>ERZ795048.2729-NODE-2729-length-13876-cov-7.646986_pt1 | contig 13876 bp, 9 predicted proteins | sample MGYA00375132_ERZ795048 | MGnify/ENA primary metagenome ERZ795048 (study PRJEB30177, sample SAMN05720225) | activated sludge metagenome | isolation source: Anaerobic digester | place: Hong Kong | collected 2014-12-17 ...
TACACTATGTCTACAGCACAGAAGCATCACCCAAAAGAGTTTGCTGACCAGCAGCATATCTGGCAGGCTACCTTATCAAAAGAAATTACTGTTTTTACTACTCATCCAGGCTGGGCTGCTTTTTCTGATATAGACAGAAACTTCTCCCCTGACTACTGGGTAGGTAACGGTATATTTCCTCACAGTGTGCAGTATAAGAATGTGCACATAAGCATATATGACTTAAAAGCGAGAAAAGGCTTTATTGAAAAGAAGAGAGCCTTATTCACCCATGCATATTTCCCGCAAAACCTGTTTGATGAAGTAATATTAGAAGACAATTACCTGTTTGGCAGACACAAAGATACATATATTGCTCTAATAGCTAAAAACAAACTGGAGTTTAATCCTGAAGACAATACAGACTGTATACAACAAGGTAAGCTTACATACTGGATATGCATATTAGGAGATATTGAAAAGGATAAGTCATTCGAAGAATTCATACTAAAAACAAAAATTATTAAGATAGAATTTAAGAACAAGAAGCTTACTATAAAAAGCAAAGACACCTTTGAGCTAGAATACAATAAGGACTTTAAGATAAACAATGTACCAATCCTTACTGAATACAAAAGGCTTGAATCTCCTTATGGAGACATAGAAAGAAAACCAAAAGAGATAAGAATTCAATTTAAGGATAAGTACCTGTACCTTAACTATGATAAGATAATAAGGGAGCACGGAGAAACAAAGTAGAAAGAAACAAAGAAAGAAGAAAGAAAAGGAAAAGAAAGAGAGTATTATGAAAAAAAAGATCTTGGTAATATCAAAAGGATTATTCCACCCGTCATTAATCTGCAGACAGGCTTTTAAAAAAGCACTAAACAACTTTACTGATATGTATGAATTTACATATGAAAATACCTTAAAAGGTATTGAAAAACTTAAAGACAGTGACTATACAGCAGCTGTACTGTTTTTCCATGAATTTACACTGGATAACAGTATTCTTAATATTTTAAAAGAGTATACAAATAACGGCGGAGGCGTATTTGCCGTTCACGGACCTATGGCTTCATTCAAGACAAACAAGGAATATTTAGATATACTTGGAAGCAGATTTACAGGACATGGAAAGATAGAAAAGATAACTGTAAAAGATGCAAATACATCATTCACTACAAAAGATGAACTATACACCCATGAACATGATCCTAATAACAAAGTCCTTTTCACAAGTTCATACCAAGGAAAAGATGAACCTGTAATGTGGACAAGAACTTATGGTAAAGGAAAAGTAGCATGCTTTTCATTAGGACACTGCCCTAAGACATTTAAAATAGAGGAAGTAAGAAAAATACTGTTTAACGCTCTTTACTATATTTCTAACTAAGAAGGAAGAAAATGAAAAGACTAAAACTTGGTGTTATAGGCTGTGGGGATATAGCTAAGTTTACCCTCATTATGGCTAAACTGAATAGAAAGATTCAGATAGTTGCATGTACTGATAAACAGATAGAAAGAGCAGAAAAATATGCTAAGTACTTCAAAGGAGCTAAGGCTTTTTCTGACTATACTGAAATGATAAATACAACGCAGCTGGATGCCGTATATCTAGCTGTGCCCCATTTTCTCCACTACCCTATTATGAAGGATCTTTTAAATCATAACCTTAATATCCTTTGCGAGAAACCTATAACAACAACCCTTGAAGATGCAAACCACATAGTGCAATTAGCAGAGGAGAAAAACCTTAAAGTCGGAATAAACTACCAGTACAGATATGATAAAGCCTGTTACCGTATGGCAATGGCAGCAAGAAATAACGAGCTTGGAGAACTGTATTACGGTATATGCAATATCCCCTGGCACAGGACAGATAAATATTTCAATAACAGCCCATGGCACAAATCCATAAGCCAGTCCGGAGGAGGAACACTTCTTACTCAGGGCTCACATGCTCTGGATATCCTTCTATGGGCTTTTAACAGTAAACCAATAAAAGTATCAGCTGTAACAAGAAACTACAAATTTAAGGATGTAGAAGTAGAAGATTCAGCTATAGGTTACATAGAACTGGAAAACAACAAAGTTATATCCATAACCAGTTCAATGGCTAATGCAAAAGAACAGCCTATAACTATTGATCTCTATGGTGAAAAAGGAAGCATACACTACACAAGTAACAGAAGTTTGAAAATAAAGAAGGTGAAAATAAGGCATTACAGACCCTCTTCTAAAGGCATACATGCCCTAGCAAGAAGCCTGAATGCTTACACAGACTGGATACTTAACGACACCCCCTACCTCTGCACAGCAAAGGACTCACTGCAAGTGTTGGAGTGTATAGTTGGAATGTATGGGGAAGATAAATAACAATTCAAGTTTAATCAAACATAAATATGGAGACACTTTGTGGATTACAAATTGGAAATACTATTTAATAATGATAATGATGATATTCTTTATGAAGGAATCTCATATATAAAAAAGAACTTATCTGATACTTTAAAAGTAACTGAAAATTCTATAATTTTAAGTTTTTCGAGGAGCAAAACATTTAGGATAAGCGAATTATTCAATACTCCAAGTAGTTTGGTTAGATATGGAATACAAAGAGCTTTATGCTTTTATTTATCTATTGTTGGTAACATTCCAGATGTGAAATCGATTCATTTTATTAATCCAAAAAACAAAATCGGAATAGAACATTCGGAATTAACACGGGACTGGCAGAATTGTAATATAGATATATGTTTACCAAAAGAAGTATGTTCAATCATTTTTACAAGTCATAAAAAAGCAAAAGCTGTTTATATAGCTTTAACATACTTTTTAAAAGCACAATTAGCTTGTTTCTCAAATGACTGTTTTCGTGCTGCATGGAGTGGGTTGAACAGTATTTATAATTGGTATAAAAATAATGATGGAGACTCTGAAAGAAAATTGATAGATCGGTTTGCAGATATTTTAAAGGATATGCAACTATGTAATACAATCAGTTTTCTTAAAGGTTTTGATTATAAAATCTGGCATAAAATTGAATGGCATAATTTTATAAATTCGCAATTAGGCAAAAAGGTAACCCAACTACTTAGTCCAAACAAATATCCTGATTTTATTGTATTAAGTCAGTTGCTTTTTTATTACAAAAAAGAAAACTTTGATATTTTGGATGCAGAAAAACAGGTTAAGAATATTATTAAAAATAAAGAGCTTAATTATAAAGTACAATTGAAATTTTTACTTTGCAAATATTGTTACTTCCAAAGAAACCGTTATTTCCATGCTGGAAAAGCATACCCGTTATTTGTACTTTCAAATGATCATGAAACCAAAATGGAAAATGTATTAACTAAAGTACTTCTACTGACCATTAAGGATTTTCTTACAGAGGAATTTCAACAAATATCCAGCAAGAAGGAATTTATATAGTTATAGTGATGATATTTAAATAGCTATAAAATCAAATTTAAAATATAAAAAACTATCAAGGGGGACAATATGTATTTAACAGGTGTAAGTGAAAAAGGAAGAATAATCGAAATTAGTGATGATTTATCAGTTTTCTTAGAACATGGTCTAGCATATATGCCATGCAGTCATAAAGTACTTAAGGTAGCAAAACTGATCAGTTTCAGTAAAGTACCATCAGAATATAAAGAAGGTAAATTTCTAATTGATGATATTGATAAAACTAAACCAAGTCTGATAATTTCTATCAACCATAAAGATAATGCTGAAGAAGGTTTTGATATAAGAAACATAGATTTTAAGAGTATATTGGAGAGCAGTTATAAAGAAAGCAATAAATTTTCTTTGATTGTTCCGGAAAAAAGTGAAAAATCAAATTCTGCACCTTTTTGTTGCAAGATTCTGAAGGATGAACAAAATCTAAAAGTCGGTTACTATAAATACAGTATATTTGGAGCAATATTATATAACTTTTTAATTTTTACTCCACTAAATACATATACTGGAATAGCTCACTTTAGTACCAAAAATGTTGATGAGAATAGAAATACTCTTGAATCCTTGCTTAATACTATTCAATTTATTAATACAGAAAATAACATTAAGAAAGAAGTTGGTCAAGATATATTAATAGTACCGACATTTGATTTATCAATAAAAGAAAGCATTGGAACCTTTAATATTACACTTCCAGATAATATGAGATATGTGACAAAAGAAAAAAATATTAGAAATGTGGAAGCAAATAAAATACTAATAGCTGTTCCACAGTCGTATAAAAAAGGTATAAAAGCTTATTCAGAAGCTCCATTGGGTATTGTAATACAGGAACCTGCATCACTTCCATTATTAGAAAAATTATGGTCTTTAAAAAGTAAAAAGACAATAGAAACGAAAATAAAAGATTTACTAGTTCAAGTTTCAGATATTCCGAATAATACCTTAAAATTCAATAATGTAAATATGAAAGATAAAATTGCTACTGCATTTTTAAAAGAAGATAGTAGTAATGACAGTACTTCCTTTTGGGTTATTTATTTAATTTTTATATTCCATCAAGATTATGTTTATCCCGGGAGAATTTATCTTGACTGCAAAAAAGCTATTGATGAAGAGTTTGAAAAAGTAATTAGTTCTATTATAAGTAAAATTGAACCTTGCAAAGAAGAGGAACTGTTTGATTTTAAAAGAAAGCAGTTGACTAATTCATTAGGAAATTTTGCAAATGCAGACGGACATATTGATGCTATAAAGGTTTCCCAGCTTTATTCTAAGGATATTATTTTTAATAATGATAATGAGATTGAATATAATGGTATTCATCACAATATAAAAGGTATGCAATTTAATTCAACCTTGCTATATAAATATCCCATTATACAAGAAAATCTTAGCTCTTTTGCTTTTAGTATTGTAGAAGTTGTAAATTATGTTGAAAATAATGAGAACTTAATGATTATGAAAAAATATTTCCATAAGAATTTACTTAACGCAACTAGAAATAACCCCATTACCGGTTTCTCCTTATTTGATTTTTGTGCAAATCATATGCTTATGATCTCTGATAATGCTGATAATAGTTACAAAGTTATAATTGATCAAGATCTAGTTAATGGAATTCCACAGGTTTGTTTATTTATTGCAGAGTTTATAAGAACTCTACGAAGTTTTAATGGCATAAAAGGTGACTTCGAATTAATGTTTGCTTCAGCAAATAATGCAGATAGTCCTGTGAAGAAGATATCCGAACCTGTAATTGGCGCATCACTATTTTCTGGTATGCATAAATTATCTGTTAAAGAGAATGATAATTTGTTTAAAGGAGTTTGCGAGAATCTGTAGGATTCTGTAACTCTTAATTCTAAAAGAAAAACAATTACAGTTAATTTGAATTCTAGAAGTAATCTAGAAAACTGGAAATTTATAATAAATAAGTAATAGTGTTACTTCTTTTTATTACGAAGTATTTCTAATTAACTCCCCATTAAAAAAGCTATTTTAAATTTGATCCATTTTACCTCAAATTTATACTTAGCAGAATTCTTTAAAGCTTCTTTAGTAATAATTGCATATTTCTTCTCATAACAATAATCTCCTAAATCCTTTGACAACTTATAATCCCCAAGCTGGTAAAACATCGCTTTAACTTCAATGTAGTCTTTTATTGTGACGGCAGATTCTAAAAATTTGCAGGCTTTCACATATTCGGACTCCATCCATAGTAATTTCTTTTTCTGTCTTAATTTATTTGCCCTTTCCTTTTCTTCCGCTTTCTTAATAACATCTTTTATTTTCTTATCAATAAGTGATGCTATTTCAGGTGTCCTTATTTTCTCGATTATGGTATCTTTTTCCTGTATATTGACAAATATATCTCCTTTTTTTGATTTAATTGACAATCTATCCGGTGGTAATATTTTACTAATTTTTTTGTACATGTTTAAAAGAAAAGGACTTTCAGGATTATTTTTGCTAAATATAACAAATGCGTTTGTAACCTCATTTATAAGTTCTTCATACTTAGCTGCAGAATTTGTTAAAATTGATCTGTATCTTGCCTTGAATGCTGTTTCTGGTAAAACATCTTTTTTGTTTCTCTTTTCATAATTTTTATCAAGTAATTCCTGTTCCCATGTCTTAACTTGTTCAATATAGCTTAACCTTTCTTTATAATTTTCAAACCACTCATCACTTATTTTCTTATTCAATTTAGCAGAAAAATATCCTGACGAATCACATTTTTTTAGTGGTACTGGCTCACCTCTTAACTCTAATTTATTTGCCCATTCGTAAACTATACTTTTTAGCTGATCATATTCCATATCATCACAATTGAAAGTAATATAAAAGCGTTTAATTCTGTCAACCATCGTAACATTTAAAATGAATGTCCATATCCCTATAAATTTTAAAGCGATAAGTACCGCATTTATTTTATCGTCGTGGAAAATCTCATATACAGTTTCAGTACCTAGACCTAACTCATAAAATGATGTATCTAATGATAAAATCGCTTCATATGTAATAAGATCATTGATAATCTTAAGATCTTTTCTATCCCTTATCAGAATATTAGAAGGAAATGAACTTTCTCCCGAAGCATAAATTCTTATATAACCTACATCAAAGTGATCTTCATCATCTTCATAAGGTAACCAAGCAATAAAGTCCATATCATTAACATTTTCCTCATATTTGAAATTATCTGGAATTGATACTACATAATCACTGACCTTTAGTTTCGTATTATTTGAATAGGTTAAATTATAAGGACCAGTTTCTTTACTTTCCTTTTTCTTAAAGTATCTTATCAGATTCTTGCTTATATCAAGATTTTCATTACTTCCAAGTAATATTTTATCAATTGCTTCATTTATTGCATTATCTTCTTCATTGATGACTATTGCATTATCAGCGACATCTTTATCTGCAGAGAAAAAAGGTACTCCTTTGAATGTGAATCTAAATATTGATTTTTCATTGAGCAGCCTCTGTAATATTTCACTTATTTCTATGTCAGTAATATATTCTGATTTCATCCCTTCTTTTATCTGTTCATATGACACTATATTACCTACGGAATCTATATAATTATACAGTCTTTCTTCCTTGCTGATTTTCTGTGGTTCACGCTTTTTATGTGTTTTTTCAGATTTTTTTTCTTTAGATACTTCATTTTCACTAGATACTATAGATTTATCATCTATTATTTTTGATTCAAGTTTCCTCTGTTTTCTATCGTATTTATCATTACATACCTTAACTTTCTTCTTCCAGTCAAAATCAATATTAAATTTCCTATCATGATTTATACTATATAAACCAGACAACTTGTGATAAATACCACCAGAACCTTTTATCATATAATATGCATCTAGCTTTTTGTATATATTATTTCTATCGAAGCTTTCTGAATCATTATAAGTAACTATGTTATTCCATATTAATAAATTTAGTACATCAACTATTACTTCCCTTCTATATCCATATTTTAAGTCTTGACATTCACATAACTCATATATATTCATAGGTTTTTTAGATGCATATAAATATGAACATATTATCTCTTCGCATTTAGGATTCTGATCCATTGTTATACTTGTATAATACAGTTAGTAACTGCTCATAATCCTCCTTCTAAAAGTATAATTTGGTAATTCTCTTTTTGAACACTTTTCTTGAAACTGAAACGAAAAGCATCTTTTTGGGGTAATGACTTACAAATTGCGTATAGAAGTATTATACCAAATAATTTTCACAAAGCAATATGGTTTACTGGTTTATAAAACATACTCATTCAGGTCAATTCCATATCGATATGCTATATCAATCAGTTCTTCAGGTGAAGCTTTATTAATATCAAATGATTCAATCAATGCACCACCATATCCAGCAGCAAAGTATGCTCCTAGTGATTCTTCTCTCAAATCATCTCTTAGTTTTTCAATATCAATTTTTACGTTTTCTTCATAATCCATTGTTGCTCCCCTATGGTCACTATTGAATACTTATTATCTCATCATTTGCTCTTCATTGCTTCTTTCTCAAAATTGTTTTTCCATAGAATGACTTTAGTATTAATATTGTTTTTTAAAAACATCCATATAAACAGGATAAAGCTGTAATTTAGAAAAATAATCTATCTCTTAATCGCAATAATATTTCCGTTCATCATATCCTTATACTTATCATCGCATGTCAAAAAAATGACTTGGTTGTTTTGTGCAAACTCCATTATCAGTTTACATGCTTGTTGAACACGTTTCGGATCCATGTCAGTAAACGGATCATCAAAGACCGCCAAACCATCTCCTTTTGGATATAGATGCTCAAGCATAGCGAGCCTAAAAGCAAGAGATATAGTATCTTTTGTTCCGTCAGATAAAATATTGTAAGTTAATTTATGTGTTCCACTTGCCATCTCAACATTCAGCTTATCATCAATAGATTTTAGACCAAGATCTCCTGATGAAATTAAATCCAGATATTTCTTAAACCTTTTCTCAATATCTACCATTGGATTGTTACTCGTCTGCTCTTTAAGCTTCAGAAATACATTGTAAATGTTATTCCAATGTTTATACTCCGTTTTCTTAGCTTCAAATTTTGATTCCTTTATATCAAGATCTTCTGAGTATTCTTCCGCAGATTTATCTTTAAGGCTTCTTTCCGCTTCTTTCAGTTCTCTTTCATGCTTTTCTATTGTCTCGTCAAATCCAGCTATCTTATTTTGAAGATTATTCTCATATTCTTCTGTGTCTCTGATTTCTTTGAATCCTTCAGGTATTGTTTCAATCTCATCAAGTTTACTCTGATTTGATTCTATTTCTTTAATTATTTCATTGATATCTGACTGCAGTTTTTCTATCGATCCATACTTACTCTCATAACCTGATAGTATCTGTTCAAGACCTCCTATGTAGGCATCTGTTGTCTTAAAATCACACATGATTGCTATTTCTTTTTTTACTTCCTCTTCGCTTTGAGTATCAACAGGGATATTTGAATAAGCTACCTTAATTTCTTCCCACTTTTTTCCCAATAATACTTCATTTCTCTTAGTTTCAAGATTGCTTGCTTCTCCCTTAGCTGCCTTATATAACTCGTCTTTTTTCTTCAGTTCATTTAAATTCTTTACATTGTATTTGGTAAAAATACCCTCAATTCTAGAATTTATCTGTTTCAATTTGGTTCTGATAGCATCTAAGTCAACATCTTGCGGCATTAACTGCATCTCCATTACACCAGGTATAAATATATCGATTGCTTCAGCTATCTTCAATTCGCCCGATTCAGTATTCAAAGTTTCGCCAGTTATTACTGATTTAACTTCAATCGGTATCTCTCCCAATTTCTTAAATCTTGCAATTAGATTTAATCCGGTAACTTTACTTTCTGCAGTTTGCTTATGAAATTGAAGGTCATAGGCATCTGTAACATCCTGGAAATTTATTTCTGCTAGACTCTTTAGTTTTGCTGCTTGTTCTTCATATGCTTTCTGTGGACCTTCAACTTTATTATATAGGTCATGAATAATAGCATCATTTAGTTTCTTTTGAAGATTTTTTGCTATCGCAATATTGTTCTTTATGTTTGGCCATTTTTCAAATGCGCCTTTATCTTCTTTCAATTTATCTTTCTTATCTTTTATAACATTTTCAAGTAATGTGCGTTGATCTAAAATTCCTCTGATTTTTAGAAACTGATCTTTCTCAGTTTCAATTTCCTTTCTGTTTCCCCTCAGCACACTAATATTTGCTATGCATGCTTCGACAGCTTTTTCCGCATTTTCCGCATCTTTCTGATCTCTTCTGACTCTTTCCATAGAATAATATGCTTCAAGAATCTGTCCTACTTTATTCTGCCATTCATTATTGATTCCGCGCTTTACTCCTCCTTCTGGCATATCAATGGAGAAATCCCAACGTGAATTTAATAATTCTAGTTTTTCCTGTAACTTTTTTTCAACCTCTTCTAAGGATACTCCGCCAGTCTCAAGTGCAGCTTTGGTCAAAGTTACTGCGAGATCATTTTTTATTTCTGATGATGCATCCCCTTTTTTAGATAAATCACCCAGTATGCTTTTAATTACTGTCTGCTGTCTTTTTTGTGATGCAAATATAATCTCATTATAAACACCAGCTCTGTGCTGCAATTCTTCAGAGAGAATTTTGTTGATTTCTGTATCCCCTTTTATATATGTACCATCAGGTAAAGTAAGTTTACAGATACCTTTGCCTTTATTCCATTCTTTACTGATCTTATATGTTCCATTTTGTGTTTCAAATTCAAGCACTCCATCTATTACATCACCCTGAGGTCCATTTAGTTTTTTAGGGAAATAATCTTCAATGAAATCTGAATTAGCTCGCACCTTAACATCTCCAAAGAACAAATAGTAAATCAAATCGACTATTGTACTTTTACCGCTCTCATTCTCACCAATCACCATATTGAGACCATTAGTAAATTCAACATTTTTATTCTGAATACCTGCAAATTGTTCACATTCCACTTTTTTAATTTTCATAATCTGTTTCTACCTTTCTTGTTACTTCAGTTTGCAGTCTTGCATTAACTTGTATGCCATCTGGAGTTCAATTGGATTATCAATCAGCTGCTCCATAAACAATGCCGCAAAACTTGTTTCAGCAAATTCACTACGTATTCTTTCTACTGTAATCTCTTCACTCAGTTCGTTGTCTACTATTTCATATGAAAGAAACTCTTCCAGAAGTTTTTTATAAATCATACCTTTCTCTAAGTATTCTGCTTGTTTAATTTTTCCTTTTATATTTAAACGAATAACAGAATTCTTCTTGTCTTTATCAGGCAGAATTGTTTTTAATGCATTTGAAAGGGCTATTTCGTTTTCAGGTTTAACAGAAACATATAAATCATAAAAACGAATCTTTCCGCTAACGTATTTACGAGCGGATACTTTAACTTCACTACCTTTTTTTTCAATGGCAATAATGAATCCGTTACCCTCGGTGTTATTATGTAAATCTGTCTGTTCATGTGTTCCAGCATTAAATATTTTATATCCTACTGTATCTTCGTCATCCTTCAATGTGTCCGGATAAGGTATATGTGTATGACCAATAAGCCATACATCCACTGGGATACTAGATAATTCGCTCTCCGACATAAGGAAATATTCTTCATTTATATCTGGAGTAATACCTCTTATTGCACCATGTGCAATACCAATATTTATTGCTCCAAATTTTTGAATATTCTGATTTTTAATCCAATTTAAATTATTTTCATTTGAATGTTTTGACTGGCAAAATGCTGGATAAATAACTATTTTCCCATCTTCGCTTTCAAATAAATATTCCCTGAATTCCTTTAATAGAGTAATGTTATTTTCCCTACTAGATAAAGCACTTTCAAAATCCTTCCATACATTTTCATGACCAGTATAATAGTCATGATTCCCTGGAAGTATTAGTACATTTTCACTAAATCCTGCTAAAATATTTACTACTTGCTTAACATCTCCCACTTTTATGTTATCTGTTTTATCGAACAGATCGCCTGTTATAATAAAAAATTCACATGCTTCAGCTTCTGCTTTTCTTACCATATCCTTTAAGCATTCGAACCTGCTATTTATTAATTCATTCTTTGCATCAGGATAACGGTTATATTTTTTTCCAAAATGATTATCCCCTGTAACAAATATTTTAAGCATTCTCGTCCTCCCGTTTTTTGTTTTGTGTGTTATTATCATTTTACCATAGTTACGTTAATATAATTCATATTCTCTTAACTTATTTCTAACTAAAAACCCTTCTACTCTTGGTCAAAATGTGTTTGTCTGTACTGCATAGTCTTCATTGTAAAGCTAGTTCAGTATTTTCTAATTCAGCTATTATCTTCGTCTGGCGTTCATAAAATAACAATTCTTTATTATGTGCAAAATACTTTGAACATCCATATCGGGCAATAAATTTAGCGCAATAGTAATTTATAGTAAGTTCAGTAACTAGAACAAGTATTTCCTGTCCTTCACTAAATACTTCCTCACAAAAATCAAATACATTACTTAACTTTTCGCTTGCATATTTTGTGTTATCCTTAAATGATTTCGCCTTCTCCTCAAAATTTTCTTTTAATTTATCAAATGATTCTTCTCTTTCAGATATATTCTCAAGAATGGGAATTAGATCATATAAAGTTTTAATTAATCTCAATTTTTGATTTTCTGCTATTTTTGATAATGAACCTGCTTTTTTTTCTATATCAAATGCTTCCTCTTCCTTCTTTATTATGTCTTTAATAATCTTTATAGGTGAATCTTTTGAATTACCTAGTGAAAATTTAAATGACTTTATAATATTCAAATAATCTATCATCAACTCTTCCGTCTCGATAACATCACGTAATTCTACAGTTATTGCATCCAGTATAAGACCAAGCAATGAAAGCCTTTCATCAAATTTTGCTGATGCTGCTCTTTTTTTTATAGTATCACTCGCATTACCTTTCAATATATTTAGAACTTGATAATCACTTTTGTATTTATTAAACAAATCATAATATATAGCAAAATCCTTTGCTATTACTTTTTCTTGAAGATATTGGATTATTAATTTCTCATCTATTACTATATTATTAATTTCATATAGGTAAATCATCTGGCTCAGGTCATCCCATCCTCGAGCCGTAGCAAATGATTTCCCTCCAACTGTTGTTTCTACTTTGTAGAAATTATCTTTCTTAATTTGAAGATATGTAAAAATTGCTGGATGAACTCCAACTTTATATGCATATTCTTTCCAAACATTGTAATCTGGTTCTACATCTATCCTCTTAAGCCTATCCCATGTTACAATATCAAATTCCCTTACAGAATTATTGTATTCTGGAGGATTTCCAGCAGTTACAACTATCCACCCTTCAGGTACCCTGTGTCGTCCGAATATTTTGTATTGTAAAAATTGCAACATTACTGGTGAGAGTGTTTCAGAAACACAGTTAATCTCATCTAAAAAAAGAATTCCTTCCTTTTTCTTGGTCTTCTCCATAACTTCATAGATAGATGATATTATCTCACTCATTGTATATTCAGAAACTTCAAACTCCTGATCTTCATATTTTCTTTTAATAATAAAAGGAAGTCCTAATGCACTCTGCCTTGTATGATGTGTCATTGAGTATGTTACAATAGCTACTCCCAGTTCCTGAGCGATCTGTTCCATTATAGCTGTTTTGCCAATACCTGGAGGTCCCATTAAAAATACAGGTCGCTGTCGTTCTATCGGTATAATATAGCGTCCTAAATCATTTTTTGAGAAATATGCAGTCATTGCATTTTTTATTTGTTCTTTAGCTTCTTTAATATTCATTCTTCAGTTACCTCACATCGTTATTTTACTTTTTATTAAATTATTACATTCTGCTTTAATTTCATTCTAGGACAATTATCATTCAATATCTTTCTACAGTAACAAGTATTAATTATTTACTCCATAAAAGAACTAGTTATGTATTTATTCTTTAGTTATAAATAACAAAAACAAATCTCTCTGAATATACTTTTCCTTTTTATTTTTTTATAATATATATCCATTTCCCTAATCCAGTTTCCCTGCTTTCATTATTAGTTATATTGAATTCTATTAATTCTTTTCCCCTTTATTTTGCTATTTATGTTTCAGCCACAATATGTCGAGTTCAAATTTCATCAAATATCCTCTCTTGTACTAATAATACTACTTCTTTTTTACTTTGAATGGATATTTTCTCTCTTTTGCATAAAGTTTCGCATAACTACCTGTAGCACCATAAATGGTCAATCTTTCGCAATTCCCAAATGTCCAATCCCCTATGCTTGTCACGCTCTCAGGTATGGTTATGCTGGTGAGGCTGCTGCAACCATAAAATGCATACTTCCCTATGCTTGTCACGC
>ERZ795048.2730-NODE-2730-length-13874-cov-6.940010_pt1 | contig 13874 bp, 7 predicted proteins | sample MGYA00375132_ERZ795048 | MGnify/ENA primary metagenome ERZ795048 (study PRJEB30177, sample SAMN05720225) | activated sludge metagenome | isolation source: Anaerobic digester | place: Hong Kong | collected 2014-12-17 ...
ATCGCAAACCAGTCGATATTGCGCATTGTGTTCCATGACCCACCCACCACAATGGTTGCGGAGGTCGTTGTTTTGTTATAGGCTTTTAAGCAGCCATTATCACCAGACCAGTTACTGCCAGTCTTGGAGTAGTTGATGAATACCATGGGCGTAGACGTAAAACCCGCACCGCTGTAATAAATGGTGACCGCACTGGAGCCGCTGACTGTTGTTGAACCATAGGCAACCTTGAAGGGAAGCCTAGTCGCTGCAAGCGTCCCTGATGTGATGCTCGACGCTGCATGGGAATGCGAACTTGCCGCTGCGCCGAGGTTGGCCAGCGTGATACCAAGGTTGGAGCGTGCGCTTGCTGCGGTGGTTGCGCCCGTGCCACCTTTCCCAACAGCCAGCGTGCCTGAGCAATCAGCCAGTGCATGAACATGGCTCGCGTTTGCTGCGCCAATCATCGCGGGTGTGATGGCAGCGAGGTTCTTGCCGCCGGCGTATAATGCCCACTCGCTGTTGATCTCCACACAGTTGACTATCTCTGCCGCTTTGCCAAACGCCACACCAGCGCCACCGCTTAAGAAGTGCATCGTATAAGCCGCGCTTCCGGCATCAACGACTCTGGTAACGGTTGAGATGGCATCTGTTAGGGTGAACACCGCTTCATAGCTCGCGTCCACAGCAATACTCCCAGCCCCCACGACCGCTGCAGAACCACTGGCTAAGTTGACTGCTGATGATAACACGCCGTTGCTGCCTTGCCGATACTGTACCTGACAGGTCACGCTGTTTTTACCATCGACTGACGAGCATGCGAAGTAGGCCAGCATCTTGAGATAAGTCCCCTCGTCATCCTCCGACCCGCTAGAGAGGCATCGAAGCGCTGCCACGTTGCTGAAGATTGGTGCAGTATACGCTTTAACATCAATGGAGATGCTCGCACTGGCCATGCGACCCCGTGTGTCGGTGACAATTCCCATGAAGGAGATGGAACCACTATCTAGCAGAAAACCAGTTGTCAAACTGTTTGACGAAGTAGAATATCCAGCGCCCGTGATGGTATAGGACGCAATGCTGGAACCGTAGATGCCAGCCGCACCCGAGATGGTGACTTGCGCCTTGCTCTTGCTCTGTACATACACCGCCCATGTCGGCGGCACATCGCCGTCGATGCGAGAAGCAGAAAGCGTTCCAAGACTTGGAACAACCGAGCTTGGTGCTGTAATGGTAAAAGAATATGTAATGGTGCCAACTGCTGTGCTGCCTGATAAGGTCGTCAGGGTCACAGTCGCCGTCCCCGACGTGGAATTTGGGATGGCACTCAGCCACGATAACGGTATGGTATAGCTGGTGCTGGTTACACCTGTGGAAACCGTTTGTGTAAAAGTGTTGCCGCCAAACGTCCATTTGGCGGTGTGTGAGTAGGCGGATGATTGCGCGGCGATATACATGGTGATGGCACTGCCGGCGTTGATCGAGGTTGCGCTGAATGTTGCTGAGGAATTGGCATAATGATACGTTACGCGAAGCTGCGGCATCTCGTTCATGCGAACGTAGTAGCTGTACTCGTAGCTGGTGTTCACGCTCTCGTGATAGACACCAAAACCATTATATCCATTGAGCAGATGATTCAGATGGGTTGTGGGAATGGTCACCCAGCTGGCCTGGCCGCGAGCAAATGCACCCAGCAAGAATCCATTGGTGAAATAGCTGGATGCAGATACACTTCCCGATGCGGATGTTTTCGAGGAACAGTGCAGACGGACTGAGGTTGCGGCGCTCGAACCGTGTGCAGTATCTGCACGCTTGAACCAAAACTCCACCTTGTCCACAACCACCGCGCTGTTGATGGTGTTTCTTAATGTGGTCAGATCCCCGGATGAAAACCAGCAATGGCCATAATAGACATATCCGCTCGAGTTCTCATAATACCCTTGAATGAAATCAGTCTGAGCCCAACTGCCGCCGCGATAGGATGCCCTAGAAGAAGCTGTGAGTGTTAATGTGGGCATCGTTTCCCTCCTCTTACACTGAACGCCATTTCAAAGCCAGTCCCTGCGGTGTGGTAATCCAGTCGAAGTATCCGCCATTGGCTTCGTTGCCGATGGTCAGGCGGTTGGTGACATGTGCTGAGGTGATAAACAGTTTGTTGTTGGAGATATAAGCGATTTCTTCGCCCGATTGAATGAAGGATAAGCGTGTGTTACCAAGCCGCGCTACAAAGGGGCTCCCCAGCACGCCCAGTTCCAAACCATCAGCAGAAAACCGCTGATAGCTTTGCAGCACATCGATGTACTGTTGCATTTCACCTGTGACTTCCACGGTGTAGGCGCGAGCGCGCTGGAACACCAGCTCAATGTCTGTTGCTGTTTGCTGGATGAGCGAGTTGAGCGCTTCACTGACCACCTGTACATCTTGCTTGGTGCCATAGGCATTTGCCACAGCATCCAGTACGCTTTGTGTCACATGCTGCGCGGTTTCGGTGATGTCATCCGATAGGGCTTGTGTGGCAGTGTTCAGAGCGTTGATATTCTCATCCATATCCTCTGGCGCAATCGTCCAAGCCGTTGCTTTGTTGCCTTCTTCCAGCTTGATCTGATAAAACGAAACGGTGTTATCAGCGGTCGCTCCGGCTACCCCTGCATACAGCAGCAGACTCCAGTTTCCAGCATCGCTGGGTGTGGTGCATACTACGGACCGTCTTGCATCGGAGACATCCAATGTCCCAGAAGGGCCGCTGACCGAGGCAGTCAGATCATAGACACGCCAGCTGATGCGCGTTGCAGTTCCTGCGTCTAGCGTGATGTGACCGATGCTGAGCGTGTACTGGGTGCTTAGCTTTAGCCCCGTATAGATGGATTGGTAAGCATAGTTGGATGTCCCCGCAACAATGGTATAAAGGCTGCTGTTGCGGACAAGATTTCGTCCGCCAATGGTCAGGTTGTCAAACTCCGTATGGCTAACCTTGGCGGTGATCTGCTGCGCCTGCGCGGTGATGCTGGATTCGGCAGAAGACAGACGGTTGCCGAGATTATCGGTTACCGTTCGGTCTGCCTTGAGCGCGATTGCATCATCCGTTTGATTAAATCGTGTGTTGAGTTCGGTTTTGGTGTAATAATCATCCAAGTTCATATCCGCGCCACAAGGAATCCACGCCGTTCCGTTCCAGCGTTTGAGCAGGTTTGGTGTGACGGAAGTATCCAGCCACAGCATGTCCAGTACCGGAGCAGAAGGCGCAGCATCCGAGATGAATACATCGGTATCATCCCGGATGGTAATCTGCGCCAATACAATCATTTAAGATACCTCGCAAGTGAACGTCGTTTTCACATCCACATCATCGCCGTCGATGAAGATGACCTTGCCTATGGCAAAGGCAGAGCCGCTGTCCAGCGCATTGCCATCCTTATCACGGCGATACCATGTGTAGGTTTTTTCATGCTTGTAGGTGGCATCGTCGGTCACATCCACCCATGCCGATCCCGAGTAACGCATGAGCGCAACCTGCGGTGTGGACTTGGTGATTTTGTAATAGAAGTCGCCAGCTACAGGCTCGGCAGGCGCATTCACGGAAAACACAGTTGCCTTGAGCGCATCCACTTCACTGGCATTCTGGTACAGGCGACAAATAAGGCAGCTTTCACCGACTGTGTTGCGAAACACATCGCCGCCTGTCGATTCGATGTTGGCTTGATAATTGTCGGATTTATCCGTGATGGTGATGGTATCCGTATACGTTTTCCCATCGTAGGTCATGATGCACTGATAGGCCTGCACGCCATTGACATCCTCGCCGTTGACCGTCAGCGAACCCCCTGTCTGTCCGGCGATGGTGTTCCACGATCCTGCGGTATACTTCTTCCACACGAAAGTTGCGCCAGCACTGATTTCCGTGGTGCCGTCATAAGCAGAGGTTTGAATGAGCAAGGTGCCGGACTGGTTTTGGAACACAGAGCCATTGGGTGCGTAGAGTGAGAACACAATCGCGTTTTGACCGTCTGCGCCAGCAACGCCTGTATTGACCTTGCTCCATTGGATTTGGAGCGTGGTGTTAACAGGTGAGGTGATCGGTACTGAGAGCACGCCTTGCTGTTGGGCACTGCCGCCGAGCGTTGCACCTTCCGCAATCGTGATGGTAATGGGGATTTCATTGCTTACGGCTGCGCCAACCTCCACCGTCATCCCCGTCGGTGCGCTCGTAACAGCCCCGACAGCGGGCGTAACCTTGGAAGCCCCGGTATACCCAACCACGTTGCAAACCCGCGCCACAACGGCAACCTCGCCGCTTGCGTTGCCGACGAAGGTAATGTTTTCATTGGTTAGGAAGACGGTCGAGGCATTCGATCCAGCAGAGCCTGTTTGACCATCACGCACCTTGTAGATGGACACCGTATCGGTCACGCCAGCTTCAGAGGTCAGAATGCGCAATACTGCAGTATCGCCATTGAACACGCCATGGCTCGGCTTGACGTTCAGGGTGTCGCTGGTGATGTTGGTGTTGTCTGCAGTAGCAGGATAATCCGTCCACACATCCGATTCGTTTTTATACTGCCATCTGTCCACGGTGACATTGGCAAGGTTCGCGGTTAGGGTAATCTGTGCAGGAGATACGCTGTCGTTCACATCGTACTTGAATACCTGCTCACCCGAGATGGACACGAGCTTGGCATTAACCGCTGTTTTGATTTGCGAGAAAGTGATGTCGGCAGTGACATGGCTGACGAGTCCGTTTTCAGGATCGGTGTAGGTAACGTAGGCGAGATACGACAGCAAGCCGCTGGTGATGGCGGTAAGTTGATTGGCGTTGACGGTGAGGATGCCATTTAAAACTGACTCGCCTGCTGTAATATCCGTTTCCGCATTGGCACCTTCTCTGCGTTTCCATGTGACGGATAGCCCTGCGGCATCCAGCGCCATGGAGGTCTGATTGACAAACACCACAGGCGTGAGCACGAGATTGCTGTCACCTGTCCAATCGGGAACAACGGAGGTGTAGTTAGGATCATACACCTGCGTTTTGGGTAGGTTGGATGTGATATAACAGGATAGGGATTTACCGTCCGAAAGATCGACAATAGAGATTTGACCTGTTGCGATGACTGACATAAAGATTGTCCTCCTTATAAGATGAATTGAAAAAGCGCCTTGCGATGCAAAGCGCTCAGTTCCCAAAGATTATGTGATTATGCGTTGAGTAGCTCACAACGGAATGTTGCCTGCCGAAAGACATCCGCACCCGATATCACAACACTTTTCATGCCTTGATGGTCAGCGTTCCACACGCCATCCGCTGTGATATCATTGCTTTCCCGTTTCCATTGAAAGCGGGCATCCGGCAAATCATCTGTGACATCCGTTACGCCATGATAGACCTTGGCAGTAAGCAATGTACTTCTAACCCGCTGGGTCAGGAAGGTCGTTTCTGCATGGATCTCTACCCGATATCCAAGCAGCGTGTCCATATCCAAGTAGATTTGGGATTGTGTTTGCTGATAGGTTTGGCTGGAGGTGACGGTGGATACGATAGCATCATCCGTGATTTTAAGCTCTGCGTTGGATATGCGCTGCGTTAGCGCATCCACGTCCGCTGCATCTGCCTTGCTGTCCACCATGAGCCGGAGGTACTCATTGCCGGAGATATCCATGGTATTGAGAATATTGATGGTTGCCTGTCGAGCAAACAGAGTGTCCACATCAAGGTTCGCAGCGATAAGACTACGAACAATGGCACTGTCAGCGAAGATGTCCTGCGCGTTGAGCGTAGCGGCGGTGACCGAACCTTCGATGAGCTTCTCTCCGGCGTTGATTGAGGTGTCAGCAACATCGGTATTGGTAATTTGCTTTTGTGAGGTCGTGATATTCCCATCCCCGTCCACCGAGACTGCATAGAAACCGCCATCAGCGCCTTTGACAATCAGCTCGCCCACGGTGAGCGACACAAGGTTGGCTTCCGTTACTGCGAGCTTTGCGATATACAGTTCACCGCCCACGCCCTGCGTGATGATGGCGGTGTCGGTCGCTAAGTCTTTGATGTGTGCCCAGTCTATATCAGCTGAGCCAATGCTCGCACTTAGGATGGCAGCCACAGCGGTAGTCAGACCCGTGATGGACGCCCAATCAATGTCAGCGGATTGAATACGTGCATTGACAATATTAGCAATCTCGGCAGTTAGGTTTGTAATGTTCGCCCAGTCGATCTCTACGGATGCAATCTGTGCGTTGAGCAAATTAGCGACTGTTGCAGTCAGCCCAGTAATGGCTGCCCATTCAATATTGGCGCTGTTAATATTCGCGGTCGTGATCTGCGCCTGTGCGATGGATGTCATCTGTGCCGCCAGCCCTTGGATGTCTGCCCACTGAATATTCGCTTGCTGGATGTTGGCGGTCGTCATTTGCGCCACGGCAATTGCCGCAATCGATGCGTAAAGCTCATCCGCTGTGATGTTCCCAGCCGCCAGCTCCTGTATCCGTGCCGTGACGGCTATTAGAGCATTGACAGTGAGTGTTTCGACTAACGCTTCCGCAATCTTGGCGCGGGTGATAGCCGCATCGCTTATCTGTGCGGTTTGGATCGCCGCGTCCTGGATATGCGCCGTTCCAATCGCCGCCAGCTGGATATGCGCCGCACCAATGGCGGCGGTCTTGACCTGCAGAGAGCCGACGGACGCATTTTGAAGTTGTCCGGAACCGATAGAATTAAGAGCCAGCTTCATGCTGCTGATGGAACCGGCCGCAATCTGCCGCGCAGAAATCATGCTGGTTTCCATTGTGGTGGATACCGTACCCAGCGTGACGCTGGTGTAGCGCTTAAGCAAGCAATCGTAGGTATATTGGGTCATGCGAAGAGCAACAGCTACCCCCAACTTCTCCACGATAACGGTTACTGCATCTCCAATGAAGATATCCATCAGCGGTGTATACGCGGCATACTCGACGGTGTCCTTGACATTGATGAAATCCACATCCAGCGTCACCGTCGGTAGATCACACCCACTGTCCAGCAGCTTTTGCGCTTCGGCGCGAAGCTTGTTTTTGACCGCCGACACGGACAGTTCGTCCGATACCTTGGCGTCACTGACCTGCAGATGATACCACTTGGGATGCGGATAGCTACCGATGTTCGGACTGTCGATATACAGCTCATTCAGATAGAGCAGCTCCCCATCCTCGGTTTCACCTGTGGGGAGAATACGCGTGATAACATCGGTTTCATCAACATCATAGGTAATTCCCAGCAGATTCTTTCCTTGCCTAATCTGCACATCGCTGTCCGTACCAACGCGACCCACAACGAATACATCGTACCAATCCCGTGCCAACTCACCACCGAACATCTCAACCAGACCGCCTTCACCTAACAGCGCTTCTACAGGGTTGATGTTTTCAAACTCAACATTGTCCGTCGTTCCCGTGAGGTCTGTGTAAACGCAAAAGTCATGCGGTGAACGGGTCTGATTGAAAACGCTGTTGATGACATTCGTAGCCGATGCCACTGCGCCGGGCTTGCAGCTAACGATCATGTTATCCATGAGATCGTAGAAGATGTGGCGTGCAAACACGCTGATTTGATTGAGCTCCGGCACAACACGATAGATGCGAAATGGTTGTTCCCGAAGCTGGCGCGCTTCCACCACCCTCCCGGTAGCGACCGCTGCGCTGGTTTCTGTTCGCACATACTCCAGATAATCCGTGTGCATGTATCCGCGATTGCCATCCGGGGTAAGCACTTCATACCATGTGACGCTAGTTTGATGCAGAATGATGATCTCTGTATCCGTCGGATAGAGCTTCAGGATTCGATGTGAGGTGCTTGGGCCTGTGCGCAGGCGAAGGCGACCGCCAATGACCCGATAGATTTCACGGCCATCCGCTTGGTTGATCAAGCGAATCCTAGGTGTAACGGACGCAGGAACAGGTGCTTTGATGATGCATCCATACTGCAGCCGCATCCATTTATCCGCAGTATCCATCGGATGCGTCATGGATAACTCCCATTCCCCATTCAACGTTTCGGTGACAATGCAGGTGGAAGGATTGAGCACACCCAGTCCATTGCCTGTGAAGTCGGTTTCATTTGCCGCATAGATACAGATCACAGGCAACTCCTTCTCAATCACTAAAGCATCCGCCAGTTCGGTGTCATCACAATTTGGCTCACTCCGCCAGTCCACGAAATGATGTTCTCGCCTGCCAGCAGTTTGGGATAATCACCGCGCATATTCTGATTGTGGGATTCATAGTCCATGTAGGTTTCCATAAGCGGCGTGTCGATGGTGACCGTTCCTGTGATGCCCGTCAGTTCAAAATAACTGCCGCCCATCACAATCTCCGCATCACTGTTCAGCGTGACCTTCACCACAGGCTCAGAGAACACATTTCCTTGGTTTTGTACATAGGTACCCGACTGCGTGATGGTGATATCTTCTACATCTGACAGATAGAAGAACGGCTGACAGCGGAAGTTGACGATAAACGAATGGTGCGGGTTACCGCGCAGAATCTTGTCAAAGCTGATCTGATTCACAATCCGCGCAATATAAAAGCCATCCTGCCGGTTGGCGAAGGTGACCTTTCCATCCCCCTTGAGATATTGAGATATAGCCGGCAGATTGGATGTTTCCCGAATCATGCACTCTGCGCTCACGATGAAGTCATCGTATACATCCTCGCCCTCCAGCGTAGTCAGCGTACCGCTTCGGCCAGGAACACTGGTGAAGGTTGCACGCTCCGGTGGGCGAACCAATGCAGGCTGTTTCAGCACATGGATACCAAGTTCAGTGCTGCGTACACCGTTCCAAGTGAACCAGTCATTCAATCGCATCGCCTCCTGCTAAAGCCTAAAAGTGCAGCCTAGTAGATATCTCATTGGCCAGAAATCTACCCAGCACCTGAGCGCCTACGGCAGACGGATAACTGCCATCCTCATAGTAACGTGCATGCCTTGTCATGCCGCTTCGATAGGTTGCATCAATACAATCAATCCCCAGTGTTTCACAGCAAGCAATGATGGTGCCCCGCATCGCAAGGAGGTTGGTATTGGCCGTGCTGTCGGGTACCATGTAGGGCGTTACCAGAAGCAAGTGACAAGTCGGATAGTCTTCACGAATCAGCTCACACAGATAGCGAATCGCGCGGCAGGTCGTGGTTATGTCCGTGACTGCCATGCCGGTGATATCGGTAAGCCCAAAGGCATCCTCAACGGTTCCAATTTGTGATGGATAGTTGATTGCATCATTCGAACCTGCGTATAAAACAATGGCATCGGGAGGCTCGGCCATGCCATTTGTAATGTCTGCCTTCAGCCGATTGTACTGATTCCAAAGCACGTTATTCACGCCATCAGAGGGGTCATACACAAGGCTTTCTGCCGTCGTTGCATGATGGAGCCACGTAGCGCCCCAGACAGCGTACTCCTTGAAAAACTTGAAGGATTGTCGATTCAGCATTTCATTGACCCATTCGCCCTTGGTGCTGTTTTCATAGGTTCTATCTGTCGCGTTGTCACCAAGCACGATCACACTTTTCTCAATATGGCTCGGACGCATCGTTCTGCTCGTACTTCCATGCAGCGTCACCGCTTGTGACAAATCACTTACGCTGTGATCCTCTAAGGTATTTGTGTATTCACTGACCATAAGCCGGGCCTTGGTATAACCTTCCAATAGAGGAACCGTTCCGCCGTTTGCAGTAAGACCCAAGAAGTCATTTTGTGGCGTATGAGAGAAAGAGTTGTCCTCGTGAAAGTAGAACACAGCGTAAAGCCAGCCATTTCGATTGTTTGGCGCAAATTGAATGAAATCACCCGCTTCATAGGTGAATATTCCCGAGCGAGCCACATTGGTTTCGTTTCCATAATCCTGCCCTGTGTAAGGATAGATCTCTCCCAGCTCAAAGGGAATGGGATCTTTGATGATATGTACGGTTGTGATATCACCGAGCGCTTGCGTGATTGGCCTAAGCTGATCGAGAACATCTGCATTCTTGCGATCCGTATAAGTACGCGCTTCGTGCAGCGGCTTTAGATTATTCGCCATTACATCACCCCTATGCCAGTGCTGTTATACCACTGTCCATCTACATCCAGGAATACATGGATAGCGCCTTCGGCAGAAGGGTTATAGTACCACTTTCGATTCCATGCAATGGTGCCGGGTTTGACATGGGGATAAAGCGCCAATTCCGCCAGGAGGTTAACAGATGTGATGGTCGGTCCCAGCAAAATATCGCTGTCCACACCAAGGGATAAGCAGCTGTTGCCACGCCGGATTTCTTTAGAGCTTGCCATTCATTACACACTTCTTTCTGCTTGAGCCACGAGAAAAGCCGCCCGAAGGCGGCATGGGTGGGAATCCGTTTTGCTTAGATATGACAATCCACTACCGTAATGTATAACCCCAGCTCCCCCGCTTGTTTGAGGTATCCCCGGAACTTTTCTTCATGCTCTTTTTGTGTTTTTACAGTCGAGTCATCCATGCCAAACCATCCCATTCGGCCCGGCTCATGCCACTCACCCTCAGCACTCAGAAAAGCAAACGGGTTAAACATGGATTGACGCTTTGCATAATACTCCTTATCCCCATACTGGCGGATATAGTACTCGGGCTTGTAGATTCGCAGATGATCCAGCGCTTTTTCACCATCCCGCAGCGGTGCATCTTCCACTTGAATCTCCCATTGCCGAAGCGCGTGCGTATAGGCTTCTGGGTCAGGTGTAAAATCACAGTCCGCCACCAGCGCCTGATCACAACGCTTTGGATCCAGCGGATGATTCTCATTCATTAAAGGCGGAGAACCATATGCACCCTCCTTTCCTTCCTTGAGTTTCAATTGTCCTCTCCATCGTCCGCCCATATTCCACCAATCCCACTTTGCATTGGGATTGCGCCAGTACCCACGGCGGCCCATCCCGTTGTCCTCATCCGCTTGAGCATCTTCCTGGAATACCGCATATGGGGAATTACCGTCCACCGCCTCATAGAATGGGCTCAGCAGAGAACCAATATCCTCCGGTTTCTTAGAGAATACCGCCACGGGATAATGTGACATGGAACGACCTCCTCGTTGTTTTGTCATGGTAGTATTGCTCTGATTTGGATATATAGCAAGTCCTTATTTCACAACGGTTTACGCCATCCGAAGCCCCCTGCCGCGCTGCTGCCTTTTGGTGAGCGCGGCGATCTCGATGGCAAGAGAACGGATGTCCTGTTCATCTCGAATATAGAAGGAATTCCCCGATAGGTTCACCGAGCTTTGCTGGTTGTACACACGGCTGTTGTCGCTTTGATTGGTCACAACCGAGCCGGTTTGTGCCGCGCCTGTCAAGTACCTTGCGGCGTTGGCAACGATCTTGGCTTGCTCTTTGCTCTCCAGCAGCACACCGCGTCCGAATCCGCGCATGGCCATGCGGCCAACCTCGTCGCGGAACACGGCGGATGGGGACTGGATCTTGAGTTCCGATTTGGCGGCCGCAACAGCGGCGCGTGCGGCGGATTTCATGGCAGCAATCACACCCGATCGCCCAGCGTTGATGCCTTCCGCCAAACCCAGCATGGCATGGACGCCAACTGTACGAAGCGATCTATTGGTAAGCGTGGCAGATAGTGCCGTCTTTACATTGTTGGCAATGGTGTTTGCCGTAGTACTCATACCAAACGATGTCATGGCGAGTGCTAGCCCTGTAATGAGCAACTGCCCTACCGGAGACAGCAAATCACGATGCAGTGCCGTTTCCATGGCCAGCAGAAGATTGGCGGCGAAGGTCGAAGCATCGGTTGCAGCATCGTACTCGTTTAGCCCAACTCCCACACCAGCAGCTGCATTTTCGCCAATCGGTTTCATGCGCTCGGATGGCGATTGGATGCCCAGCGCAAGGTTGAGCGCGTCTTCCAAGCTGCTGGCGACACTTTCGGCATCGGTTGTCCACCCCGCTTCGGTCATGCCCTGCGCCACACCCGCGCGGATACTCTCGCCAGTTTCGGTCAGTTTCAGCGTATTCAAAAAGTCTACGATGGCTTCGAGGTTGTTCAGGTCATCCTGGCTTACCTCAGTGCCGTTTTGAATGGCAGCGACCATCTCAGACACATAAGCGGTGAAACCAGCCATCGTATCCCCGGAAAACTGGTCATCCATCCGCATATCAATACCCGACAGCGTTATACCATCCAGCAATCCCCACAGCGTGATCCATGTGCCTTTGTTTTGCTCAAAGGCTTTCAGCTCGCCATTGAAGCTATTCATCCAGTCGAGCAGACTGCCGCCGAGCATATCATTGGCAAAGCCCCAATCATTTTTTGCAGTGTTGCCAAAGACAGAGGTCGTCACATATTTTTCGGTCATCTGCGACGCCACTTGCTTTACAGACTCTGTTGTACCCCGGATGTCAGGAGTGATGAGCACATGGAGCGTACCGTCTGCGTCATAAGCAATAAGCGTATCGGCGTCGATCAGGTTCGCTGGTACAAGGTTGACAGGGATTTCTGTGCCGCCTTCCCAGAACACTGCGGCAGGATCGTTTATGACATCGCTAGGATTGTCATACTGCTCGCCGACACGCACAATGCCTGTGAGTTCTACGGGATTGTTTTTAACAAACGCGTTGTAGGCCTCAAGGTCATACCCCACGATACCGATGGTGCTTTCAATATAACTGGGTTTTGTGATGCCCGCTTGTTCTTCGTAGGCGGTAATCTGCGCGATGACTTCGGCATGGAGTTCGGTCTGATCTACGTTGGTTGCTTGCGCATACGCCGTGACCAGCGCTACGATCTGCGGATTGGTCAATGAGCTGATATCGATGTTCTCTGCTTGCAGATACCCCGTGATCATGGCGGCGATATCCGTCGGGTTGAGAGAAGCAGTGCTTGCTCCGCCTGTGACTTCTTCATATGCCAGCACAAAGGCCGTGATGCCGTCAGGCGACAGTCCTGTGGTATCGACTGCGTTTTCTTCCATATAGGATGAAATGAACGCAATGATATCAGCAGGTTTTAGCAAGCTGATGTCTGCACCGTTTGCCAATTCCTGATACGCGCTCACCATGGCGGTGATGTTTTCAGGGGTTAAGCCCGATATGTCCGCACCTGTCACCACCTCAGCATACTTGGCGACATAGGCAATCAACCCTGAAGGCGTGAGCGATGCAGAGGACGCGCCTTCCGGTACCTCGGTGTACTGCTCAATGAGAGCGGTCAGGATGGGCTGAAGCTTGATGGCGTTCTCCATCTCAGCATAGCTGTCAATGACCGCCTCGGCGGTAATGACGCCCGGGTTGGCTGCAAACGCATCCCAACGAGCCTGTGCGCCCGTCATATCGAGATCGGTTGCGATTTTCAGGACTTCCTCAGGCACGGCATCGGTGAGGATGGTGTTCAGCCCGGAAAGCGTGTTTTGATGATCCCTCACGAACTGCGCGAGTGCGGCGATCTCTTCCATCTGCCCAGACAGGTCAATGTCCGGGAACAGCGCATCGACTTCTGCCACACTCATACCGCTGTCCAGCAATGATTGAATCTGTGTCAGCACGCTGAAGTATTCCGTCAGAGCCGTCTCGTCCATCCCGGCAGTGAGCGCATTCATCTCTTCCAACACTTGCGCCATGCCTAGTTTGTCGCCGTTGGCAGTTTCAATACTATATTCACGGAGCTTGGTATAGAGGGTGTCCAGACTATCCCCAGCGGCTTGAATGTCCTCCTGATTCCACACGGGCAGGACAATCTGCGCGAGCGCAGCCGCATATTCCTCAGCCGCCGCTTTGCGGTCAAGCATGTATTGGGCGTTGAGGTCGGACAAAGCTTGCTGTTTCTCAGCGCTACTTTCCATGAGCTGAATGAGTGCGAATTCCTTGTCGTACTGCTCATCCAAAGCAGTGTTCACAGCAGCCATGCCCTCGG
>ERZ795048.2733-NODE-2733-length-13868-cov-3.967422_pt1 | contig 13868 bp, 14 predicted proteins | sample MGYA00375132_ERZ795048 | MGnify/ENA primary metagenome ERZ795048 (study PRJEB30177, sample SAMN05720225) | activated sludge metagenome | isolation source: Anaerobic digester | place: Hong Kong | collected 2014-12-17 ...
GGGGGCGCTTGCTGCGGACCGGCGAAGCCGGATCCGCGCAAGGGCTTGGCTGGGCCGGTTTCATGCGTCGCGGGTGGCGTGGTTGCGCTGCGGATAACTGAAGTGCGGGCGCGCAGCCGGCCCCGCGGTGCAGCGGTTCTGGTAGATTGCCCGCATCCGATCGCCTCGACTAAGGGCTGGTCATGGGAAGCCCGCTGCCGAAACCGACGCTCGACGACTACCTGCGCTGGGAGGACGAACAGCCCGGGCGGCATGAGTTCGTTCGGGGCGAGATCTTCGCCATGGTGGGCGCCAAGCGGGTGCACGGAGTGGTGGTGACGAACCTGTCGGCCGCGCTGCGCATGGCGCTGCGCGGCAGTCCGTGCCGGGTGTTCAGCGAGGGCATGAAGGTCCAGCCCGCCGACGACACGGTCCTGTACCCGGACCTTTTCGTCACCTGCGACCCGGCCGACCTGCGTACTGAAGCGATCTTCCGCGCGCCGAAGCTGGTGGTCGAGGTCCTGTCGCCGACGACCCAAGCCTACGACCGCAGCCTGAAGTTCGCCCTCTACCGGCGGCTGGCGAGCCTGCAGGAGTACGCCCTCGTCGACCCCGACACGCGCCGCGTCGAGGTCTTCCGCGTCGGCGCCGACGGGCTGTGGGTGCTGCACGACATGAGCGAGGGCGAAGCGCTGTCGCTCGCGAGCCTCGGCTGCGAGGTCCCGTTGGCCGAGGTCTTCGACGGCGTCGATCCCGACGCCTGAGCGCCGGCAAGCCGCTCAGATATCGACCGCGAACTCCCCCGTCTCGGTCCGCCGGGCGTCGAAGCCGTAATAGGCCTCGAGGATGGCCCAGGCTTCCTCGGCGGTCTCGGCGTAGTCGAACAGCCGCTCGTCGCCGGGCGAGATCGTGCCGCACTCGACCAGCCAGTCGAAGTCGATCAGCCGCTGCCAGAACTCGCGCCCGACCAGCACCACCGGGCGGCGGCGGATCTTGCCGGTCTGCTGCAGCGTCAGCACCTCGAACAGCTCGTCGAGGGTGCCGAATCCGCCCGGGAAGCACACCAGCGCGATGCTGCGCATCAGGAAGTGCATCTTGCGCATCGCGAAGTAGTGGAACTGGAAGCACAGCTCGGGCGTGATGAAGGCGTTGGGCGCCTGCTCGTGCGGCAGCACGATGTTCAGCCCGATCGTCTTGCCGCCGCACTCGTAGGCGCCGCGGTTGCCGGCCTCCATGATCCCGGGGCCGCCGCCGGTGACGACATAGATCGGGGTGTCGTGGCTGCGCGATCGCAGCGTGACGATCTCGGCGAAGCGGCGCGCCTCGTCGTAGTAGCCGCTGAAGGCCAGTGCCTTCTCGGCGCGCGCGACCGCCGCCGCGTCGCCGATCGCGCGTGCCTCGTCGAGCTGGCGCAGCGCATCCTCGGGCGGCAGCACGCGCGCGCTGCCGAAGATGACGATCGTCGAGGTGATCCCCTGCTCCTGCTGGATCAGCTCGGGCTTGAGCAGCTCGAGCTGCATGCGCACCGGGCGCAGGTCCTCGCGCAGCAGGAAGGCCTCGTCGGTGAACGCGAGCCGGTAGCTGCTCTCGGGGCCCGCGTAGCGCAGGTCGGGCTTGACGGCCAGCGCCTCGTCCTGCGCGCTGGGGAAGTTGCGGGCGGTCAGCTCCGCGAGCGGGTGCTTGGGGTCCATGGCGCGGAGCTTACTGCCGGAGAGCGACTTGCGCGTCGGTGCAGGCCCGGACGCAGGCGGCCGACGCGACCGCCTCAACGCGGGCGCGAAAGCGTCTGCACGTACTCGTGCTGCGCGGTGTGGATGGTCGAGACACGGTACTCGACAGGACGGTCGCCGAAGGTCACCGCGGTGCGCCGCACCTGCAGCATGGGAATGCCCGGGGCCACACCCAGGATGCGGGCGACGTGGCGATCCGCCGTCACGGCGCGGGCGCGCTCGTGGGCGCGCACGACCGTGATGCCGTGCTCGTCCTGGTACAGGCGGTAGATCGTCGCCGGGCGGCTGCGAAAGCGCGCCTCGGTCATGCCCTTGTACAGCGCGGCCGGCAACAGCAGCCGGTCGTGCGCCACCGGCCGGCCCTGCAGGCGAAGCCGGTTCTCGATCGCGATCACGGGTTCGCCCGGCTTGAGGCCGAAGGCCTCGGCGTCGGCCTCGTCGAGCCGCGTGCGTTCGAAGCCGAGCAGCTCCAGCTCGGGTGCCTCGCGCAGCCCGTCGGCGCACTCGACGTGGAAGAACTGGAACAGGAAGCGCTCGCTGCCGTGACGGGCAACGAAGGTGCCGCGACCCTGGCGCCGCACGAGGATGTGCTCGGCCACCAGCTCGCCGACCGCCTGGCGCAGGGTGCCGATCGAGACGCCGAACATGGTGGCGAGCTCGCGCTCGCTGGGCAGCGTGCTGCCGGGCGCCAGCGAGCCGGACTCGATCGCCTGCAGCAGCCGGCGCTTGACGGCGCGGTACAGCGGCATGCCGGCAGCCTCGGGGGCGATCGCTTCGAAGGCGGACGCCTGCCCGCGCCGCAGCGCCCGGGCGACCGGCGTCGCCGCGCCGCGGGACGGCAGGAGCGGTGGCGCGAGTGACGCGGGTGGCGACATGACGGCGATTCTGCGCACGCTGGACCAAGTCGATCAAGTCATCTGAATGACCAGGTTGACGAGAGGATCGGCAGGCTCAGAATCCCCCTCGTCGCACCACCCGGTGCAGTTGGCACGAGTGACGCGGGGCGACCCGCGAGGAGAGGCAAGCGGATGAACCACTTCGTACTGCACGACGCCGAGGACACCGTCGCCGTGGTCGTCGTCGAGGGCGTGAAGGCCGGCATGGCCTTGAACGGCTGGATCATGGACGAGAACAAGACCATGACCCTGACGGCCAGGCAGGACATCCCGATCGGGCACAAGATCGCGCTCAAGGACATGGCGGTGGGCGACACCGTGATCAAGTACGGCATCGACATCGGCAAGGTGGTGGCGCCGATCGAGGCCGGCGCGCACGCGCACGTCCACAACATCAAGACCAAGCGCTGGTGAGCGCGACGGCCCCAGGAGCTCCCCCATGGCAAGCATCGACAAGGACACCAGCTTCCTCGGCTACCGGCGCGAGAACGGCCGCGTCGGCGTGCGCAACCACGTCGTCATCCTGCCGCTGGACGACCTGTCCAACGCGGCCGCCGAGGCCGTGGCGCACAACATCAAGGGCACGCTGGCGATCCCGCACCCCTACGGCCGGCTGCAGTTCGGGGCCGACCTGGACCTGCACTTCCGCACCCTGATCGGCACTGGCTGCAACCCCAACGTCGCCGCGGTCGTCGTCATCGGCATCGAGGAGGGATGGACGAGCAAGGTGGTGGAGGGCATCGCCGCCACCGGCAAGCCGGTCGTCGGTTTCGGTATCGAGTTGCACGGCGACCACGACACGATCATGCGCGCCAGCCAGGCGGCGCGCGAATTCGTCCAGTGGGCGAGCGAGAAGCAGCGCGAGCGCTGCGCGATCCACGAGCTGTGGGTCAGCACCAAGTGCGGCGAGAGCGACACCACCAGCGGCTGCGGCGCGAACCCGGCGGTCGGCAACGCCTTCGACAAGCTGCACGCGCTGGGCAGCACGCTGTGCTTCGGCGAGACGACCGAGCTGACCGGGGGCGAGCACATCGTCGCCTCGCGCTGCGCCAGCGACGCGGTGCGCGAGCGCTTCATGTTCATGTTCGACCGCTACCAGCAGCTCATCGATCGCCACAAGACGACCGACCTGTCCGAGAGCCAGCCGACCAAGGGCAACATCGCAGGCGGGCTGACGACGATCGAGGAGAAGGCGCTGGGCAATATCCAGAAGATCGGCAAGAAGTGCACGGTCGACGGCGTGCTGGACAAGGCCGAGATGCCGACCCACCCCGGGCTGTGGTTCATGGACAGCTCGTCGGCCGCGGCCGAGATGGTCACGCTGTGCGCGGCTGCCGGCTATGCGGTGCACTTCTTCCCGACCGGGCAGGGCAACGTGATCGGCAACCCGATCCTGCCGGTGATCAAGATCTGCGCCAATCCGCGCACGGTGCGCACGATGAGCGAGCACATCGACGTCGACGTCACCGGGCTGCTGCAGCAGGAGCTGACGCTGGACGCCGCCGGCGACAAGCTGCTCGAGGGCATGCTGCGCACCGCCAACGGGCGCTTGACCGCGGCCGAGGCGCTGGGGCACCGCGAGTTCGTCCTGACGCGCCTGTACGAGAGCGCATGAGTCCGGCGCCGGCCGTCCTCCGTGGAAGCCACGCGACCGCGCACGAGGCCGTGGCGGTGAGCGCGACGTGGCAGCCTGCCGGCCCGGCGCGCAGCGCGCGATGACGACCCACCGCATCGCCGTCGTCCCCGGCGACGGCATCGGCAAGGAGGTGATGCCCGAGGGGCTGCGCGCGCTGGACGCCGCGGCGCGGCGCTTCGGCATCGCGCTGCAGCTCGAGCCGTTCGACTTCGCCTGCGTCGACTACTGGGAGCGCCACGGCGACTACCTGCCGCCGGACTGGAAGGACCTTCTGGGCGGCTTCGACGCCATCTTCTTCGGCGCCGTCGGCTGGCCGGCGCGGGTGCCGGACCATGTCTCGCTGTGGGGATCGCTGCTGAAGTTCCGACGCGACTTCGACCAGTATGTCAACCTGCGCCCGGCGCGGCTGATGCCCGGCGTGCGCGCGCCGCTGGTCGACCGCCAGGGGCAACCGCTGCCCGCCGGCGCGATCGACATGCTGATCGTGCGCGAGAACACCGAGGGCGAGTATTCGAGCGTCGGCGGGCGCATGTACGCCGGCACCGAGCGCGAGATCGTGATCCAGGAGACGGTGATGTCGCGCATCGGCGTCGACCGCGTGCTGCGCTTCGCGTTCGAGCAGGCGATGCGCCGGCCGCGGCGCCGCCTGACCTCGGCGACCAAGAGCAACGGCATCGCGATCACGATGCCGTACTGGGACGAGCGCGTCGCCGCGATGGCGGCCGAGTATCCCGCGGTCGCGGTCGACCAGTTCCACATCGACATCCTGACCGCGCACTTCGTCCAGCGCCCGCAGCAGTTCGACGTCGTCGTCGCGAGCAACCTGTTCGGCGACATCCTGTCCGACCTCGGCCCGGCGTGCACCGGCACGATCGGCATCGCGCCGTCGGCCAACCTGAACCCGGCGCGCGACTGGCCTAGCCTGTTCGAGCCGGTGCACGGCTCGGCACCCGACATCGCCGGGCGCGGCATCGCCAACCCGATCGGCCAGATCTGGTCGGCGGCGCTGATGCTGGACTTCCTCGGCCACGCCGATGCGCACGATGCCGTGCTCGGCGCGATCGAGGCCGTGCTCGCCGACCCCGAGGCGCCCCGCACGCCCGACCTCGGCGGCAAGGCAGCTACCACGGATGTCGGCCGTGCGATCGCCGAGGCGATCGAGCGGCCGGGGTAGATGCCGATGACACCGGTGCGCAACCTGGGCACGCTGCGCACCGGTCGGTGCCGGGACCGCAGGCACCGTCCTTTTCCTGCCTGGATCGACGAGGAGACACCCATGACCCGAAGCTACCGCCTGACCCTGGCCACCGCCACCGCCGCCGCGGCACTTGCCGCCGGTGCCGCGCTCGCCGCCGGCTACCCCGAGAAGACCGTCAACTACATCATCCCGTTCGGGCCCGGAGGCGAGTCCGACATCTCGGCACGGCTGCAGGAGCCGGTGTTCAAGCGACTGACCGGCCAGACGGTCGCGATCCAGTACAAGCCTGGCGCCGGCGGCGCGGCGTCGTGGGCGCAACTCAACGGCATGGCCGCCGACGGCTACACCGTGATGGGCACCAACCTGCCGCACATCGTGCTGCAGCCGCTGCAGAAGGACGTCGGCTACCAGACCGACGACATCACGACCGTGTACTGGTTCCACTTCACGCCCGACGCGCTGATCGTCACCGCCGACAGCCCGTACAAGACGCTGAAGGACTTCGTCGACGCGGCGAAGAAGGCGCCGGGGTCGATCACGCTGTCGGGCTCGGGCACCAACTCGGCCAACCACCTTGCGCAGCAGCAGTTCGACAAGATGGCCGGGATCAAGACGACCTACGTGCCCTTCGGCGGCACCGGGCCGTCGAACACCGCGCTGCTGGGCAAGCAGGTCAGCGGCAGCTGGGGCTACACGACGGTGCAGATGCAGCTCGGCGCGCAGGTGCGCTGCCTGGCAGTGGCGATGGCGCAGCGTCACCCGAAGCTGCCGGACTGCCCGACTTTCCAGGAGCAGGGTTTCGAGCTCGTCGGCGGCGCCTACCGCGGGGTGGCGGTGCCGAAGTCGACGCCGGCCGATGTGCAGGCCAAGCTGGCCGACATCCTGGCCCGGATCAACGCCGACCCCGAGTTCATCCGCAAGATGGAGGACGGCGGCTTCGCGATGCTCGACGTGGGCCCGGACAAGATGGCGGGCTTCATGGCCGAGGTCAAGGCCCGCTACGGCGCGCTGGCGCGCGAGATGGGCATCGTCAAGAAGTGATCGCGCGGCCCGCCGCGGTGCTGCGGCGGGTGGCGCGGGCAGCCGCCGAGCTCGTCACGCCATGGGGGGTCTGGAGCACCTGCTGGCGGCGCTGTCGCCGCTGAACCTGCTGCTGGCGCTGGCGGGCGTGGCCGCCGGCACGGTGATCGGCGCGCTGCCGGGCTTGACCGCGACGATGGCGGTGGCGGTGCTGGTGCCGTTCACCTTCTCGATGGACCCGGCGGCGGCGCTGATCGCGCTCGGCGCGATCTACACCGGCGCCATCTACGGCGGCGCCTACGCCGCGATCCTGCTCAACACGCCGGGCACGCCGTCGGCGATCGCGACCACCTTCGACGGCTACCCGATGGCGCGTGCCGGTCGCGGCGACCTGGCGCTGACGCTGGCCTGCCTGGCGTCGGTCGCCGGCGGGCTGGTCGGCGCCGGCTTCCTGCTGCTGCTGGCGCCGCCGATGGCGACCGTGGCGCTGAAGTTCGGGCCGGTCGAGTACTTCTGGCTCGCGGTCTTCGGGCTCACGCTGATCGCCTCGCTCGGCGAGGGGTCGACCGTCAAGGGGTTGATCGGCGGCTGCCTGGGCCTGCTGCTGGCGATGGTCGGCGTGGCCGAGGTCGGCGGCGACATCCGCTACGTCGGCGACTTCAAGTCGCTGCTCGGGGGCATCGACATCGTCTCCGCGCTGATCGGGCTGTACTGCGTGCCGGTGCTGATCGAGCTCGTCGCCACGCCGGCGCGCCACCTCGAGTCGGTCAGCCGCGTCGCCGGGTTCCAGCTGCGCGAGGCCGGCGCGCTGATCGCGCGCGCCAAGCTCAACCTCGCGCGCAGCTCGGTGATCGGCACCGTGGTCGGGATCCTGCCGGGCGCCGGCGGGTCGATCGCGTCGCTCGTCGCCTATTCCGAGGCCAAGCGCGCGTCGGCGCGGCGCGCGAACTTCGGCAAGGGCGAGCCCGAGGGCATCGTGGCCACCGAGTCGGCCAACAACGCGACGGTCGGTGGCGGCTTCATCCCGACGCTGGTGCTGGGCATCCCGGGCACGCCGCCGGATGCGATCATCCTCGGCGCGCTGCTGGTGCAGGGCATCCGCACCGGGCCGACGCTGTTCACCGACCAGGCGCCCATCGTCTACACCTTCGTCTGGGGGCTGATCCTGGCGACCTTGCTGATGCTGCCGGTGGGCCTGCTGATCGGCCGCTTCGCGTTCCGCTCGATCCTCGCGATCCCGAAGGCGGTGCTGGTGCCGTCGGTCGCGCTGCTGACGGTGCTGGGCAGCTTCGCGGTGCACAACAACCCGCACGAGGTGCAGCAGATGGTCGTGCTGGGGGTGGCGGCCTGGGTGCTCGGCCGCATGGGCTTCTCGGCGTCGCCGATCGTGCTCGGGCTGATCCTCGGCGCGATCGCCGAGCGCGGATTCGTCCAGGGCCAGCTGATCGGCGGCGCCCGGGGCAGCGTCTGGGCCGAGTTCTTCGGCCGGCCGATCTCGCTGGGCATCATCGCCTTCATCCTGCTCGGGCTGCTGTGGCCCTGGTGGATGGCGCGGCGCGCCCGCCGGCGCAGCGGCGCCGCCGGGCCTGCGGAGGTCGGGCGTGGCTGAGCGGGACGACGGCATCGCGAGCGGGCGCGACATCGCGGGTGCCGTCGGCAGCCTGCTCTTCATCGGCGTCGGCGCCGCGGCACTGTGGCACGCGGGCGAGTTCTCGATGCTGGGCGCCGTATTCCCGCGCGCAATCGGCGGCCTGCTCGTCGTGCTCGGCCTCGTCTACCTGGTGCTGGTCGTGCTCGGTCGTACCCAGCCGGTCGCCCCGCTGCAGGGCTCGCTGGCGCGCCGTGCCGGTGTCGCGCTGGTCATGCTGGCCTGGGCCTGGGCGCTGGTGCCGCTGGGCTTCCTGGCCGCCAGTGCGATCGCCTTCGTGCTGCTGATGCTCGTCGCCAACCACGATCGCTGGTCGCCGTCGCGTGCGGCAGGCTACCTCGCCGCCGGAGCGGTCGTGCTCGGCGGGCTGTACACGCTGTTCAAGCTCGTGCTGCTGGTGCCGCTTCCCTGACAAGTCCGGAGTCCCATGTCCCTCATCGTCGTCACCGAATTCATGGACGAGCGTGCCGTCCAGCGCCTGCGTGCCGCGCACGAGGTCGTCTACGACCCGGTACTGGTCGACGAGGCCGCGCGGCTGCATGCCGAGGCGGCGCGCGCAGACGCGCTGATCGTGCGCAACCGCACCCAGGTGCGAGGCGAACTGCTGGCCGCGCTCGGGCGCTGCCGCGTCGTCGGGCGGCTGGGGGTCGGGCTGGACAACATCGACCTGCCCGGATGCCGGGCGCGAGGCATCCGCGTGATCCCGGCCGCGGGCGCCAATGCGCAGTCGGTGGCCGAGTACGTGGTCACGGTCGCGCTGGTGCTGATGCGCGGCGTGTATGCGTCGACCCCCGAGGTCGCGGCGGGGGGCTGGCCGCGCGCCGCGCTGTCGGCGGGGCACGAGGCGGCCGGGCGCACGCTGGGGCTGATCGGCTTCGGCACCATCGGGCAGGCGACGGCGCGGCTGGCGCGCGCGCTGGGCATGAAGGTGATCGCCTTCGACGCCATGATGGACGCCGACCATCCGGCGTTCGCCGACGGCAGCGTCGCCAGCGCCGGGCTCGACGAGGTCGTGCAGACGGCCGACGTCGTCAGCCTGCACGTGCCGCTGGTCGAGGAGACGCGCGGGATGTTCGACGCCGCGCGCCTGGAGTCGATGAAGCCCGGTGCGGTGCTCGTCGACACCGCGCGCGGCGGCATCGTCGACGAACCGGCGCTGGCCGACGCCTTGCGGCGCGGACACCTGGGCGGCGCCGCGGTCGACGTCTTCGCCACCGAGCCGCTGCCGCCGTCGCCGCACTTCCAGGGCTGCCCGAACCTGATCCTGACCCCGCATGTCGCCGGCGTCACCGCCGAGTCCAACGAGCGCGTCAGCGAGCTGATCGCCGCGCGCGTGCTCGAGGCGCTGGCGGAGCCCGGCGCATGAGGCTGACGCTGCCCGATCTGCGCGCGCGCGTGCAGGCCGCGCTCACGTCCGCCGGTGCGTCGCCGGGTATGGCCGCGAACGCCGCGCGCGCGCTCGTGCTGGCCGAGGCCCAGGGGCTGGGGTCGCACGGCCTGTCGCGCGTGGCGCAGTACGCCACGCACCTGCGCAACGGGCGCGTCGACGGCAGCGCGGTCGCGCGCGTCGTGCGCCGCAAGGGCGGCGCGATCGTCGTCGACGCCGACGAGGGGCTCGCATTCCCGGCCTGCGAGCTCGCGGTCGGCGCGGCGATCGCGGCCGCGCGCGATCACGGCGTGGCCTTCGCCGGCGTCGTCCGCAGCCACCACGCCGGCGTGCTGGTCGACCACCTGCGGCCGGCGGCCGCGGCTGGCATGGTCGGGCTGGGCTTCGCGAACTCGCCGGCGGCGATGCCGGCCGCGGGCGGCCGGCACGCGATCTTCGGCACCAACCCGGTGGCGGCGATCTTCCCGCGCCGTGGCGCCGACGCGCTGATGGTCGATCTCAGCCTGTCGGAGGTCGCACGCGGCAAGGTCGCGCAGGCGGCCAAGGCGGGGCAGCCGATCCCGCCCGGCTGGGCGGTCGACGCCCAGGGCCGGCCGACGACCGACGCCACGGCGGCACTCGACGGCGCGATGCTGCCGATCGGGGCCGCCAGCAGCCCGAAGGGCGCGATGCTGGCGCTGACGGTCGAGCTGCTGGTGACGGCGCTGATCGGCGCCCGATTCGGCTTCGAGGCGAGCAGCTTCTTCGTCGACGCGGGCAACCGCCCCGGCATCGGGCAGGCCTTCGTCGTCGTCGATCCCGCAGCGTTGGCGGGCCGCGACGCCTACCTGGACCGTGTCGAGTTCCTGGTCGACGAGATGATGAAGGACGAAGGCGTGCGACTGCCCGGTGCCCGCCGCGAGGCGTTGCGCCGGCGCGCGGAGACCGAAGGCTTGGAGGTGGCCGAGGCGCTGCTCGCGTCCTGGGGCTGACGCGGGCGACCGTCGCGTTGCGGCCGGCCTCGTCGAGCCCGATCGGGACGCGCCGCGCCTGGGTCGCGCTCATCCGGCCGGCCGGTGGCCGCACACCGCGCAGCCCGGGTGCCGCGCGGTGCGGATCTCGTGCCACTCCATCGCCCGCGCGTCGAGCATCAGCAGCCGGCCGACCAGCGGCTCGCCGAACCCGGCGACCAGCTTGAGCGCCTCGGCCGCCTGCACGCAGCCGACGATGCCGACCAGCGGCGCGAAGACACCCATCGTCGCGCAGGCGACCTCCTCGTAGTTCGCGTCGGGCGGGAACAGGCAGGCGTAGCAGGGCGCGTCGGCACGCCGCGTGTCGTAGACCGCGATCTGGCCGTCGAAGCGGATCGCTGCCCCCGACACCAGCGGCCGCGCGTGCGCGACGCAGGCGGCGTTGATCGCGTGCCGGGTCGCGAAGTTGTCGCTGCAGTCCAGCACCACGTCGGCCTGCGGCACCAGTTCGTCGAGCAGCGCGGCGTCGGCGCGGCGCTGCAGCGCGCGCACGCGCAGCGCGGGGTCGATCGCCTGCAGGGTCAGCCGCGCCGAATCGGCCTTGGGGCTGCCGATGCGGTCGTGGCGGTGCGCGATCTGGCGCTGCAGGTTGGTCAGGTCGACCGTATCGTGGTCGACCAGGATCAGCTCGCCGACGCCGGCGGTGCCGAGGTACAGCGCCACCGGCGAGCCCAGCCCGCCGGCGCCGATGACGAGCGCGGTCGCCTCGCGCAGCCGCTGCTGGCCCTCGATGCCGATCTCGTCGAGCAGGATGTGGCGCGAATAGCGCAGCAGTTCGTCGTCGTCCATCGTCGGCCCCGTGCGGGTGGCGGTGGCGTGAGCGTAGCGCAGCGGCGTCGCGGGCCGCGGTGCAAGCGGCGACGAACGCCGATGCCCGCATCAGGGAAACAACCGCGGCGTATGCTGCGCGGCATGAGGACCTTCGCTGCGATTGCGCTGGCGCTGCTGCTCGCCGCCTGCGCCGGCCCTGGGATCACGCGGCTGGAGCCGGGGCTGGACGAGGCCGCGGTGCGCGAGCGCTGGGGCACGCCGACCGGGCGCCACGCGCTGCCGCAGGGTGGCACCCGGCTCGAATATGCCAGCGGCCCCTACGGCCTGGAGACCTGGATGGTCGACCTGGACGCCGCGGGTCGCGTCACCGGCGCGCGCCAGGTGCTGGAATACGGTGCGCTGACCGCGCTGCAGGGCGAGCTGCCGGGCATGACGCGCGAGGCGCTGCTGCGCACGCTCGGCCGCCCGGGCGAGGTTCGCAGCGGCGGGCGCCAGGGAGGGCAGGTGTGGTCGTGGCGCTTCTTCTCGCCGTTTTGCCTGTGGTTCCAGGTCGGCGTCGGCGACGACGGCCGCGTCGTCGACGCGGTCTTCACGCCCGACCCGCTTTGCGACGCGCGCGACGACGAGCGGCAGTGAGGGACGGCGTGCAGCACCGCGCCGCGGCCAGCGTCTGATCCCGCCTCACACCCGGTCGCGCCAGCGGCCGGCCGGTCCGTCCCCGGTCGCCGCCGTCCGCGCGGTCGGACCGCCGTCGACCCCGGGGCGGATCACTCGGCGGCCAGCTCGACCCGGTTGCGGCCCGAGGACTTGGCCGCATACAGCGCATGGTCGGCACGTCGCAGCAGGTCGCTCGACGCTTCCCCCGGACGCGACAGTGCGGCGCCGATGCTGGCGGTCAGCCGCAGTTCCGGATGGGCCTGCATGGGCGCCGTCTGCGCGATCGCGGCGCGCAGCCGTTCGCCCAGCGTGCGCGCGGCACTTGCGTCGGCGTCGGGGATCAGGATCGCGAACTCCTCACCTCCGAGGCGCCCGATCGCCACTGGCGAGCGCGCGGCGTCGCGCAGCACGTCGGCGGCGGCGCGCAGCACCGCGTCGCCGGCCGCGTGGCCATGCACATCGTTGACGCGCTTGAAGTGGTCGAGATCGACGATGAGCACGGCGCAGCGCCCTGCGGCCGCCAACCGGGCTTCGAGCCGGCTCAGCAGATCGCGCCGGTTTGGCAGGCCGGTCAGATCGTCGGTGTGGGCCAGATTGCGCATCGCGAGCCCCGTGCGCCGCAGCCGCCAGGCCAGCATCGCCAGCACGGCCGCGAGCACAGCACCCAGCGCGAGCGTGGTCGTGCGCAGCTGGCCGGCTACGCGCTCCTGCTCGAGTGCGCGCGCGGTGGCCTCCTGCTCGCGGCGCAGCAGCCGCAGCTCGGTCTCGCGCGCGGCGGCGTCGGTTTCGAGTTTCAAGGCCGCCACGCGCTCGTCGATCTGCCGGCGCAGCAGCCGGTCGGAGACCGCGTATTGGCCTTCCAGCGCACGGTAGGCCGCCCGCCAGTCGCCCTGGTCGGCGTGCAGACGCGCCAGCGCTCGGTGGGCCAGGGCGACTTCGGCGGGCGACTCGGCGCGCTCGAAGATTGCCAGCGCCGTGTCCAGCGCCGCCTTCGCTTCCGATCGCCGTCCGAGCGTCACCATCGCGATGCCCCGCTGGAGCTGGATCTGACCGCGCAGTCGCTCGTCGGGCAAGCCCTGCTGCGCCGCCGCCGACTGCCCGAGCTGTTCCAGCGCCTGGGCGGGGCGGCCGGCCGCGTTGGTGGCCGCGGCGAGCCCGCGCAGCGCATAGCTCTGGCCCCGCGCATAGCCGAGCTTGCGCGCCAGCGCGAGCGACTTGCCGAATGCCTGCTCGGCGGCGGGCCAATCACCGAGGGTCTCGTTGACGCGCCCGAGGTTGTGCCACGTGACGACGAGCTCCCGCTCCAGTCCGTCGGATTCCTGCTGCCGCAGCGCGCGCTCGTACAGCGACCTCGCCTGCGCGGCATCCCCCATGCGGTTGTGGAGGATGGCCAGGCCGTTGTACACGGTCGTCAGGTGGGCCTGCATGTCCAACGCCTCGAACAGCGCGGCGGCACGCTTCAGGTCGGACAGCCCGTTGGCGAACTCGCCCCGCACGCCTCGAAGGTAGCCGCGCTGGAACAGCGACTGCGCGAGCTGGGCTCGATCGTCGGCGCGCTCGGCGCTCAAGACCGACTGCTCGTACAACGCCAGCGCGCCGGCACCGTCGCCGCCGCTCTCCATGAGCTCGGCTTCGCATGCCAGGGCGCGCGCGTGCAGCCCGGCACGCGCGGCCGACGCCAGCAACGTGCGCGCGGCATCGAGCCTGCGCCGAGCCTCGGTCCGGTCGCGCTCGGCATGGTGCTCGCACAGCAGCAGCTGGGCCTGCGCTTGCGCGCCGGGGTCGGGCGCGTCGGCAAGCATCACCAGCGCCTGCTCGGCGAGCCGACGGCTGGCTTCGGGATCGATGCGGACCTGGGCCTCGGCACGCGCCAGCGTCGCGGTGGCATCGCCTGGCGCGCCATCGGCGGGGCCGGCCATCGCCAGCGCCAGCACGT
>ERZ795048.2734-NODE-2734-length-13865-cov-8.695728_pt1 | contig 13865 bp, 8 predicted proteins | sample MGYA00375132_ERZ795048 | MGnify/ENA primary metagenome ERZ795048 (study PRJEB30177, sample SAMN05720225) | activated sludge metagenome | isolation source: Anaerobic digester | place: Hong Kong | collected 2014-12-17 ...
TGATCTTGCAGCTTCATTAGTAGAAGCTCTAGCACTTGAAACAACAGAAGGAACAAAACTAATCGACGCTATGATAGCTGACGGTATTGTTACCGAAGAAGAAGCTCTCGAAGCAGAAGTTAAAGATGATGAGCCTGTAGCAGATGCAGTTACAGTAGCTGTTACTGGTGTTAAAACCATTAAGGTTACATTTGCAGAAGCTCAGGATGCAGATACTTCAGTATTTGTACTCAAAAAGGGCGCTGTTGGACAAGCACTTAAAACACCTTCATGGGATGCAGCAAAGAAAGTTGCTACAATCGAAAAAGCTATTGCTTTTACAAAAGGTGACTATACTATTACAGCTAACGGCGTAGCAGTTGACTTTACAGTAGAAGCAAACGAAACAGCTACAGAGCTTGTTGCTTCAGCATCAACAGTTTATGCAAAAGCTGGTGCTCAGGACATTAAAGTTAACCTTCTTAACCAATATGGTGAGAAGATGGTATTTGGTGTTGGCAATCTGGTATATGGTGCTTCTTTAGGAACATTAGCAGAAAAAGACAACAATACATTAACATTGACTTTACCTGCAACTCTTCCAAAGGCTGGATCAACATCAACAATATTTGCATACTATACACCAACAGGATTTTCAATTAATACTACTATTACAGTATTAGAAGATCAAGTTCTTACATCTATAGTATTTAATGGACCTATAACTGTAGGTGATGAATGCAAAGATAATTATAATTCCAGATTAACAGAAAAAACAGCAGGGAATAAGCTTTCTTATAAAGCATATGACCAGTATGGTAATGCTTTAAGTCTTGCAACAGGCGAAGGCACAACATATCAGTTAGTAGTTAGTGGTGGAAGTGTTGCTAGCAAAGATGGCAAAACTATGACTCTTACAGGTCTTAAAAAAGGCACATTCAGTATCAGAGCTATAGCTCTTACAACAGGTAATATTTCTGATTTGTATACAGAAACTGTTTATGCTAAACCTGCACTTGCATCATATGATATAACATTGCCAGAAGCAATTTATCAGAATGAAGCAGCAAAATTCACAATCGTAGCAGTTGACCAATATGGGAAAGCATTCAATGTTACTCCGGATGCAACAACATGGTCAGTAACACCACTTTCAACAACAATTACAGCAGCACACATGACTGTTCCAGCATATGCTAAGAATGAAATTAGCTATACAATTACTGGAAAAGGAAATGCAGACTTGTACTTCACAACTGGTTCCTTGACAGTTACAAAATCTGTAGTTGTTCAACCTGAAAAAGTTATATCCTCAATAGCATCAGTTCCGGTTTCAACCGAAGCATTGCTTATGGGTAAAACAATCGCATTTGATCTTTCTAAGGTAGTTCTTAATGACCAGTATGGCAATAAGATTGCTTATGACGCATCAGTATGGAGTTATGACCTTAGAAGACTTGCTGATACAGCTCCTCTTGGAAATACTGCAACAGATACAAATGGTACAGCTTTAGTACTTACTGCACCAGTAGGCACAGCTACATCATATGCAATCAAAGCACATCTTGAAGGAACAGATCAGCTTCAGTTAACAATCTATAAGGGCGGAGCTTATGGATCAACAGATACAAACAACTATGTATCATATACATATGATTTCTCACTCGCTTCAGTGAAAGCAGCTTCAGTAGTAGCTTATGAACTTAGCGTTAAAGAAGAAATGTATGCTGGAAAAACTACAACAGAAATGTCCGCTACACATGACTTGGCAGTTGCTTTAATTGGTAAGACAGCTAATGGTACTACAGTAACATTAGTAGATTCTTCATCAACAGCATTGCCATCTGATACAATTAGCAAGTACACAACAACAGGTGCTAATGTTACTCTTGCAACAGCAACAAGCAAACTTCAGGTAACAACAGCTGTAACAGGTACTGCTGATGGAACAACAACTATCAGAGCATGGAACAACAAGGGCGAATCAGTTGCAGAAGCAGCTGTAGCACTTAGAAGAGCTGCACCTAAGGTTGACACACTTACATTGACTTACAAGTCTGGTGTTGCAACATTAGCAGCAAAAGATCAGTATGGTATAACCATTACTCCTCCTACTGGAAAATTCTTTAGTTCAAATTCTGATTTGACTATTGGAGCAGTAACAGTAGCAACAGACAAGACAACAGTCGTTATCAACGGAGCAGCAGGCAAGACAGCAGTTATCCGTTTCGTATCTGACGATGGTGTTTGGGCTCGTGAAGTATCAGTTACTAAGTAATTGATTCTCGAAATTAGAATTAAGAGGGCAGAGCAATCTGCTCTCTTTTTTTGTATCAATTTCGTTACATTTTATTATTCTTTATATTATCTGTTATAATGGCTATATAATGAAAAGAACACTTAGCATTATCTTAATAACAGTCATTTTGCTAAGCTATTGCGCTATACAGCCCAAAGCTTATACATCTGTAGAAATCGCATATGGTTTGAACCTGCTTAGAGGTACAGGAGAAGGGTTGGATGAGGCATATCTTTCTATGACCCCGATGAGAACAAATGCAGCAATGATTATTCTTAGATTATTAGGATTGGAAAATGATGCTTTAGAACATGAGAAAATATCAACTTTTTCCGATGCATCTTCTGCTACTGCTTATTGGCAACCAATATTAGCATATCTTTATGATAATCCAGATGTAGGTTTTTCAGGTTATGGAGATGATACTTTCAGACCTAACGAGAGTATTAATTCTCAGATGTTAGCTAAAGTACTATTAACTGTTTTAGGTTATAAGCAGGATGTTGATTTTTCGTGGGCAGAAACATTAAAATTTGCTGATTCAATAGGTTTAAAATCTTTGGTTAATAAAAGCACTATTACAAATAATGATGTAGCAATTGCTTTAGTTGAAGCTTTGAGTATAAAAACTAAAGGGGGATACACATTTGTAACTGAACTGGTAGTTGCGGATATTATTAATATAGATCAGGCAGAAAAATATGGTTTTACTGTTGAAACCACTCAAGTGGAAATAAAGAATGCAAAGGCAACTGGAGTTAAGACAATAACAGTTGAATTTCTAATGCCTATACCTAAAAATTCAACAGTCATGTTAAGAAAAGATTTTATCGGTATCAGTAATACATATACCTTATCTGAAAACAGAAGGATACTGACAATCAATACTACTGCTACAATGACACCTGGACAATACACAGTAGCTGTAGCTGGTTCAGTAGCAACTTTTGAGGTTTTCAATGAAAAAGCATCATCCTTAGTTATATCAACAGAAAGAATTTATAAGGATGTACTGCAGAATATAGGGCTAAAACTCTTAAATCAGTATGGAGAGGAAATGCCGATAACAAATGTAAATATATCTGTGACAAACAAAACTTCAGGGTCAAGAAAAATTACTGTTACGAAAATAGATAATGAGGTATATCTTGATGTATCATATGCTAATTTAGCAGATCAGATTTATATTTATGCCCTAGATAATTCCACTTTACTTAATGATTCAGCATTACTTACAGTTCAATCTGTACCTTCAATAAAGAAGATAAGTATATTAGGCGTAGAAGCTTCATCAGATACGAATAGGATATATGAAGATACATCTTCACATATAATTAAAATTCAGGCATATGACCAGTATGGCCAGAAATATTTTATTAGACAGTCAGATATTGATAAAAAAAACCTATTACTGATATCTTCAAATAATTTGTGTATAAGTCCGTCAAATATAAAAGCGGATATAAATGGGAATCTTGTTTTCAGCACTAATATGGCTGGAGAAGTATTAATAAATATAATAGTATCAGCAGAAGGTATATCTGCATCTACTACAATAGCAGTATATGCAGCCCCAGTATTAAGCAGTATAAAAGTTGATCAGCTCCCTTCCACTATTTTTAAAAACGAGAGAGTGGAAGTTGGTGTTATAGGGTATGATCAGTACGGCAGTATATATGAAATAAATGCGACCGACATCATTGGGTATACAACTACTGATCCTATGATTGTTCCTGCAGCAAGTATTAGTGTTAAAAGAGGGGTTTTGTCTTTCAATACGTTAAACAGCGGTGAAGTGTCTGTAAATTCCAGGATAAATAATTCATTGATGCCTTTGTTTACTATTAAGGTTAACGATGGTAATGTACCATATAGTATAACTAGTCTTGATATACCGTTTTCACATTTTGAAAAAGGAATTGAGAATATTCAGATTCCTTTATCAAACATAAAAGTTGTGGATCAGTATGGTAATCCTAATTCATTAAATGAAAGACCTGTCTGGGATACTGTTGAATGGGGTATTTATATTGATAAAGTGTCTGGAAATAGTTTTTTATATGAAAACGGTGTATTTTCAACTACTAATACAGTTGGAACTGATGTATTTAATGTGTACATAACCAGAGATGGAAGAATAATGGATAGATCAGGTTATAGCTTTATGTTAACTAATGTTTCCGCATCAGAAATTCAGGTATTCGAAATTGATATTCCAAAGATAATATATGGTGGAGCTAATAACAGGATAGAAGCACATACGAAATATATTACAATTAAAGGGTATACATTAAGTAAAAACCCTGTAATGCTGAAAACCGATGATTTAGGGATGCCTACACTGATATCAGCTATTACTGTATCAAATAGCAAAGTTTATATAGATACATCAACTTGGGCAATAAAATTTAACACATATTTTGAAAATGATGATATTGTGACAGTAAAATTCTGGAAAGATGGAATGGAAATTGAATCAGAAGATATAGTTATTATGGCTACCGAATCGAAAGTAAGCAGAATGGAATATGACCAAGCTCAGTCATTTATCATATCTTCTTCTGAATACTATACTCTTCCTCTAAATATATATGATCAGTATGGCATAGAAACCAATCTACCAGAAAATACGCAGTGGGTTACTAACAGTAACTTGATAGACAGCATAACATTCGATCCGTCGACTAAAAGGCTTAGAATAGTTATAAAGGGTTCTGTGATAAGTGAGACAGAAGTATATATCTCATATATCGCTCCAGACGGATCATTTTCCTTCAGAGGCCCCTATACTATAATGCCTGGAAGGTACTGATTGAAAATTATGTAAAATTTATATATCATTATTAGGGGTTATTAACGATGGGACATAAAATACTTGTTGTAGATGATGAAAAGAATATTGTTGATATTTTGAAGTATAACCTGGAGAAAGAGGGTTATGATGTTATTTGCGCTTATGACGGCAAAGACGCCATATTTCAAGCCTTAAAGCATAAGCCTGACCTGATACTGCTTGATATCATGCTTCCTGAATATGACGGTTTCATAGTGTGCAGGAAGCTTCGTGAAAGCATGACTGTACCGATTATTATGCTGTCAGCCAAAGGCGAGGAATTAGATAAGGTAATAGGATTAGAAATGGGAGCTGATGATTATATAACAAAGCCATTTTCTGCAAGAGAACTTATTGCCCGGGTAAAGAGCAATTTAAGAAGAGTAACATATGCAAATAATGATAATTCTGAAATTACATATCTGAAGCTACGTGATTTAGAAGTTGATGAAGCTAAATGTGAAGTATTGAAGGAAGGTAAAGTTCTGGACCTTACAGCAAGGGAATTCGAACTTCTTGTTTTCTTTATGCGAAATCCTGAAAAGGTATTCAGTAGGGAATTCTTGCTTGATAAGATTTGGGATTATGAGTATTACGGCGAGATGAGGACAGTGGACGTAACTGTAAGCCGTTTACGTGAAAAACTTTCTGACGACCCCAATGAATATATTGTAACAAAGAGAGGAATGGGCTATTACTTTAAAAAAGACTGATAAGCATATGTCATTACAGACGAAAATGGTCTTCTATATAAGTATTATCGCAATATGTATGATAATACCTATAGGTGTGCTTATGAATAACAATGTTGAGCAGTATCATTACAACCAGTTTGTAAGAAATATTGAAAACGGAGTTAATATGCTCAGTTACAATGAAAATGAGGAACTTGATATTTATACTGTATATACAGATATGCGTGATCTGTATGCTCCATCATTCGGAATATATGGAAGTAACAAGAGTTATACAATAGTAGACAGATACTCAAATGAAATATACAGTAATGACTCTGTGTTTTTATCTTCAACTGATTCTTCGTTTATAAATGAACTGTTTTTATCTGCAAATTTTATGTCTTCAATGGCTGGAAGCCCTATTAATAGCAACGCGACTTTGAATTTAAGGGGAAGGACTTTTTATGATTACGCCATTACAATAAGTAATATTGTGGTTTATTTCAGATACTACAAAGCAGACTGGCAGGATATGGTTACAGAGTTTAATGAAACTTTATTATCTGCACTTCTATTTGCAATAATTATTGCATTCATTGTAGGATATCTTCTGTCAACGGCCATAACTAAACCTATAAAAGACATGACTATAAGGACCAAAGCCATAGCTGCAGGTGATTTCGGTAAGACTTTAGATATTAAAGCAGATGATGAGATAGGACAACTGTCTTCAAGTATTAATAATATGAGTTACAGTCTGCAAAATATGTTAGATGAGATATCTTCTGAAAAGAATAAGATGGAGATAATCCTGGATAATATTGAAGGCGGAGTAATAGCTTTCAACCTAAAAGGAGAAATGATTCATAATAACCCTGCAGCATATATTATGCTTAACAGAGCTGATCTTGATTTCACTTTTGAAAACTTTGTAAAAGAATATAATCTGGATATTGATGTATCAGATATTCCTGCAGATTTATATAAAGAATCAATGCTTAATATTGATGATGAGACATTGACCATCAGTATCGCTTCTTTTAAAGATAGTTTAGGGAATGCCGAGGGTGTAATTATCTTGTTAAGAAATATAACAAAACAGTTTAAACTGGATCAGATGAGAAAAGAATTCGTAGCCAATGTATCACATGAGCTTAAAACTCCTCTGACATCAATTAAAAGTTTTACTGAAACTTTAATGGCAGGTGTAGACGATGAAGAAACTAGAAATCATTTTTTAGAAGTCATAAACTCAGAATCTGACAGGATGAATAATCTTGTACAGGATTTATTGCAATTGTCTTCCATGGATATGGGACGTATGGTATTGAAGATATCCCACCATAATGTAAGTTCACTTATTACAGATGCTATGCGTGCTGTAGAGGCAGAAGCAAATCATAAGAATCATACTCTTGTTTCGGATATACAGTATAAAGGTATTGCATATTTTGATTATGACAGATTGCTGCAGTGTACAATCAATCTTCTTGTCAATGCAATTAAGTACACAGATGAATATGGAAAAATCGAGATACTTACCTATGAGCAGGAAGGTTACTTATTCATATCTGTAAGAGATAACGGAATAGGCATATCTAAAAAGGACCAGGAAAGAATATTCGAAAGATTTTACAGGGTAGATAAGGCAAGAACACGAATAATGGGAGGAACCGGCCTTGGTTTAGCAATTTCCAGCGAGATAGTTAAAGCTCATAACGGGCAGATTGAAGTGAATTCCAAAGTTAATCAGGGTACTACTATAACAATAAAGATACCTTTAACACAGAAGGAGGATGAGCAATGAAAAGAAAAATAGCTTATCCGATACTTATCATATTGCTTTTAGCAACGGTATTCCAGTCCTTCATGCTCATAAACTATCATTCTACAGGCAGACTCTTGCCAAGAAGGACCATAGAAGGGCCTAATACTGTTACGGAAGTAATTAATTTTGAAGAATATCTTTTAGAGTCATATATAAGGCCATTTGAGATTACAATGACTACAGGTGAAGGACTCAATGTTAACAAGGTACCCAGAGATTTACAAGGGTACTTTGACCAGATATGGAAAGATACCATAAGTGCTCTTGCAACACTTGCCGATAAAAAGCTTTATGAGATATATGATGAAGACAAGTGGAATGAAATAACCGGTTCAGCAGGATATACAATTAAATTGGGTTACGATTGCCCTATAAGGTTCATAAACTGGGTTACAGGTTCTGTAAATTCAAACAGTGAAATAGACAGTATAAATAAGATTATGGTAATACCCATAGATTCTGACGAAGGTGATGTTTATATTAGAAGCGGTAATAAAGTTTTCAGATATTTAAATGTCAAACTTTCAGGGCTTCTCAAACAGAATGAGTTTTTAAGTCTGTATGATGAAATAAAGCAGCAAAGCGAAATAACTTATGTATACCTTAATGAAGTAGCTCTTTATGAGAATTTTAAAGGAAATATCGAACCGGATGCTACTGTAATAATAATGGATGATTATGTAACCATTAACAGGATAAGAGTTGCATCATATGAGATATTGTCTGAGTGTATGTTTAATCTTCAGATTGAGCCTGATGTTAATAATCTGTCACCTCTTGTAAAGCAGTACATAAGTGAAATAAAGACTAAATTATTCGGTATTTATTCTGATGTTTACAAAGAAGTTATTGCACAGAACAGAGAACTTACATTCTCTGACCAGTATAATAGTTACAGCATACATACAGACGGCTCGTTATCTTACAGATATGCTTCCGCCTCATATATTCAGGAAAAAGGTGATATATCTTTAGCATTTTCAAATGCTTTAAGCATGCTTACTGATATGACTTCATTATCTGGGACTAAACAAAATAATCTTGTACTAACTAAAGTGAAAGAACAGGATGACTCTTATGCATTCAGCTTTACATATTTCTTCAACGATTATCCAGTATTGATGCAGAATGAAAAGTATAGTGTGGTTATAAAAGCTACTGCTGACAGAGTTATATCAATGGATGCGAATCTGTATGATATAACTGACGCATCTGTCGCAGGAAGTTATATGGATTTATATGACCTTAGAACATTTAATATGCTTTCTGAACAAAGCATTTCATTAGGGTCATTAAAGGCAGATAATATGTATATAGGATACATAAAAGATGAAGATACTGTTTTATTGCCATCATGGATAATTGATGATGAATCTGTTTTAGTAATAGAACTTAAGGAGGCAGAAGACTAATGGATTCTAAAAAAGCTCTCAGAATTATTATCATACTGCTTCTCGTAGTCAATATATTCATGACTATATATATTACCAACCTTGCATTCTCTGAACCGAAATCTGAAGATGAGTTGAAACATGTTATACAGTTATTGGAATACAGAGATATCAAACTGGAGTGTGATATACCTCAATATGCTGCTCCAAGCGCTGAGTTAATATATATAGAAGCGGATAACACTGAAATTCTAAATTATCTGAGCAATATAGAAGGTTTACTTTATGAAGATGAAGCTTCTAAACAGATTATATTTGAGCCAGTTGTAACGCAGAGATATGAAAATTTTTCACTGGACTTAGCTACGCAGCTGTCTGATTCATTTGTTGAAAATCTTCCTGTAAAAAGCGAATCATATATGTTAGATTCCATACTTACTGCAGGAGTAAACATATATAAGTTCAGCTATATCTACGTTGATGGGTCCAGTTACATATATGATAAGAAAATAGAGATTACAATAAGCAGAGATGGGATTGACCAGGTAATAATCAGTAATGTGAATTATCAGGTTTCTGATACCGAATATAACAGGGCTACCGTATCAATAGGAAATATTTTAGCAAGCGGATTTATCCGACAGGGCCAGTCTTTTATCACAATAAAGAAGATAGATGCAGGTTATTTATATGATGATGAGACTTCTTCAATAATGAATGTATGGAGAGTTATGTATAATAACGGACAAGAGCGGTATTTTTCATCAGTTGACGGAACAATTATTAATAAGAACTAATAACCAAACCTTTATATAGTTTGATATCTATTTATACAGTATCCTAAATCTATTAAAATATCTCATGCAAACTATAATAAGGAAATGGTACAATAACAATTGAATACAATTACATTACTAGGAGGTAGTATATGAAGAAAGAGGATGAGTTTAGTTTAGATGAATTTGATTTAGAGAATTTTGAAATAGAAGATTTTAAATTTGATAAAAGCGAATATGATAAGCAATGCAAACAACAGCAGCTTACTAATTCTGAATACCTGGAAATTTTTGAAAATGATATGAAGAAAGCTAATCTTGCAAAGAGTACAATAAGAAGACATCGGAGCAATGTTGATTTTTATATCAATACATATCTGCTTAGAGAAGACTCTTTGAAGATGAGTGATGGTACTTTCATGATAGATATGTTTTTAGGCTATTTTTTTATTCGTAAATGTATGTGGTCAACGCCTGGAACTATAAAGACCACTGCAGCTAGCATAAAGAAATTCTACAAATGTATGGCAGAACATGGATACATTGAAAATAACAGTTATAATTATTTATGTAATGAAATTAAAGAAAACATGGAATCCTGGCAACGTGAGTGTAATGAATATAATAATGGTAGCGAGTATTTTTACATAGACGAGTAAAAAGAATCAGGAGTAATGGTAAAATGACTGAGAAACAAGCAAAAAGAATTTTTAAAAAATTCAACAATGCGTCAGATGTGATTCGCTGTCCAAACGGGAAAGCCAATACAAAGAAGCTTCTTCATTCTTATGCACGTGCAGCTGTAAACCTATATGGCATTATAAGCTGTAATGAACTTCTTGATATTTTTAACGAACAAAATAACGAGCATATAGAATACAAGGATATTTATACTTTTCTTCTACCACTTGTGCTTAAAGAAGGCTGGTACTGTTTCTATAAGCATTACATTGTTCATTATTCATTTTTTACTGATTTTGAACAAGCAGATTACTTGCTGGAAATACAATCTGAAAAACCGCGGTATATCCCTGATAGAAGCACTTTTCTTCAGTATGCAGATGAATATTATACAGATAATGATAACCTATTGAACATTTACCTTTACATCAGTGATCATTTTGGTAGAACAAAACACATATATCAGATATTCAATGAGATTGAAGAATATATAATGTATAGTAATGATATTGGAGGTTTGACAGATATACTGCAAAAAATTGACTTTATGGTTGATGATGAAAAACAGATACAGGATTTCATAAATATGATTACAGATGCCAAAAACAACACACGTATTTGGGAAAATAAAGGATATACTCCAATAGAACTGTGCGATATTATGAAAGAACAAAACAAAAAAATTATTAAGTTTCCAGTATATGAGAAGAGAAAAATCGAGCGAAATGAATTATGTCCATGCGGAAGCGGTAAGAAATATAAAAATTGCTGTTCTGTTTTTGAAGATAAAAAGGAAGCCCAGTTGAGTTCAGAAGAATGCAGAGAATTTTATGAGATGTGGTATGGGTTATTAAGTTTTGTCAATGATAAGAAAAATATTCTTAATATCAGAATTACAACTGATTATCCAAACAATATAAACGATGTTAAATTACATAAAGTACGCGAAGTATTATGGAGCAATCCTGAACTGATAGAGGAATATATAAAAAAGGTGGCTCTAACCAAAGAAAAGATTGATATTCTAAAATTATGGAAAACTAATCATATAAAAGGTATGTTTTTTGTTCTGGAGTATAAACCAGAATATGCAGTAGCAATTACTTCGAATGAAAACGGTGAAGACAGGCTTTATGGAATAAAAGGTATAAGCAATCCAATATCGAATATATTACAAAGAAATTTACCAATACAAATTGAAACTGTATTGCTTCCCTTCAAAGGTAAGATTATTTATGATACCTATATAGGAACTTTTCAAATAAAATATTTAGAAGGTGTGAAAAAGTTTTTCAAAGAGATATATGATAAAGCAATAGAATACGGAATTATTACATGTTTAGAATAAATAAAATAAATTAAAGCAACATCAGATCTGCAAAGTGAAGATGATATCAATTATAAAACTAAGAAGTCATAAAAAAATGTAAGAACCACAAAAAGTATATAAAGAGTGTATAATATATATAAAAGTAAGGAGATTTAGTATTATGGATCTATATTCAAATTTACAAAACAGATTAAATGCAATGAAACAAGGCGGAACATACAAAGAGTATCAGTATCTTACAACTCCAATGAGCAGCAAATCAAACATTGAAAAGTATAACGACGTGATTGTTCTTTGCTCAAATAACTATATAGGGCTTTGTGATAATAAAGAGATTATACAAGCAGGTCATGATGCTTTGGATAAATACGGAGTCGGAGCTGCTTCAGTTCGTTTCATTTGTGGAACTTATGATATACACAGACAGCTTGAACAAAAAACAGCTGAATTTATGCATACAGAGAGTTGTCTTACGTATATGACCTGTTGGAATGCTAATACTGGTGTAATTCCAGCCATTACCTTTGAAGGTGACTGCATAATATCTGACGCTTTAAATCATGCTAGCATTATAGACGGATGTCGTCTTGCAAGCAAAAAAGTTGAAAGATTCGTATATAAGCATTCAGATATGGAAGACCTTGAAAGGTTATTAAAAGAAAGTGACAGATTTAATACCAAGCTTGTCATAACTGACGGAGTATTCTCTATGGAAGGTGATATAGCCAAACTGGATGAAATATATGTATTGTGTAAAAAATATGGAGCAATATTAATGGTTGATGATTCTCATGGCATGGGAGTTATTGGCGACACTGGAAGAGGAGCTATTGAATATCACAATCTTTTAGGCAAGATTGATATTATTACCGGAACATATGGCAAAGCGCTTGGCGGTTCAGCAGGCGGATTTGTAGCAGGCCGGCAGGAAGTAATAGACATGTGTATTCAGGCTTCAAGAACATCACTGTTTACAAACAGCCTTCCTCCTGTAGTTGCTGCTATGGCTTTAAAGTCTGTACAGATTCTTGAAAGAGACCCGAGTATAATAGAGTCTTTACATAAGAAGGTTAAATATTTAAGGCAGCGGTTGCATGAAGAAGGTTTTGAGCCTTTGGAAGGCGACAGCGCTATCGTTCCTATAATAGTCAAAGAGACTTCAAAAGCAATTAAAATAGCAAAAGCTATGCTGGACAAAAATGTATATGTAACCGGTTTTGGTTTTCCTGTAGTTCCAGAAGGTACAGCACGTATCAGGATACAGGTATCTGATGCTCTTTCATATGAAGATATAGATTATGCTGTAAAAGCTTTCAAAGAAGTCTTTGACAGTCTGGATTAATACATTTAATATGTAAAGTAGAATATAAAAAGGGCAGATCAAGCAGTATGCTTGAAAATAAACTATGATTTTTTCTAATAGTATAAAAAGTATAGTACGGTCAAAAGGTAAAACTGTTTTGTTTACCATTTTAATATTCTCATTAACACTTGCACTTGCCATATGCGTAAGCGTCTGGGCCGGAATAGAGATGTTTTTGAAGGAATGTGACGAATTCTATACGACTGTAGGTGTTTTTGAATATATTGGTACTGAATATCCCAATGATACTATATATGATTCATATATGGATGAAACATTGGATGGTTTTGATGAAGATATAATTACAAATCATCCATCGGTTTTGATGTGGGATTCTTCAAGAAGATCTTTAGGGTATATAGATGGATTCTGGAGAACAGACCAGTACATGCCTCAAAGAATGTTATCGGTGGTAATAGTAGGTAATGTTTCTGATTCCAAGGATGAGTTTTATACTGCTATAGTCATGAAAGTAGGATACTCATTACTTATTGAAGAAGAAACTGTAATTCATATTGACAAAGATTTTGGTCCTTTGGAATCGAATCATTACTATATGCTGTTCGGTGAAGCTTATTACGCAAGGACACCTATTATAAATTTTGCCAGAACTGATTATGAAAATGCGATAGCTAATGAATTAGGTTTATCTATACCATATAAGGTGGATATCACCAAAGATAATAATGGATTTACTACATTTGAAAT
>ERZ795048.2736-NODE-2736-length-13862-cov-7.790686_pt1 | contig 13862 bp, 12 predicted proteins | sample MGYA00375132_ERZ795048 | MGnify/ENA primary metagenome ERZ795048 (study PRJEB30177, sample SAMN05720225) | activated sludge metagenome | isolation source: Anaerobic digester | place: Hong Kong | collected 2014-12-17 ...
CAATGAAAAAACCCTCAAGGTGGTTCCCCATTTTAAAAGGATATATCCACAAATACGTCATCAGATTCTTTTGCCGTTCACTAAAAGTGTCAGCAAACACCTTCATCCTTTTAAAATCGTCAATCTTCACGCTTCCCTTCAGTTCATTCACATATTCAACAAAGGGATGCCCGTATGGGATAGAAAAACTATTTTCACGAAACCCGAGGACGTCATCAGCATCATTCAGAATAACGGTATATTCATCAAACCGGTCGCTCTTGAGAAATGCTGCATAGCTGATCACGCCGAGATTGTTAAATTCCTCGCGAATTACATCTTTCAACCGCGAAATACTCGTATCACTGATCAGTTTTTCCTTAATTTCATCAACATGTGTCACCAGCGCCAGTTCGTTTTTCTGTGTTTCATTTATGCGCTGCAGTGATTCAATAGTATTTATTTTGTGCAATGCTATGGCACTGATCTCCGACACGGAAAGAATAAAATCCTTTTCCTCTTCAGAATAATCTCCAATTGTGATCTTATCACCAAGCACTACAGCGCCAATAATTTTCCCATTATAATTAAGGGGAGAAACCAGCCTTCCGTCTATTGAAACGAACTTGTAATATTCATCTTTATTCCGCTGATCAGCTTTATGATATTCAAGATCAATGATATCTTTTTCATTGATCAGTTTTTTTAAAATATCATCCTCTATATCAAACGATAAATCCTTGTTACGTATCGTAACCCCGCGGGAATCACCAATTCTCCATCTTTTTTCAACATTAGAATCAGCTATCATTATTGATGATGACGAAGCCCCTATCTGCCCCATTATTGAAAAAAGAATAACATCATACAGCTGCTTTCGTGTTTCTGACCGGAGTATTTCCTTCCCTATTTCATAAAGAACAATAAAATCCTGAAATTTTTTATCTTTACGGGGCGATACATCTCCGGAAACAGGATCACCGGAACCATCCTGAAGCACATCCGGCGCATCATCAGCGGCTCTCCTCCCCCCGGCACTCACGTTACTATTATCAGTATTAATTACTTCATCATCTTCTTCGTGCTGGTTTTGCTCACTGTTCCGTGTTAAAGGCTGCGGATCGGCGGAATGTGTTCCTTCATCCATATTATTATTTTTCACATTTTCTGTATGTCCAGCCTGTGCAGCATCATGATTAATTTCCTGCTGCTTTGACGGAGGGGATAATACCGGCTCATCTTCAATACCAAACGGGTCATCCTCTGAAAGTTTATAACCGGTTGACTGCCGTGCATCAGCTTCACCTGCAATCATCTCTTCATCGGAGAAATCATCACCGGCAGTGATATCCTTTCCACTCTTCTGTTTTTCCAGCACATCAAGAGGTGATTCGTCATCTTCAGGAAGCGAAAACAGATCATAATCCTCATTCTCATCAGGTACCGCACGGGCTCCCATGTCGTCATCAGGCTTCACTGACACAGTAGTATCTTTATACATATTAATATCATGTTCACTTAACTCGAAGGAATCCATATCGACAGGAAGCAGGTCATCCTTTCCGGAATCCGGATCCGTTATATTGTTTTCAGGAACATCACCCGGAACCCCTTCAACATCTTCAATTGCAGTGTCCATTCCTGATACACCAGCAGCAGAATCATCTTGATCGTCATCACCTATCGTGGGACCGGATGTTCGGGAATTACCATGATCTCCGGAAGGAAGCTCCATATCATTACGATCATTATTATCAGTTTCCTGATCGGAAAAATCAGTTTCCGCGGGCCCCTTTATCGTGTCAATCAGGGTCTCCTTTCCCTGACGATTAATCTCCTTTTTATATTGATATGCTTTTTCCAGTAAACCCATTATTGCCGATCCAGTTCATTTAATACCTGTGAATACAGGGTAAAATATTCTGATTCTGCGAATTTCTTTATCACATCCTCAGGGAGTTTTTCAAAAAGACCATCAAGATATTTCAAGAGTATTTTTATCTGCTGCTGCTTATCTTCAGGGAATAAATCAGTGAACCGTGCAACATCCTCTTCATTATCAAGTATAAAAACACTGTCACTGATATCAAAGGGCTCTTCCCCGCACTCTTCTGTTTCACCGGTTTTTTGTACATGCTCATCTTTCAGCGCAAAAAGTTTATTTTCAATATCATCAATATTCTCTTCAAATATCAATGCGCTATTTCCGTTAATATCCTCTTCAATGCTTATTTTTTCATTTTCATTAAGCGTCACAGCACCCGTAGCAATATAATCATACCGCGCGAGCATTGTCCGGTCATCAATCCCGGCATCATAACCCGGCTTAGCGGCATACTCAAGTGTACTGAGGTCAATGTTCTCAAAATCCTTCAGGAAAACAGCGTCTTCTATTGAACCAATTTCATAATTAGATAATCCAAGGATCTCAACAGTATGCGGCGTCATGTGCGACACAACATCTTCAGGACCTGTAGTTTTTTGAGTTTTCTCTGCTTCCCGGTATTCGCTCGAAATAAATGTATTATCAATAAATTCCGTTTTCTCATCAAAAAATGAATATTCATCCGAAAAATCGATAAGGAGATCTTCAAATGCAGGTGCTGACCCGCTCATAATTGAGGCGACCCGGTCTTTATCCTCTTCAACATTCGCCTCACGCAGCACCCGTGAATCCCCTTCTACAACTTCAACCATATCTGCTGTAATTTTCTCAAGCTCACTTTCTTCAAATATATAATGGTCTGATTTCCTTTCCCGGGTTTCAACATTTTCATCATCTATTATATACACATTTTCATCATCCGCAAACGATGAATACTCATCAGGTATAGTTTCCAGCATCAGTGAACTTTCGATTTTTCCGTCAGTGGTATCATCCAGCTCATCGAGTGTAACTTCTTCATTACGTGTATCTAATTCTTCAACTATGATTTCATTCTCTACGGTTTCATCCTTGTCCTTTACCTCTGTATCTTCCGAAACAATTCCATCAAATACCTGATCATCAGCGTCCGCGGCATTATCAAATACATCAGCCAAATCTTCCTGATTTTTTTCCTGAATATCATCAGGGACAGTGATAGTTTCAATGATATCATTACTCTCTGCGTCACCTTCTACTTCATGTTCCCCCGCTATAAGCACTTCTTCATTGTCAACGGGAGCATCACCGGCAGCTATACTGACCTCATCCCCTGCTTCCTGTTGACTGGCAATACTGGAACGATCCGGATCTTCATGCCCGTCATCGTTCCCATTATCCTCACTTTCATAGTCAACAATGGTTGTTCTTGTAGTTACATCCTCATGTAGTTCGCCACTCCCCAACTCATTAATAATATCATCAATGTTATGCTGGAACTCATCATCGTCAGTTACAATCCTGATATCGACTTCCTCCCTGCCGTCATCAATCGGTACAAGATCAATATCCTGAAGTTCTTCAACAAGATCATCCTCGGAAAGAAAAACAATATCCTCTCTGGCTATTTTTTCCGCTTCATGCAGGTCAAAAGCTTTAAATGATTTTATGTCAAATTCTTTTGAAAACCGCTCTTTTTCATCCTCTGATATATCAATAATTATTTCATTTATCTTCTTTCCCTGTTTTTTTTCTTCCTTATCTGAAGGTTCTTCTGTGACTCGTGTATCTATTTCATTTTTGATATTTGAATATGGTTCAGCAACAGAGACTGCATCCTCATTTTCATCAAAAAGAATCAGCTCTTCCCCTTCCTCTAAATCACTTTGAAGAATAAGAAACTCATCATTCAGGATATCATCATCCGCTTCTTCAATACCATTTATCCTGTTTTTACCATTAGATTCTGAATCAGGAATAACAACATTTTTCGACTTATATTCCCTGTATGTTTTATCAGCGCTTTCAGTCTGCTCGCTGCCGATTCCGCTAAGTGCACTTTCATCTTCAATAATATCAAGAATTTCATCCAGAGTATCATTTTTGTCTTCACCTTCAACAGATCGTACTGTTCTTTTCTCATCGTTTTCAATTTCGGCAACCGGTTCGGCATACACATCAGCCGCGCTTTCTGCGTTCGTGATTGCTTCAAATTCTTCAGCACTTAATTCTTCAATATCAATTTCATTACGTAAAGACTGACTGCTTATACTGTGAGATGTTTTTTCCTTTATTTCATCAATCGTGTCCACTTCAACCGACAATGATTCAATATCAAGTTCATGTATATCATCATTTTTCGAATACCCGATATTGTTCACATCATCAACTATTTCAACAGATACCCGCTCCGTTAATGGCAGGTCCGTAATAGATTCATATTCTGTACCATCGTGATCACGTACCTGGGCTTCTAAGCTGATCATATCATCATCAATTAGTTCAATACTAACATCCGGAAGATCAGTTATTTCTTCATAAGAAACACTTTGGTCATTTTTTTTGATTTTTTCTTTACTTTCAAGCATGCTGTTATTCTTCATTAAAAGCGCTTCACTACATTATAAAGATACAGGGATAATTATATTATTTCGAAATATTTTTCAAGGAAATTACACCGCGATTAAACAAGACCCTTTTTATTTCGAAATAATATATTTTTTGCTACTGGACGTCCCTACTTTATCTATCGACAATTTCATACTCCATCCTTGATTATTAAATAATGTATATCTGCTCAATAATAAAAAAACACTACCATTCCATATACGGAAACGATAGTGTTATATTTAAAATATATTACGAATAAAGTATAGACAAAAAAAGAGAGTGCCCTCGGACACTCTCTTTTTATCTATTATTATCACTTATCTTGCGGCAACTTTTAATCGCTCTTTCAGCTTTTTAACTTCAAAAGCAACCATATCTCTTTCATGATAATCTTCCGGTTTTTCCTGGGCAAGCAAATCGTTTAACGTTTTCTCTATCTGTTCCTTGTTGAGTTCTTCCTTTTTCATCGCGACTTCAGCAAGTACAATGAGTTCGTTTTCGCGGATCTCAACAATACCGCCCTCAACAACCATCCGTTCAACCACATCTCCCCGATACATCCGGACCTCACCATATCCTAATTCGGATACAAGCGGAATGTGATTGTAGAGAAAACCTCTTTCACCATCATAAGCCTGTACAACAGCAAAGTCAACATCACCCTGATACAGTACACGATCCGGCGTAATGACGGTTGTACTAATCTTCATTGCCATGATCAGCCTCGCAATCTCTTCGCTTTTTCAATTACTTCATCAATAGGCCCAACCATGTAGAAAGCCTGTTCCGGTAGATCGTCATGTTTTCCGTCTATAACTTCCTTAAAACTTTTAATAGTATCTTCAAGCTTTACATATTTACCAGGCATACCGGTAAACTGCTCTGCGACGAAGAAAGGCTGAGATAGAAATCTCTCAATTTTTCTTGCTCTCTGTACAAGAAGTTTGTCTTCTTCGGACAATTCTTCCATACCAAGAATTGCAATAATATCCTGAAGGTCTTTATACCTTTGAAGTATCCTTTTTACTTCCATGGAAACATCATAATGTTCTTCACCAATCAATTCCGGTGCAAGAAGCCTTGACGATGAATCAATCGGGTCAACAGCCGGGTAAATACCTTTTTCAGCAATTTGTCTTGAAAGAACTGTCTGCGCATCAAGGTGAATAAAAGCTGTTGCAGGAGCAGGGTCTGTCAAGTCATCAGCAGGAACGTAAATAGCCTGAACTGATGTAATTGAACCATTTTTAGTCGATGTAATCCTTTCCTGCAGCTGTCCCATTTCCGTAGCAAGTGTCGGCTGATAACCAACAGCAGAAGGCATACGTCCGAGAAGCGCTGATACCTCAGATCCTGCCTGTGAGAACCTGAAAATATTATCAATAAACAGAAGAACGTCTCGTCCTGACATGTCACGGAAGTACTCGCACATAGTAAGCGCACTCAGCGCAACACGGAGACGTGCTCCGGGAGGTTCATTCATCTGTCCATACACCAGACAGGCTTTGTTGATAACACCGGATTCTTTCATCTCCAGCCAGAGGTCATTACCTTCACGTGTTCTCTCACCAACACCGGCAAATACAGAAAAACCACCATGCTGTTGAGCAACATTGTTAATAAGCTCCATAATGATAACTGTTTTTCCAACACCGGCACCGCCGAAAAGTCCTGTTTTCCCCCCTTTGATATAAGGAGCAAGCAAATCAATAACTTTTATACCGGTTTCAAAAATTTCAGCCTTTGGCTCAAGCTGATCAAATTTCGGAGGTTCTCTGTGAATAGCTCTAAATTCTTTCGCATTCACATCACCAGCTTTATCAACAGGTTTTCCCAGAAGATTAAAAATTCTACCGAGAGTCTCCTCGCCTACTGGAACTGAGATCGGAGCGCCGGTATCAACAATTTCGGCACCTCTTTTAATTCCATCAGTTGAAGCAAGCGCAACACATCTTACTCTGTTTCCGCCGAGATGCTGCTGCACCTCGCAAACAAGTTCCATCTTTTCACCCATAACCTCAACGTTAAGGGTCAATGCGTTATAAATCTCTGGTAAATTGTCTTCCGGGAACTCAGCGTCAAGTGTTGAACCTATTACCTGAACAACCTTTCCTATATTCTGACTCATAACTTACCCCTTTCAAAAGATATAGATATCTATTATAAACTTAAGTATATCCTACAGCGCTGCTGCACCACCAACGATTTCAGCGATTTCATTGGTAATCTTAGCCTGACGGGCCCTGTTGTACGTAATATTCAGATCCCGAACCATGTCAGTAGCTGCATCAGTCGCATTTTTCATTGCCACTCTTCGTGCAAAATGTTCAGAAAAGTTCGTTTCAAGGAAACATGTATAAAGCTTGACTTTCACATAGAGTGGAAAAATTGAAGCAAGTACTTCATATGCACTCGGCTCAAAAATATAATCCATCTTAAACTCATCACGTTTATCAATAACATCTGTTTCTTCTGTAGTTATTGGGAGCAAACGGTGAATTGTCGGCTTCTGACTTGAGGATGACAATATCTTTGTATATGAAAGATACACTTCATCAACTTCGCCGGTAGTGAAAAGATTTATCAGTTCATTACCAAGTGCACTTGCTTCCGTAAAAGTAAACTTATCTTCAGGATTTTCCATTGCCTTAAAAACTTCCTGACCGACAAACCTGAAATAATTCGCACCTTTTTTACCAACATTGTATACCAGTACTTCTTTTCCTTCTTCGATTGACAACTTACGTTGAAAGTTTATGGTGTTTTCAATCATATTTGTATTGAAACCACCGCACAACCCTCTATTCCCGGAAAGAGTTACCACCAGTATCCGGGAAGGATTGGTCCTTTCAGCAATAAGCGGATCGTATACATCATCAGCAGCTGAATCACGAACGTGCGATATTATTGTATCTAATTTCCCAGCATAAGGTCTTGTCATATCAAGCCTTTGCTGCATTTTCTTCATTTTAGCAGTCGATACCATCTCCATCGTTTTTGTAATCTTACGGGTGTTGGTTACCGACTTAATTCTTAGTTTAATTTCCCTTGGTGTTGCCACAGCACATTACCTTCTTTTAAATTTAGTAGCACATTACACTTGCGTCTTAACCATTTTTGCAAGATACTGTTCAGTAAACTGTCCGGTAATTCTATTAACTTCATCAAGGCTCTTTAATTCACCTGTTGATGTCATCTCATCAAGAATAGCACTTTGCTGTTCTCTCATGAATTTTAAAAACTCTTTTTCATAATCACGAACATTTTCAACAGGTACTTTATCGAGATATCCCTGTGTCGCGGCATATATTATTATAACCTGCTCAGCAACATCCATCGGCTCATACTGCTTCTGCTTGAGGATTTCAACCATCCGCTCCCCTCTATCAAGCTGCTTCTGTGTAGAAGCGTCAAGTTCCGTTCCAAGCTGAGCAAACGCTTCAAGTTCCCTGTACTGTGCGAGGTCAAGCCGCAGTGAACCGGCGTATTTTTTCATAGCCTTGATCTGGGCATTACCACCAACCCGCGATACCGATATACCGACATCAACAGCCGGACGAACACCGGAAGCGAACAAACCCGGCTGCAGATAAATCTGTCCGTCAGTAATCGAAATAACATTTGTCGGGATATATGCGGAAACCTCACCTTCCTGAGTTTCAATGATCGGAAGCGCGGTAAGTGATCCTCCGCCATTTTCATCGGAAAGTTTAGCTGCTCTTTCAAGAAGACGCGAGTGACAGTAAAAAATGTCACCAGGATACGCTTCACGTCCAGGAGGACGTTTAAGGAGCAGTGACAACTCACGATATGCATTAGCCTGTTTTGAAAGGTCATCATATACACAGAGCGTATGTTTGTGCTCATCATACATGAAGTACTCAGCCATTGCGCAGCCGGCATATGGAGCTATGTACTGTAACGGAGCCGGATCTGATGCACTTGCGTTGACAACAATGGTATAATCCATTGCCTTCATCTGTTCCAGCTTTTCAACTACAGCCGCTACCGTTGATGCTTTCTGACCAACAGCAACATATACACAAATAACGCCCTTACCTCTCTGGTTGATAATCGCGTCAACAGCAATTGCAGTCTTACCGGTTTTCCGGTCTCCAATTATAAGCTCACGCTGACCTCTACCAATCGGGATCATAGAGTCAATAGCTTTCACACCAGTCTGAAGAGGCTCTTTAACCGGCTGCCTTTCAGCGATACCGGGAGCATTAAACTCTACAGGGCGGATATTACTTGTATTTATCGGACCCTTGTTATCAAGAGGCATACCAAGAGGGTTTACTACACGCCCGAGAAGCTCTTCTCCGCAGGGAACAGCAAGAACCCGGTCCAGTCTTTTAACCTGAAAACCCTCTTCAATTTTGAGGTAGTCACCGAGAATAACTGCTCCAATTGAGTCCTCTTCAAGATTAAACACAAGACCATTTACACCATTCTCGAATTCAAGCATCTCACCGGCCATCGCATTCTGGAGGCCATAGATCTTCGCGATACCATCACCAACCTGAATAACCGTCCCCACTTCACTGACATCAAGTTCAGATTTATATCCTACAATTTCTTTTTTAATGATTGATTTAATTTCTTCTGTTTTAATCTTCATAAGCCACTTCACTCCTGACTTTACTTATTAGTAGTTTTTGACGTATATTTTTAAGATCTTTCGCCAAAGACCCATCGATTATTAAGTCACCGATTTTAATAATAATTCCACCGAGAATTGACTCATTGATTTCTTCATCAAGTATTATTTCTTTATTATATTTCTCCCGAAGGGCCTGGGCGACTTTCTTCGTGAGAGATTCTTCAAGTTTCGCACTGGTTATAATCTTGACACGAAGTCTATTGTTTTCAATGTCAATCAGTTCAACTAACGATTCAGAGATCTCGTCTATTATGACTTGCCGATCTTTATCAACTAACACCTTTAAAAAATTTACAACCTCTTCCGATAACTGATTAGAAAAGACTTTATCAATAAATCCTATTTTATCATCCTTTGAAATACCAGGAGCTTTCATGTATAACACGAAATCGTTATCCTCCCGCAGTAATTGAGCAACAAAATTCATCTCATCACTGATCTGATCAAGGATGCCTTTCTCCCTGCCAACTTCCATTAAAGCGCCTGCGTAAACTCTTGCCACCTCATTAACTACCACAGCACTAACCCTATTATATCAGTTTTAACGTAATTAAAAGATAAGGACAGTTCAGTACTACTGAACTGTCCTTATCTTCGAAAGGGCCTCTTCGACATAACCCTTTTGATCTTCAGGATTTAAATTCTTTTCTATAATCTTGGATGCTATTTCAGTAGACAAGTTTACTACCTCAGTCTTCACTTCCTCTAATGCCTTATCTTTCGCTCTCTCGATGTCTTTCCGCACGCGTTCCGTCAACTCTTGAGCTTCCTGATTTGCTTTCTCAATGATCTCGTTCTTTACACGTTCAGCATCAGCTTTACCGTCGGCTATTATCTGTGAAACCTCAGAATGAGCTTTTTCCATCATATCACGGTGCTCAGCCAGCTGTTTCTCCGCATCAATACGCATTTTTTCTGCGTTCTCAATATCGGACCTGACTTTCTCCGCTCTCGAATCCAAAGCTTCAACAATAGGTTTCCATGCAGTCTTCCACAATATCAGCAACAGCACTACGAACGTTATCACTGTCCACAAAAATAAACCCGGATCAACCTTCAACAAACCTTCTTTAATTACTTCCATAGCATACTTTCCATTTGAATAGATTATTAATTGTTACGTCAACAACCTTTACTGCAAAACTAAATCGCCTATAAAAAGCACTACGATCAATTAGTGTCCTGCTGGAGCTTCCTGCTGTGCTGCCGGAGCCGGAGCTGCTGCTGGAGTCGGAGCTGTCTTTGTTGCAAGCATAAACGTAACAACAAGAGCAAAAAACGTGAAACCCTCAATAAGAGCTGCTGCAATAATCATAGCCGTTCTCAGGTCACCGCTCAACTCCGGCTGTCTTGCCATACCTTCGAGTGCACCAGTAGCCAGCTTACCAATACCAAGAGCTGCACCAAATACAATTAAACCTGCTCCAAAACCTGCTCCCAAAAAAGACATTCCTAATGCGCTTTCCATGTGGATTCCTCCTGTGAATTTATTAATTGGTTTTCGTTACTAAACGTTAAACGTATATTTAATAAAAAATTATACTGCACAAAGCCCGTACAACTTAGTGAGCATGCATAGATTGACCAACAAACATCGCCGTCAATGCCGCAAAGATATACGCCTGTATAAAAGCAACCAGAAGCTCAAGCATACTTATCATAAGCGCCCCTGTCACCGAACCGACTCCGACCCAGTAGCTTTTAAACATCATAACAAGATAAATAAAAATAATTATAACGATATGCCCCGCTGTCATATTCGCGAAGAGACGAACAGTGAGCGCAAAAGGCTTAATAAGAAGGCCCATCACCTCAATCACCCACATTAAAGGGAACAAGAAAATCGGGATACCGTGAGGAACAACACCTGTAATTATCCAGAGAGGTCCCTGCTTAACAGAACCTACCACAATCATACCCAGGAGTGTCAGCGAAGCCAGACCGGCCGTGACAGCGAGGTTCCCTGTTGCCGTAGACATCCCGGGCACCATCCCAAGAAGATTACAAAACAGGATAAAGAAGAAAAGGGTACCAAAATACGGCATAGCCTTCTTAACATAATGATGATCAAAATTAGGCTCTACGATTTCATCATGAACGAAACCTATAAGAACCTCCCACAACTGCACCCACCGTGAACTCGACCCGAGCTTCGCCTTCTTGATCTTCCGTGCAACAGGAATAAACACCAGAAGACACAGCACAAGGGCAATCCACATCATCAGAATCCACCGGGTAATTCTCATATCAAAAATCCCGAAAAGCTTCTGACTCAGAACCGTGTTATTAAGATCAGAAATAAATTTAACAATAACATTTGAATCCGGTCCCGCCGTGATAACATGATCGGTAAGGTGATGCATTACTATATCGCTTACCGACTCCTCCTCCCCGCTTCCGCCATGGGATGCAACAAACGCGCCTATATTATGAAGCAAGTGTATCATCAGTCAATGCACCTCATTTATAAATTTATAAAAGTTGTGAATGATAACAGTCTGCTACAGCCATTTATTTCTTTTTTTATCTTTGTCCCCGTTCTTCTCTTCCTGCATCGCCCGGTCAACCTCTTTTAAACCTTTCAGAAGATTATAAAGCCCGAATACCATTCCAAGGATAGCCCCAAGAAGAACGAACACCGGACTTGAACCGAACTTAACGTCTAACTTATATCCCCCATAGACGAAAAGAACAAGGATGAGAGCAAGCTGAAGACCCGCCGTTGAATACGCAATGAATGCATTTACAGATCTCTTTCCCAAAAATCAATCTCTACGCTCTCAATATTTCCAATCCATACAATCAACACAACCCTATTTGTCAACAAAATAAGTTCAACCTACAGAAAAAAAATTTTGATAAAATTTTTTATAGCGATATCTTTATTTTTTATTTTATTTTTTTCACACCACACGACTGGCTTCATTATTTTAATCATGTCGTTTATTTTTTGCTGCTCTTTTTTTAAGCCACCACCCATACCCAATCACCCACGCATAAAATTACGCCCTCAGCACACCAGCTTCACAAGTACGTCACCCCCTCTTCTCCCGCATACGCATGAATGCATAATGCACCACGCTCCGCTTTTATCAGTAAAGCAATAATTCCATGGTGACGATAATAGTGATATCTTCCAAATAAAACCAGAGGGAATCGTGAAAATTACAGTGAAAATTTTTCAGTCCGGACAGGAATTCATTGCGAACTGCCCCGAGCTGGATATTAACTGCTATGGACCGTCAAAGCATACCGCTGTGCAGCGTCTTATCAGGGTCCTGCAATTTTATATTGATGCCGCAAAAGAATTCGGTCTTGACGTTGAACGTCTTGACTCTGTAACCGTTGACGGCGAACAATACATCGGCTTACCCGAAAGCGAACCAACAGCACAGAAATCAACACTGATGAACTAATCACCCCGCAGCCGCGCACTTATCGTAATATTTCGAAATAAAGAAACTGACGCCGGAAACAACCGGCGTTTTTTTTGTCATTTTTTTTGATAATTAATCACATGTTATTATTGCAACGAGTTACACATGCCTTCACCGGAAGCGCCTGCTCAATGCGTCCAAAGATACGTCTCAAAAAATAATATGTGTGCGGAGATTATAATGCCGGAAAAGGACACTATGTACAAAAAAAACTTCTCGCTTATCTATTCACGTTATTCGCGCTACGTTTCAAACAGGATCAACAGAATGATTCTGGACAGGGAAATTTCAGAAGAAATAAGCCAGGATGTTTTCATGAAACTTTTTGAGAAAAGAACCCCCCTTGATCCCGGGAGTCCTACGATAAAACCTTTTCTCACATTAATAGCAAAACACAGAGCCATTGACTACATGAAACGCAAACAGCGCGAGGACCGGGCAATGCAGAACATTGCCATTGAAAGCATTGAATGCTGCGGCAGTTTCTTTTCCGACCTCGAGAACTCCTATATAGAAGGCGAAGTTCTTTCAACACTTCATGATGTACTGGAAGAACTGCCGGCTATTGAAAGGAACATAATCGTGAACAGATTCTTTTATAAAAAAACAATGACGCAGATATCACGTGACATTGAAAGGTCCAGCACAACTGTAACACGTTTATTCCACCATGCGAAGGTACAGCTCAGGAGAAAATTCTCTGCACATTACAGTCTCTGATCGCGGTCATGCCTTTTTTTTAGTTGAACCATGCGGCCCATGCCTGTAAAGTGCCATCAGCATTGTAAGAATTAAATCAGAGCATGTAATGACAATGAAAAAAAATGAGACACGTGCAATAAGCCCTGAAATGGCGTGCGACATGATCCTTAAGGACATACAACCCCTTGGACATGAAACAATCACAATATCAGAAGGATACGGCAGGATACTTGCATCAGATATTATTTCCGATATAAACATCCCCCCCTTCGACAATTCCGCGATGGACGGATATGCTCTTCAGGCAGCATCAACAAAAAGTGCTTCAAGGGCAAACCCTGCCGCGCTGTCAGTTGAAGGAGAAGTCCAGGCGGGTGGCGTAATATTTGACGGTAACCTTTCCGGAAACAGGGCGATACGCATCATGACAGGGGCACCGGTACCGGAACAGGCCGATGCCGTAATACCAGTCGAAGATACATCTGAAGAAAACAACGTTGTTTCCATCTACAGGCAAATCTCTGAAGGTGAAAACGTACGGCGTGCCGGTGAAGACATTTCTCTGGGCCAAACAGTACTCAAGGCCGGGGACCGCCTGAACTCCGCA
>ERZ795048.2739-NODE-2739-length-13858-cov-4.308701_pt1 | contig 13858 bp, 10 predicted proteins | sample MGYA00375132_ERZ795048 | MGnify/ENA primary metagenome ERZ795048 (study PRJEB30177, sample SAMN05720225) | activated sludge metagenome | isolation source: Anaerobic digester | place: Hong Kong | collected 2014-12-17 ...
GCGTTTATACCAACTTCTCCCGCTCATTGTCAAGCACTTTTCCGTATGTTTTTTTCATAGAGACAAAACGCATATTTATCTGATGGTTATCCGGGCAAAACGTCGCTTACCAACCTGGATGACATACTCGTTTCCCGCATGGAGCTCGCAATTCTCATCGGAAACCTTTTCCGAATCGATCTTTACGCCACCCTGCTGGATCGATCGTCGGCCTTCACTGTTTGACTTTACCAAGCCGGATTCCGCAAGCGCCTTACAAAGCAATATTGTCCCGTTATTACTGGACAGGACAACACTCTGCATGTCATCAGGGATCTGGTTATCCCTGAAGCGGCGCACAAAATTTTCTTCCGCCTGCTCGGCTTCAACCAAACCGTGATACCTGCCGACCAGCTCTCGGCCCAAAGCTTTTTTCGCTTCCATCGGATGAACGGACCCGTTCTTCAGGCCGGCCTTCAATTTTTCCAGGTCCTCCAGAGCAAGATCGCTCAACAATTCGTAGTATCGGATCATCAATTCATCCGATATGGACATAATTTTTCCAAAAATATCATCAGGCGATTCATTAATCCCGATATAGTTGCCAAGCGACTTGGACATCTTGTTGACACCGTCAAGGCCCTCCAGCAGGGGCATGGTTATGACGGTCTGCGGAGGCTGACCCCACTCTCGCTGCAATTCTCGGCCGACCAGGAGATTGAACTTCTGATCCGTGCCCCCCAACTCGATATCGGCCTTGAGGGCTACAGAATCGTACCCTTGAATCAAGGGGTATAAAAATTCGTGAATGCTTATGGGTTGCTGGTTCACGAAGCGATTGTGAAAATCTTCCCGTTCGAGCATGCGCGCCACGGTATATTTGGCGGCAAGGGATATAAGGTCCGAAGCCTGCAGCGGAGAAAGCCATTCGGAATTGAACACCACCTTGGTTTTTTCCGGGTCCAGCACCTTGAAGACCTGCTCCTTGTAGGTTTCGGCATTGCGCATGACATCATCGCGGGTCAGCGCTTTCCTGGTTTCGCTCTTTCCGGTCGGGTCACCAATCATGCCGGTAAAGTCCCCTATCAGGAAACAAACCTCATGTCCCAATTGCTGAAATTGCCTGAGTTTCTGCAGCAAAACCGTATGGCCGAGATGAAGATCCGGCGCGGTAGGATCAAAACCGGCCTTTACCCTGAGGGGAACACCGGTTTTTTCCGATTTCTCGAGTTTCTCCACCAACTCATTTTCCAGCAGCACCTCAACCGCCCCACGCTTAATAATTTCCAACTGCTCACGTACCGACATTACTTCAACACACTCCCTCAACGGCAAACAACCGAGATCCGTTCAATTCCGAGGGCCTTTCCAGAATTTTCATCAATCTCTAGTACGACACTGTTAATGCGGATATCTTTTTTGGCGACTTCGAACCTGACCGGCAACTGAAACAGGAATTTTTCTATCGCCAATTCTTTTCGAATTCCGATAACCGAATCAAAACTCCCGGTCATCCCCACATCGGTAATATAGGCAGTCCCTCCCGGCAAAATTCTCTCATCAGCCGTCTGCACATGGGTATGCGTTCCCAGGACGGCGCTTGCCTTCCCGTCAAGGAACGCCCCCAACGCCATTTTTTCAGAAGTTGCCTCCGCATGAAAGTCGACAATTACTATCGGCGTAATCTCCTTCAGGAGCTCAATCTCTTTCTCGGCAACCCGAAATGGACAGTCGAGCGCATTCATGAAGACTCTTCCCTCAAGATTCAAGACGGCAATACGAATCCCGGAGGGAGTCTGAATTACAGCGCTTCCCCGACCAGGAGTTCCCGGCGGATAATTTGCAGGCCGGATCAGCTTCTCTTCCCGATTGACGAAATCAAGCGACTCCTTTTTATCCCAAATATGATTGCCGCTCGTAATCAAGTGAATCCCGAAACCAAAGAGCTCCCGGGCAACTTCCTCGGTAATCCCGAAGCCACCGGCCGCATTCTCACCATTGGCAATCACGACATCCACAGAGTAACGGTCGACAAGGCGAAAAAGCTCGGATGAAAGCGCCCGTCTACCCGGCTTCCCAATGATATCCGCTATAAACAGAACCTTAACGGGCATACTCTACCGCTCTCGTTTCACGAATTACGTTAACCTTAATCTGGCCGGGATATGTCATTTCCGCTTCAATCTTCTTGGCAATATCCTTGGCAAGCACAACGGCCCGTTCATCATTGACGTCTTCACTCGATACCATGACCCTGATTTCACGACCCGCCTGTATGGCAAAGGAGTTGGTAACGCCACGGAATGAAGTTGCGATTTTTTCCAGATCCTCAAGACGCTTCACATAGGTTTCCATCATTTCACGACGCGCACCGGGCCGCGCACCCGAGAGAGCATCGGCGGCTTGAACCAGAACCGCGAGAACAGTAGCAGGTTTTTCGTCCTCATGATGTGCCATGAGGGCATGCACTATTTTCGGCGACTCGCCGTACTTTCTCGCCAAGTCGGCGCCGATTACCGCATGGGAACCTTCGACTTCGTGATCGACGGCCTTTCCAAGATCGTGGAGAAGACCGGCGCGCTTGGCCTGCTTGACATTGATACCCAGCTCCTCCGCCATGATCCCGCACAGGAACGCCACCTCCAGGGAGTGCTGATAAACGTTCTGGCTGTAGGAAGTCCGATACTTGAGACGCCCGAGTAACTTGAGGATTTCCGGATGAATACCATAAACCCCAAGGTCGAAAGCGGCCTGCTCACCCGCTTCCTTGATCGCCTGTTCCACTTCCTCGGTGGATTTAGAAACGACCTCTTCGATTCGGCCGGGATGAATCCGTCCGTCAGCAATAAGCTTCTCCAGGGAAAGCTTGGCGACTTCCCGTCGAATGGGGTTGAAGCCCGACAAAATTACGGCTTCAGGGGTATCATCGATAATAAGGTCAATGCCGGTTGCAGCCTCCAATGCCCTGATATTGCGACCCTCTCTGCCGATAATGCGGCCTTTCATTTCATCTGAAGGAAGCGCGACAACGGATACCGTTTTCTCCGCCACGTACTCGCCGGCATACCTCTGGATAGCCAACGACAGTATTTCCTTAGATTTTTTATCAGCGGTTTCGCGTGCCTCTTCTTCAATGGCCTTTATGCGTTTGGCTGCATCAAGCTTTGCCTCGTTCTCCAACGCTTCCATGAGAACTCTCTTCGCCTCTTCGGAGGTTAAACCGGAAATTTTTTCAAGGTTTCTGCGCTCTTCCTCTATCATCCGGTTGAGGCCCTCCTCTTTCTGGGCAAGAGACTGCTCCCGGGAATTGAGCGTCTGCTCCTTTTTGAAGAGTTCGGCATCCCGCTGGTCAAAAATGAGCACTTTTTTGTCTAGATTCTCTTCCTTCTGCTGAATTCTCCTTTCCAGTGACTGCAAGTCACGACGTTTCTCCTTCGACTCCTTTTCAAACTCGGCCTTTGCCTGATAAACCGCATCTTTTGCCTGCAGCGTCGCTTCCTTAAGGATAGTTTCAGACTGACGTTTAGCATCTTCCAGAATACGCGCTGCCGCATCCTCTGCCTTGACTACCAGTGACTCGGAAAGTTTTTTTCGCAGGAAATTTCCAATAAAAAAACCGGTACCTGCAGCAATCAGAATAAAGAGTATGACATATTGGAGTTCCACTGGTTTTTCCTCCCTTTCTATGTATAATTCCTACCCACGGCCCTTCGGGCATCCTACCGGCAAATCCCTTCTTTCCGGCTTCAGATAGCGCCGTCACCAGGTACGAATTGGCTTTTCACACTACCAAAGGACAAACAACCCTCTTATCGGTGATGACCAGATCCATTTTCACGTCGTGTGATTCACCGATAATTTCATCAACCAACTGAAAATCAAAACAAAGTCCTACAATTTTGCCGTGACCCTCCAGGCTGTGAATCGTTTTGTCATAGTATCCCTTACCATAGCCGATCCGATGCCCTTTCAAGTCAAAAGCCACTCCCGGCAGAACAAGGATATCCGCTGCCTCAAAATCGAACAGTTTTCCTTCCGTACCGGGCTCTAAAATTCCAAAAGCCCCCTTTCGCAGAGATGAAAGATCCGTCACTTCACGAAAAATAAGTTCGTGTCCCGCGACAACAGGAAAGGCTACCTTTTTTCCTGACACCAGGGCAGAGCTCACAATCAGCCCGGTATCGACCTCGTAGTTAATGGGTGAGTAGACGATGATGCTTTGGGCGACCCGGTAGTTTTCGGTTGCCAGAAAAGATTTCTGGACCAGCAGACTCATGGAAACAAGCTCATCGGGTGAAAGCGCTTTCCGATGCGCAAGCATACTACGCCTGATACTTCTCTTCGGCATGAACACTGCTCCTGAAACAACGGACAAAATGATTCACTGGTTGCTGCAAGAAAGGTGGGTAATAAAAAAGACGGGCTCTCGGGAAAAGGAGAAAGGGTGGATGAAAAGCGGAAAGCCAATGAAGTTACAGCCGCTCGCCGGGCAGACTCTCGTATAATATAGTAGAGTATTTTAGCGACTCGGAACCTTTCAACTGGTAATGGTATAAGGTAACTTATCAGCAAACGGTACAGACGCCGGTTTGCGGCAGACCTGTATCGAGACGGCAAATATTCTTCCAACCCGCATTCGGATTATTCAATCTTATCTATATTGAACAAATCTCCCTGAAGAGACCTTTCTTGCTAATCATGCAACACGACATCATCTATATGTTGAGTCAGGCGTGACACCCTGTCACGCACGTAACCCTCTAGCCGGGAATATTCCCGAGATTTCAAAAAGAACGATTCCGCAATATTCAATAGCGCCATGATGGAAAGAATCTGTAAATCGGAGGTCTTCATAGATGACTGCAGGTGGGCAATCATTTCGTTTACGTACGACTCGATTTCCCGAACCTCTTCTTCTGATGCTGTGCTTCGAACCTGCACGTCCCTTCCGAACACCTTGACACGGTGCAAAGAATTCACAGCATTATATTCCTTCCATCTTCTTCAGTATGGCGTCAATCCGGGATTTAAAAACCTCCCGCTCTCTCAGGAGCTTCTGATTCTCCTCTTTGAGCAGCATATTTTCCTCCCGCAATGAGGAAAATTGACTCAGGAGATTTTCAACCCTGCCCTCAAGAGTATCGAACAGTTCCATATCCATAAAACATCCTTAATGTGCGCGACATCCTAGTGCATATACAGCCAAAAGTCAAGGTAATTATCAGAAAAGAGCATGCACAAACTGTTCCGCATCAAACTCTCTCAAGTCATCAATTCCTTCACCGACTCCGATATACCGAACCGGTATATGGAATTCACTCGTGATTGCGACAACAATACCACCCTTTGCGGTTCCGTCAAGCTTGGTCAAAGCAATACCGGTAACATCCGCGGCTTCTTTGAAGATTTTAGCCTGGGAAATGGCATTCTGCCCGGTAGCGGCATCAAGAACCAGTAAAGTTTCATGCGGTCCTCCCGGGACCTCCCGGCTCACGACCCGACGAATCTTTTTCAGTTCTTCCATAAGATTTACCTTGGTGTGCAACCTGCCGGCCGTGTCGATGATGAGAATGTCCGCACCACGGGCAATGGCGGCCTTGCAGCCGTCAAAGACTACGGCTGCCGGGTCGGCGCCATGTTTATGGCGAATCACATCAACTCCGACCCGCTGCCCCCAGATTTCCAGCTGTTCCACCGCCGCCGCCCGGAACGTATCAGCGGCAACCAGCAGGACTTTTTTCCCTTCCGAGCAAAACTTGCATGCAAGTTTGCCGATCGTGGTTGTCTTGCCGACACCGTTTACCCCGATTACGATGATGACAAAGGGAGAAAAGCGTGCCGTGTCCAATTTCGATTCGTTGGTTTTCAGGCGCGTAAGCATCTCTTCTTTCAGGGCATTTTTCAAGGATTCCCCATCCTGAAGCTCGTTCCTTTTCAGGCGTTGCTCAAGAGAAGCCACCAGTTCCATGGTCGTAGGCAAACCGATATCGGCAGTAACCAGGATTTCCTCCAAATCTTCAAGCGTTTCGGCATCGATCTTCTTTTTTCCGAGCAACAGGGTGTCAATTCGACCGACCAAGCTTTCGTGGGTCTTGCTCAACCCCTTTTTCAGTCTTTCGAAAAAACCCGGTTTCGTCTGTTTTTCCTGTACATCTTCAGCCCGGTCCTCAACAGGAGGCGCCGGCGAACCGGCAATCTTGTCAACAAAGCTCTTGAAAAATCCCCTTTTCTCTTCCGACATCTAGTATATCTCCTCTTCCAGGAGCCTCACGGCTCGCTGCACACAAGCAAGAGCCCGCCCTACGAGGGCATCTCTCCCCAGAGTTGCCACCAGGGTGTACTCTTCGCCGACTGCCCCGAGAATCAGGTGCTGTCGGTCGGTTGTGATGACCGTATCACGAATCGACTGCGACGGAACCCTCTGCCGAATCTCGCGAATTCTGTTGAAGACGATATTCTGATGGGCACCGAGTATCTTAATGTCGAATTCATCAATGTTCGGGGAATAGAATTCCACCGCCTCACCTTCCCAATCGATCAGAATCGCCGCCGTGGCTCCCGCGGTTGTTTGGACAAAGTCCTGCAATATTGATTTAAATGGCACTGTTTCTCCTTGGCCGGTCGGATGAAAAACGTTTTGCGAAAACAGCTCTGAACCGCTTATACACGATGATGGCTACCGCGCGGCTTTTTCACCCGACCTTTTAGTGCAGCCTGACCGACACCAACTTCGAAACCCCCGGTTCCTCCATGGTTACCCCATAGAGGCTGTCGGCGTTCGTCATGGAAGCCTTACTGTGGGTTATGATTATAAATTGCGAGAACAAGCTCATTTCCCGGACCATTTCGTTGAACCTGCCGATGTTTGCTTCATCCAGCGGCGCATCGACTTCGTCCAGCAGACAGAAAGGAGCCGGCTTGATAAGAAAAATGGCGAACATGAGGGCGACCGCGGTCAGGGCTTTTTCCCCTCCGGACAACAGGTTGACATTCTGGAGCTTCTTTCCGGGCGGTTGAATAATAATATCGATTCCCGTCTCCAGGAGATTTTCTTCATCGGACAACCTCAACTCGGCCTGTCCCCCGCAGAACAGTCGTGGGAAGACTTCCTGGAACTTTCCGTTCACAAGGGTAAAAGTGTCGAGGAACCTCTTCCGTGTCGTCCTGTTTATCCGCTGAATAGCCTGCTGCAAGCCATGGAGTGACTCTTCCAGGTCGGTCTTCTGGTTGGATAGAAAGTCAAACCGTTCTTCCAGTTCCCGGAATTCCTCGATAGCCGTAAGATTGACTTCGCCGATTCCCTCTATCAGGCCTACAAGTTCTGTCTGCCGTTCACGCAGAGCCGTTTCCTCGTATTCCCGGTCAGCATATCGGGGAACAAGGTCGGCAATAGAATTCCGGTATTTTTCCGCCACCATATCCGCGAGGTTCCTTATCAACATGGTGGTTTCGGTCTGCTTGAGATTCTTATCACCAAGTTCCCGCAACAGCCGATCACCGGTTTCACGCAGATTTTTTAAGGAGGTTTCACTTTCCCGCACAAGCGATGCTTCATTTTCATAGCGCATGCGCAAAGCTCGGCACGACTCGTCGACCTGCCGCTGCTTCGCGAGCAACTGCTTCAGCTCCGCTTCACCGGCTTCCAGGGAACCGGCAATTTCCTTCCGTGACCGAACGCAATCCTGCAGCTCGACTTCGAGCCGCGCATGACGTGTCTGGAGGTCCCGGATACTTTCCTCGACTCTTTTCATCGTGCGAAGGCCCGACTCGCGTTTCTCGCGAAGCGACGCCAGGCCCACTTTGCGTGCCGTGAGTTCTTCACGGGCTTCGCTGATCTCCCGCTGCCGGCTTTCCAACGATTCCCGCAAGGCGGCAAGTTCTTCCTCAAGAGCGCTTCTCCGTGCCTCGCGGAGCTCACGCTCACGATTCGAAACGCCAATTTCCGCCTCGATGGACTCCAGTTCCTCGCGAAGCTGGTCGTCTTCCAGCTCCTTCACCGCAAGCCGCTCCTCAATTCGCTGCAGCTCTTCCCGAATACGCTGCAGGTCCTTCTCGGCGTTTACCTGCTGAATATCCAACCGGTGAAGTTCCTGCCGGGCATTTCGCATGGCATCCTCGGTCGACTGCGCCTCCCCCCGCAGCCGATCCTTCTCGGCCTCAAGTTCGGCGACACGCCCGGTTAAATCTTCGACAAGGGCGGACAGCTTCTTTATCTGTCGCTTCTTGTGGATAAGACCCTGTTGGGCCGCTTCCATGGAGCCGCCGTGGAAAATCCCTCCACCATTGACCATATCGCCGTCCTTCGTCACGAAGGTCATGGCAGGATTTTTCCGGGCCAACCGCAGAGCGGAATCGAGATTGTCCACCAGGAAGACATGGGCAAGAAGGATTTCCGCCATCCCGCGACGCTCTCCGCTCACCGTGATCCTGTCGAGGAAACGCTCCGCACCCGCCGGAACGTCAGGCAACCCGGTCGGCCACAGACTCCGCTGAATAAGGCTGCAGCGCCCCCCGGAAGTTTCCCTGAGAAAAGCAAGGGCATCCCTGGCATCCGCCTCCCCTTCGCAGATTACATATTGCAGGCGGTCGGCCAGGGCGGCCTCCAGCGCCACCTCATACTCCTCGGGAACCTCCAGGATGTCGGCAATCACTCCCTGCACCCGCCCCTTGAAGGCCTCGGCAAGACACAGCGAGCGGACGCCTTTTCCGTAACCGGCAAACTGGGCCTCCAGTTCCTGGAGCGAATGAAGCCGCGAAGAACTCTTGCTGAGCCGATCTCTCTCGGCATGAAAAGTGCGCTCGACCTCCTCGAGATGCTGCCGCAACGTGACATCATGCTCGCGGAGTTCCGCGAGATGCGCATCGAGTTCCTGCTTCTGCCCCATGAGCGATGCATGCAATGCATCCATTTCAGTAGCGCGTGAACCGGTTTCGTGCAGCTTTTCCTGAAGGCCCACGCCCTCCCGGCGGTTTCTTTCCAGCTGCTCGCGAAGGGACTCCAGCCTCCGCGAGGCGGTCGCCACCTGATTATTGAACTGGGAAATCTCGGCAGTGATGGCAAAAAGTTCCCGGCGTCGCTCATCCAGGCCCGAGGCCGCACCCCGCTCCTCTTCCGTCAATCGATTCAGAACCCCGTCAGCGAAAGCAAGGGCCTCTTCCTCGCGGGTGAGCTCCACCTGGAGCACCTTTTCCATCTCTCCAAGTTTGGCCAGCTCGTCCTCTGCCTCGGTTGTACGCCCGCCAATGCCCGTCAATTCCTGCGAAAAACGCGCGATGCGCTCTTCCAGACTCTCCTGCTCTTTCCGCTCGAACCCGATGCGGCTTTCGCAAGCGGCAATTTCACCTTTGAGCCGATAACTTTCCTCCTGGGCCTCGGCAAGCTCTTTTTCCTGCTCCAACAGGCGGAGTTTTCGTTCCTCAAGAGCCAGGGAGCGTGTTTCGATATCCCGGGAATTGGCAGCCGTTCGATCCCGCAGTGCAGCCATCTCGGATTCGATATGTTCTTTGTCCGTCGTCAGTCGAAGATATCCGGAAACCGCGAAAATCAATTCGATTTCCTTCAACTCCTCCCGGTACTCTCTGAACTTCTCGGCTTTTTTTGCCTGACGCTGGAGCGCATTCAATTGTCTGCGGATTTCAGAAATAATATCACCGATGCGCAGCAGGTTCTGCTTGGTAACCTCGATTTTCTTCAGGGCAACCTGCTTCCGCGCCTTGAACTTGGTAACGCCTGCTGCTTCCTCAATGATCAACCTGCGTTCCTCCGGCTTGGAACTGAGGATCATGCCGATCTTTCCCTGCTCGATAATCGAATACGCCTTGGCGCCTGCGCCCGTGTCCATGAACAGTTCGGAGATATCCATGAGCCGGCAGGGCGTACCATTCAGCAGATACTCGCTTTCGCCGTCCCGGTAAAGACGACGCGTAACCTGAATTTCACTGAAATTAAGATATTTGGCCGGAATTCGCCCGTCCTGCGTGGAAAAAAACAAGGAAACCTCCGTCATTCCGAGCGGTTTTCGAAACTCACTGCCGCCGAAAATAGTGTCTTCCATGCTTTTGCCGCGCAAGGTCTTGGCCGACTGCTCACCCATTACCCACCGGATGGCATCGACAATGTTCGATTTCCCGCAACCGTTCGGTCCGACAATAGCCGTTATTCCCTTTTGGAAATCAAGGGCCACCTTGTCGGCAAACGATTTGAAACCGTGTATTTCCATTCTGCTTATTATCATGAACGCGGTAATAGTAACAAAGGGAGGCTTTCCTTGTAAAGGCAAAGATACGACTGGAACGCATCTCTACAAAACCGTTATTCCATAGCATTATCAGATAGTTGCAAACTCGAAGAGCAGTGGGAATGCTGGGGTGGCCGTTGCAAGGAGCCGGCGAATCAAGTCCTGTCGACCGAGAGCCCGAAAGCCCGTTCATATTCCCGGACAAGATGCTCCCGCTCCCCCCCGTTCAACACATCCCAGGGCAGGATTTCATCCAGTGGTATTGTGCGGGTCACGAGACTCTCCATGTCAAGCTTCAACTCTTTGGCAGCCCGTTTCCAATTGCCCAGTTGGTAGGCTTTTACCAGGAAGGGGGCCAGCCTGCGGTCCCCCCGCGAAAGGAGCGCCTGAAGAAACGCTTCCCGCAGACTCTCAAACTGGATCTTCACATTGGAAAGTCTGCCGACGGCACGGCGCAGGAAGGCGTACTTTTTTTCCAGAGAGGCACAAAGCTCCATGCCGCACCATTGAAAAGGAGTAAAGGGTTTCGGCACGAACGGATTTACCGAGAGCACGATCGAACCGAGGCGACGGTTCTTTTTCGCCGCGGCAATAACGCGTTGGCGGATTTTCTCGACCAGCGACACCATCTCTTCAAGGTCCTGATGAGTTTCCGTGGGAAGACCGATAATGAAGTACAGCTTCAAGTTCAGAATATCTCCACCGATCACGATATCGCAGGCGGTCAGAATCTGTTCTTCAGTGATGCCTTTCCTGATAAGGTCCCGAAGCCTCTGTGAGCCGCCCTCGGGGGCCAGGGCAACCGTTTTGTGGCCACTGGCGTGGAGGATATCCAGAAGACTCTCGTCAAGGGAATCGATTCTGAGAGAGGACATTGAAACCTTGCCCCCCTTTTCCAAGACAAACCGGCATAGCTCGTTAAGGTGTCGATAGTCTGAAACGGCAGCTCCGACCAAGCCGATCCGTGGCTGAATCTGCAATCCCCGCACAACCTCTTCTTTGAGGACCTCAAGAGATCGCTGGCGAAATGGGTGATAGATGAATCCGGCGGCACAAAAGCGACACCCGCGAGGGCAGCCGCGAGACACTTCGACCAGGTGCATGTCGGAAAATTCCATATCAGGGGCATAAAGCGATGAGGCAACCACTGACGAACCAATGTCGTTATCCCATTGTCTCCGCACGGTTGATGAAAGGCCGACCAGACTCCGGATTTCAGCACCATGCCCTTGAAGATAGGAAATCCCGAACCGGGAAGGAACATAAATTCCCGGCAGGCCCGCGACTTCGTCCAACAAGACGCGACGGTCGACATCCTCCCGGGAGCGAAGTAGATTCAGCAGCTTCGGGAGGATGACCTCGCCCTCGCCCACGCATACCAGGTCAAGAAAATCAGCAACCGGTTCCGGGTTCATGAAAAGCGCGGCGCCTCCCGCAATGATCAACGGCAACGAGTCGTCTCGATCCGCTGCCAGAGGAGGGATTCCCGCCAGCTGAAAAACGGCCGGTATGTTCAGGTAGTCATTCTCGAAGGAAACGGAAAAGGCAATAACGTCAAAGTCGGTCAACGGCCGCTGGGATTCAAGAGAAAGGAGTCGGGTGCCGGACTTATGATATTCCTTCACCTCGGCGGGACCGGGGAGAAAGGCCCGTTCACAGACGATATACGGAAAGGCGTTGCATAGCGTGTAGACCGCCTGGAAACCCAGGTTGCTCATGCCGGTCGCGTAGTGATTCGGGTAGACAAGACATACCGTCAGCCTGCCGCCCCAGTTCTGGACGACGGTTCCCGTCTCCTTGGCAAGAACCTGCCGGTATTTCTCTTTGATTTTCCAGGACATGAAAAAAAAGTAGCACGGATGAAAGGGGTTTGAAAGGGAAAAAGGACGCGCGGCGAATCAACCAATCAGGCAATAACATTCGCTCAGGGTCATCGGCAGATTCGAACGGAGAGTCCCCACGAAAACATGGGCAGAGAAATCGTGCTGTACAGGGCGTGAAACCGCGACACAGGCAGGGCACTCGGCCCCATAAGCCTATCCGCTCGCAAGCACCCGTTCCAGTACGCTCCTGAGTTCCGTCAACTTATAGGGTTTCGTGATGATTCCCTGGAAGCCGTAGGAAATGAAATCCGAAAGTATCGGATCATTGGAGTAACCACTGGAAACGATGCCTTTCACCGCCGGGTCTATCTCATGCAGGATTTTCATCGCCTCCCCCCCGCCCATTCCTCCGGGGATGGTCAGATCCATCAGCACCGCATCGAAGGGCATGCCCGAATCCAAGGCTTGCCGGTACAGGGACAGGGCTTCTTCACCATCACAAGACAGGATTGCCTCATACCCGATGAAACCGAGCATCTCCGCCACGACATCACGGATATTTTCTTCATCATCCATAACGAGAACCCTGCCCTTGACAGGTTGGTCTTCCGAGCGGGCTACCTCGACCTCCGGCCTCGGGACGCTTTCATCGACACCGACGGCGGTCGGCAGATAAATGGAGAACGTGGCCCCTTCCCCCGCTTTCGTCGATACGGTGATATGGCCGTTGTGGTTTTTGACGATTGAATACACGGTTGACAGGCCAAGGCCTTTTCCCTCTTTCTTGGTGGTAAAATACGGATCGAAAATCCGCGGCAGGACATCTTCGCGAATGCCGCCTCCCTGGTCGCTGATTGCCACGAGGATGTACCGTCCCGGCTGAAGGGGAAGGTAGTCATCCGTCCCCACGTCGACATTACGACATGCTACCTTGATCACCCCACCGTCAGGCATGGCCTGCTCGGCATTGAGAATTACATTATTGATGACCTGGCTCATCTGCCCCTCGTCGACCTCTACCTTCCAGAGATCATCGGGAATTGCGAAAGAACAGGTCACCTTCGAGCCGCTCAGGGTAAAAGCGACGGAATCCTTGATAATATCGACTATGGATGCCGTCTTTTTCACCGGCGCCCCACCACGGGAAAAGGTCAGCAACTGCTGAGTCAGGTCCCGTGCCCGCAGAGAGGCTTTTTCCGCATCGGTCAACTTCTGGTAAACCTTGTCTCCCTCCGGGACATAAATCTTGGATAACGAAATATTTCCCAGGATCGCGGTCAGAAGGTTGTTGAAGTCATGGGCGATCCCCCCTGCCAGGATGCCGATCGACTCAAGTTTCTGGGCCTTGAGGAGTTCATCCTCCATCTTGCGCCTGTCGGTAATGTCCCGGAAAACCAGAACGGCGCCGACGATCCTGCTGTCCCGGTCCCGGATCGGAGCGGCGCTGTCGGCGATAATACGCTCCCTGCCGTCCCGAGACACCAGAACGGTATGGTTGACGAGTTCGATGACACAACCGCTGGACAAAACTTTTTTCACGGGATTGTCGACACGCCGCCCGGTCTTTTCGCCGACAATGACAAACACCTCGTCAAGGTGCTTGCCCACGGCCTCCGCCTGGCTCCAGCCGGTCAACTCCTCGGCAACCTTGTTGACCAGGACGATCCTGCAATTGGTGTCGGTCGTAATGACGCCGTCTCCGATGGAACGGAGGGTTACGGCCAGGCGCTCCTTTTCAGCGGCAAAAGCCGCATCCGCAATCTTTCTGGCCGTTATGTCGCGAACATGCTCCGCTACCATCGCCACGCTGCCGGCTTC
>ERZ795048.2748-NODE-2748-length-13829-cov-8.873820_pt1 | contig 13829 bp, 11 predicted proteins | sample MGYA00375132_ERZ795048 | MGnify/ENA primary metagenome ERZ795048 (study PRJEB30177, sample SAMN05720225) | activated sludge metagenome | isolation source: Anaerobic digester | place: Hong Kong | collected 2014-12-17 ...
CGTATACCATTTCAGCAAAATCATGGAACGCCCTTGCTTCATCTTTATCAGGCTTTCCATCTGGCAGGAGCCCCATCATCCCGGGGTAGCGGGCATCGACGTACAGTCCGTCAAGTGTTTTCATTGTGTCCTTATCGAAATCGACATCAACAAATCCGGATACAAGCTCATACAGGCGAAGCAGTCCGTGGATTTTTGGAGTGTCAGCGAGGTTTTCTTCAAGGACCGCCTTAAATGATTTTTCCACACATTGCTGGGCATGGAACGCGGCGAGATGAGTCAGGTCATCGTCCTCCATCATTTTCTTTACAGCAAGGAGATCGTCACCCGCGGCCCTGATCCATTCGGACGCCAGGAACCTCATAGCAGTATGACGCCTTCACTGATGAGTCTGCTGGAAAAAGCCCCTCCTAATTCCGTAAATTTCCGACTCATGTCTTTGGTGTGTACGATTAAGTCTATTGGAATTTCCTTTTCAATATCGTAAAGGTTCCTTGCCACATTCAAATAAATCTCTTTCTTCTCGCGGAAGTTTTTCGGAATGAACTCGTCTTTTGTTACAACATAAAGATCTATATCGCTGTTCTTTCCGGGATTCCCGCGGGCATAACTTCCAAAGAGAATTACCCTGTATGGATCAACAGGTTTGAGAGCCTGTATGATCCTGTTTCTTATGTCGGTTGAATGCTCCATTTGTTCTATTTGTACTGTATTGAATTGCCGGTGTCAAGTTAAAATGCAGGAATTCCCTCTCCTCATAGAGCGCATTTTCTGTAAGGAGCGCCTCCTCAGAGAGTAGATTTTCCCTGTCCGTCCCCTTCATTCATACAAAAAATCCCCGGGGAAGGGGCCTTGTTTAATGTGATTTGTTACCAATAAAAAATTATATTGACATACATGCTATAACCATCTATCTTCGAATAGTGAGTAATTTATGAATTCAAAAGAAATTGAAAAGATAATTGCCGAACGGCTCGAATCTATCCGGCCGGATAAGGCTATTCTGTTTGGCTCTTTTGCGTACGGGCAACCGGGAGAGGACAGTGATATCGATTTAATAGTAGTCCTCAATAAGCGGGGATTTCCGCAGTCCTATAACGAGAAAATGGAAAATTATCGTTTGATACGCAGGCTGTTCCGTGATATAAATGAAGTTGTTCCGCTTGATATCATTGTATATACTATTGACGAATGGAATTCTTTTATTGCCACAGGAAGTTCTTTCTCCCTGCAAATACTTGAAAAAGGAAAGGCTATTGCGTGAAGAAGAAGGTTCGTGAATGGGTGGAACTTGCACGGATCGATCTTGCTGCGGCCAAGAGACTTTCCGGTGATGATCTGGTTACATCCGCGGCATCATTTCATGCGCACCAGTGTGTTGAAAAACTATTTAAAGCCCTAATAGAAAACGCTGACAATGTTGTTCCTAAAATTCATGACCTGGACCGTCTCAAGTCTCAAATAAAAGGGCCAATTGATTTTGAATTTGACGAGGATATCCTGGATGATTTGAGCAGGCTTTATATTGATTCACGCTACCCGTCTATGATCGGGCTTATGCCCTATGGGAGGCCCACTATCCCTGATACAAAGCGGTATGTGGATTTTGCTGAAAAAGTATTTGAGTCGATTGTTACATTGATCGGGAACAGTGATTAGTAGTTTTAGCCACATAAGAAATTCCTTTCCGCCCAGAGCGCATTTTCCGGAAGGAGCGCCTCCTCAGACTGTAGACTTTCTCTGCCTATCCCCTTCATCCCCAAAAAAAATCTCATGAAAAGGGGCCGTAAATTTTTTTAAAAAAAAGTATTGACGCATATTCATGTTTCACCATTCTTCCCATTCTGACGTAACCTTTCACATCCAACGCGGCATAACGGATTTTGCAGTGCACCTACCGGCAGCAGCACTCCGTAGTATCACGTAATGATGAAACGAATAAAACTTCTTCAGCAGTGCACGGGCAAATTATGCACTGGCTGTACTACTATTGTAATGCAATACTTGCAGGATGTAACTATGGAAATACGGCGTATACAGGAACATGAGATTACCGCAGTCCAGGCGATACTTCCCGAACAGTGGAATTCAAATCTTACCGGATTGTACCGGACGTACCGCAGCAGTGACAGCTTTCAGCCGCTGGTTGCCGTTGACGGCGGGACAATTGCCGCCTACGGGCAGGCCCTTATCTTCGGCGATACCGCGTGGCTTGGAAGCATCAGTGTAAAGAGAGAGTGCCGCCGCAGGGGAATCGGGATGCGGATAACGGAGGAACTGATAGACCGCTGCTACGCGGGGGGAGCGGGGTCCATACATCTCATGGCGACGGACGCCGGGGAACCGCTGTACAGGAAGCTCGGTTTTGTGGATGACACGCTGTACCTTTTTTACAGCGGGCGGTATCATGGACCGGTAAACAGGAATATTCTCCCCATTGAAGAACGCGACAGGGACTGTGTTCTCGATATCAGCCGCAGGGTAACGGGAGAAGAGCGGGACTCAATACTGGATGCGTATCTGTCTTCAGGATATAAGTACCGTGATGACGCGGGCACAATTACCGGTTTCTTCCTCCCCGCTTTCGGCAACGGACTAGTGCTTGCGATGGACGATACGACGGGAATGGAACTTCTGAAATACAAGCACTCCATGGGGGGGACGCTGAGTGTGCTCTCTGAAGAAAACGAATCAGGGGTTGATTTTCTTGAGGCAATGGATTTCCAGCGAATAAACTCCTCAAAGAGGATGTACCTCGGCGCCTGCAGGGAGTGGTATCCGGATAAAACCTTCAGCCGCGGGGCAACATACGCCGGCTAGTGTTTCGAGGAAAGTAAAGAAGGGCCGCAATAAAGAATGCGGCCCCGGTTATATTTACAGTACAGGTTCAATATTTAAAAACCACTGAAAACCTGTATTGATTTTTTTATAACAGGTATACCACTTTTTTTCTGTACTGTAATCTCAACTATTTTGTATAGCCCAAGATTCCCCTGTGTTTTCCTGAAATACCAGAGTGTCGCATCCTCTTTCATGTTGTTGTCATGAGAGATCCCCTCTTCGGGAAACCCGAATGAAATGGCATGGATGTCCCCGTTGCCGGAAAGATACAGAATGGACTTTTTCTTTTTCCCCTCAACGTTTGCAGTAAACTCGAATCCATTGAATGCGGCGCCGTCAAGACGTAATCCGCTCCGCGGATGCCAGCCGCTAATTCGTGAGGCCGTACAGAACTGTTTCAGGTTTTCCGGAATATAAGAATAGTTAAAGCTTTTCCCTACCCCGGTCTCTCCCCTGGTTTTCCCTTTGCGCTGCTTGAAATCGGTAATTGTTTTCGTACAGCGTTCACCATCCCAGGTAAGCTTTGCGCGGTGTTCAATGATGATATCCCTGTTCTTTATCATGGGGTGGAGGACGAGAAGCCGTATCTCCTGAAAGTGGCCCGTGGGTTTTGCATCAATTGATACCACCTGTTGTGAGTATGAGGAAAAATCCCCTGATACGGCCTGTACTTCTGCAATAGAGAAGAACAGAAGCAGTGTTGATGCTGAAACGAGAAATTTTACTAAAAAATTCATTAATATCTCCATATTATTGATTCGATTGTAGAACGTACTATCAGTTTTTGACGAATGAGGGTCAAACAGTTTTTGAAATGAATGCCGCAGGGTTTTCGGCTATCATGATTACATTGTGCCGGCAATATAATCCCACACGTCTCCCCATGCTTTTGTGAAAAAATGGTCGCCGGCAGTTTCGATGGTGGTGCAGGGGCATCCGTGGTGTTCCGCGATTTCCCTGGTGAGGTCGGTCGAAAACCAGGAGTCATGTCGGGGAAGAATTATCTCACATGGTCTGTTCCTGCCGGAAAGAAGCGGTGACGCGTCAAAGCTTTCCACGAAATATTCCTCAAGAAAACTGCCTATCAGAAATTCGCGGGAGGCATTGTCAAGGGCTTCGCGGAACCCGCTGCTGTTCCAGTATTCGTAATCAAGCCACCGCGTATCCCGTAGCACCTCTTTTACGGGGGTATGGTTTTCCGCGCGTGCCGCCAGGAGCACAGTAAACTCATTGATCGAGTTTTCCCGGCACATGAATAGAATTGACTCCCGGGGATTGAGAATCGGGGAAATGAAAAAATATTTTTGAATATTCAGGGATGTTCCGGAAAGCCTCAGTGCGCCGTCGCACCCCGCGCTGTGGGCAATTACTGTAAGGGGCGCTGCTGCCATTCCTGACTCATGGAGATACGCTTCGATGTCGGAGGCAAACCCGTCCCGTGATGGTGATCCCCCTGCGTTGCCGTGGCTCCTGGGGTTGTAGAGGACAACGGAATATCCCATGCCGGCAAAGCGTTCCACGGGGAAGCGGTACATCCGCACATCCACCCCCATCCCGGGCCATACCAGTATGACGGGCCCGGAGTTCCCGCTTTTCACGGACAGCACCTCTATTTCTGAAACAGCACCGGGAACTGCCCACCTGGTAAAATTATCAGGCATCATTATCTCCAAAGTCATGTCATGGGACAGGGCATATCATTACAGGGAGCATGTGTACTGTCAAAGATTTTTACAGCTTTCGGGTCGATACAGCTCTGAGAGATGAAAGCCGGGGTCTGTCCGGTCAGCTCCGGCGCGCTATATCTCGCCAATGATGATATCGCGGAGTTTCCGTTTCGGTACATGATGCACGCCGCTGCTGTCGCGGTAGTAGCGGATGTCCCCGCCTTCGCCGATTTCCTCCAGGACCGCCTCTTCCGCGGGTTTACCCAGTGCAATAACAAGAAGGGGCTCGTACCGGGTGTCGATAGAAAGGGCCCCTCTGAGCGCCGTTCTGTTCGCTGAACCGATGAGGCACCCCCCGAGTCCCTGTTCCACTGCCCCCAGAAGGATGTTCTGGCATGCAAGGCCCAGGTCGCACCAGAGGAGATGTTCCGCAGTACGCACTGTGGTGTCATGAAGGACAATGATGTACGCCGGAGGCTGTTCCTCCGGACCGGGCCCGTCCCAGTCCTTCAGGTACCCCGCCCATTTCAGGTGGGGAAATACCTTTTCCGTACCTTCGGGAGTGTGTACCAGGAGGTAGGCGAGGGGCTGCAGGTTCTGGGCGGAGGCGGATTTGCCTGCCATGTCAACAAGGCCGCGGAGGGTCTCTGCTGAGACCGGCTCGCGGCGGGAAAAACGGCGGTAGCTTCTGTTTCTTACTATGAGGGTTTGCAGATTCATTGCGGATCTCCGTAATTGTATCGAATTACACGGGGAATGATACATGAAAGGAGCTGCCCTTCCCCTGTGTGCTTTCAACAGTAATGGATCCGTTATTTTTTTCAACAAGTTCTTTGCACAGCACAAGCCCCAGGCCGGAGCCCTTTTCGCCGGAGGTCCCCTGTTTCCGTACACTGTCCCTAAGGGAAAACAGGGCGGCAAGGTTTTTTCCGTCAATTCCGATCCCGTTGTCCCTGACGGTGACTGTCCATCGGGTGCCCTGCATCTCCGCGGTTGCCGTTATGGTTCCCCCGGGATGGGAAAATTTAATCGCGTTGGTGAGAAGGTTCCGCCACACAGTCTGCGCCATGCCGGGGTCCGCGGTGATGGAGGCGGATTCGGGGATGTCAATAGTAAGGGATATATTTTTTTTATCCGCCTGAGGGCGCAGGAGCCCGGCGCATTCGGCGAATGATTTTTTCAGGCTTATTTTTTTCGGTGCCGGCATAATACCGTCACGCTGGCTGTAGGACCATCCAAGAAGGTTATCAAGGAGGGAGAGGGCGTTTCCCACAAGGGACTCACCTTCATGTAACACTTTTTTTGTGGTTTCGTTTCCGGATTCACAGTTTCTCCTCAGCACACTGAACATTGACTGGATGGCGGATATCGGCGAACGGAGATCATGGGCAATAACGGAGAGGGTGAGGTCCCGCGCGGTTATAAGCTGTTCAAGCTCTCTCCGCTGCTGCTGCAGCCGCATGTGGGTACTGATGCGGGCCAGCACCTCTTCATTGTCAAAGGGTTTTGTGATGTAGTCATCTCCTCCCGCGTTAAACCCGCGGATTTTATCGTCCAGATCCGTAAGGGCCGTAAGAAAAATGACAGGGATATTTTGTGAATGGGGCTGCTGCTTCAATGTCCGGCAGGTTTCAAATCCGTCAACTTCCGGCATCATTACATCGAGGAGAATAAGGTCCGGTGTCCGCTTTACCACGAAGCCAAGCCCTTCAGAGCCGCTTTGCGCGACGGCAACATTATAGTTGTGTTCCACGAGGAGGTTTCCCAGGAAATTCAGGTTCATTGTGTTGTCGTCTATTATAAGAATAAGTTTCTTTTCTTTATCGGGCATCCGGTTCTCCATTATCGGTGAACGTGAATTCATTCAGCAGATCAGGGAATTTGTAGAGAAGTGATTCAATTTTTTTTACGTCGAAATTTTCAGTATGCATTTTCAGGAGTTTCGCGTACTGTATAAGGGTGTCAGCCTTATGTTTTTTCCCGACTTCAATAAGCTCCTCGGTAAATTCTTCAATGTCGTCAGTGGTTACCACGGTGGTAAGGTCCTCCCAGCGCGGCATGAAGTCCTGACGGAGCCTTTTGATAAGCTCATGTTTGTGGAGTACGCTGATCGCGGGAAGTGCAGGCTGTTCCTGCCCTCCGTGCGGGGAGCCCGGATTCGGATGACCGCTGCTGCCGAGATAGCGCGATAATTCATTGAACAGGTCGTGAATGTTGATCGGCTTCAGGAGAAATCCGTCAAAATAGGGATGCTTCTCGCGATAGTTCTGCTTGAGGCCTACTGAAGCGGTAAGGGCGATTATGGGGATGTCTGATATGCCGGGAGTGGCCTTTATTCTTCGCGCGGCCTCGTCGCCTTCTATTACCGGCATCCTGATGTCCATGAGTATTATGTCAGGTTTGCAGTTCTCCGTGAGTGCAAGCGCCTCCCTGCCGTTTGACGCTTCAAGTATTGTGAGTTCAGTAAAGGACAGCCATTCACGGACAACCTGGCGGTTCGATTCAACATCATCAACCACAAGGACCGTGCCGTTGCTGAATGACATTGCACTCCAGTCAAATGTGTCGGACTGTTTTTCGCGGGTATGTTTCCGCGGCGCAATGGCGATTCCCCGCAGTGTTATATCGAATGTACTTCCTTTGCCGATTTCGCTGCTCACGGAAATTGTGCCGTTCATCATTTCAATAAACCGTTTCGTGATGGTCAGTCCCAGCCCGGTGCCTCCGTATTTCCGGGTGCTCTGGCCGTCCTGCTGGCGGAATGATTCAAATATGACTTCAAGCTGGTCTTTCGGGATTCCTATTCCGGTGTCGCGGACCTGAATGAGTATGTCCAGGGTATCGGGATTGGTGCCGGAGCCGATTTTATGGGCAGAAAGTTCAATGCTGCCCTTTTCCGTGAACTTGACCGCATTGCCGATAAGGTTCAGAAGTACCTGCCGCAGGCGTGTTTCATCAAGCATGAGGTGTGACGGAAAGTCTGTATCGAAATCAATCACAAATTCAATATTTTTTTCTGCGATCTTAAGCTGAAATATCTGTTTAAGCTCGCTGAAGAGCAGGTACGGATCAACAGGTTCCAGGTCCAGCTCCATGCGCCCGGCCTCAATTTTGGACAGGTCCAGAATGTCGTTTATCAGCGTAAGGAGGTTCCGTCCCGCGCTTTTTATGGAATCAAGATACCGTTTCTGCTTTGAGTCCTTCACAAGGGACCCCAGGAGTTCGCTGTATCCGATTATTGTATTCATGGGTGTCCGTATCTCGTGGCTGATGTTCGCAAGGAATTCACTCTTGGCGCGGTTGGCTTTTTCCGCATCCTCCTTGGCCTGCTGAAGGTCCTCCTGTGTCTTCGTGAGTTCGGTTATATCGAGCATAATGCCGAGAATGCCGGCGACTTCGCCCTCCTGGCCGTTGTAGGTGGTTTTGTATACCAGCATGTTCATAAGGGTGCCGTTGGAGTGGGGTATGAGGGCCTCATAGCTCAGCACACCCCCGTTCAGGAGCAGGTCGCGGTCAGCTTCAAAATGGGAATCGGCAATATGTGCCGGCGCGAGGCTCGCGATGGAATACCCTATAATTTTCGATTTCGGGAGTCCAAGGAGCTTCCGGTATTCAGTATTGCACCCGAGGTAGATGCCGTTTTTGTCCTTGTAAAACATCGGATTCGGGATCGCGTCCATGAGGTTTTCAAGAAAATGTTTCTGGCTTTCGATTTCCATCTCGGCATGTTTGCGTTCTGAGATATCCGCAATCTGGAAAATGAAAAGGTTCGGGTGTTCATCAATGTCACGGAGCAGTGCGACGCTGGTGTGTGTCCAGATTGTAGCGCCGGATTTATGTTTATACCGGTTCTCGATCCGGAGAAACTCCAGCTCACGCCGTATAAGTGATTCAAGGGCTTCCATGCTCGCCGGTATGTCTTCGGGGTGGCTTATGATAAAGGGGCTTTGCCCTATCAGTTCATCCCGCTGATACCCGAAGATGTGCGAGAATTCCTCGTTAACGCTTAAAATCTTTTTGTCCGGCCCCACGAGGAGCATCCCCGTGGCGGAGTTCTCGAATATACTCCTGAACATGAGTTCCCGTTCCTGAAGGTCCCGTTCATGCTGTTTTCTTTTTGTGATGTCCAGCATAATGCCGACAATTCCCGCTGGTGAACCGGCTTCATCGCTGAAAGTGGCTTTGAAAAACATGAAGTCCCTCACTGCGCCGTCCGCGCACAGTACCTTGACTTCGCGGGTATCAGTGCCATGTGATGCCAGGAGCACGCTGTCATTGCTTTCGCCAAGGGCGGACAGAATGCCGGGAGTGTGTACCTGCAGTTCTTCGACGGTATGGTCAATTATCCGGTTTTTGGGAATCCCCATTATTTGCGCTGCGAATGAATTGTTGCAGTCCCTGAATATGCCGTCACTGTCCTTGTAAAATGCAGGATTGGGTATGGTGTTGATAAAGGTGTCCAGAAGGCGCAGGTGGCGCCGCAGTATTTTTTCTGTTTTTTTTCTTTTGCTGATGTCAATGAAAAAGATCGCGAACTGGTTTTTCCCGGGGCTGACTGCTTTTATGTCAAACCACCGGTCAAGCTTCGGCGCATAGTATTCATGGGTTACGGGTTTCCCTGTTACCGCGACACGGTTGTACATCCGGATCCACTCGTCTGTGATGTCGGGGACAACCTGCTTTATCGTCTTTCCGATCACTGAACGCCTGAGACCTGTCATGGCTTCAAACGCGGGGTTGATATCGAGAAAACGGCAGTCCACAGGGCTGCCGTAATCATCGAAAATCATTTCATGAAGTGAGAACCCGTCAATGAGGTTCGCGATAAGGTGGTTGTAGCCCTGTGTGCTTTCCTCGAAATTCTGCTGTATCAGTTTCAATTCACTGTTCTCCCGCTCGAGTTCGAGGTTTCTCGCGTGGAGGGTTTCAAGTTCACGGATAAGGTCATCCCTGGGGGCATCGTTCCAGTCTTTTTCGGGATTGGCGCTGATATTCATTGTTTGTGTATCCTTAAAGATCACATCTGATATACCCGGTACTACCGGTTTATTTCAACGTCATCGGTTATAGTTTTCCCCCCGGCGGCTGTGCGGTTACTGGTTTTATATGTATTTTTTGCCGATACCGCTTCTCCTATAATAATAGCATCTATTTTTACCGGTGCAATAATAATTAATGATAAAATACATTTCCGGGTGAAGATGGGGGCAGCGTTGTGCCAGGGCATGGGCCCGGGAGGATTCTGACGTATATGGCATTCGTCATTGTATCGAATATACAATCTTTATCATACAATTGTTGTTGATTTCTGCCGATACTATTGTATACAATACTATAGTCTGAGGTTTTTCAGGGCGGAATGGACAGTCCCTTTTTTGACGGTCTGCTTTCCTGAAACCGGCTGATAACGTGAAGTGGTGTTCCGGGTAAACATTATGAGCGACGCGCTGAATACATTAAATATTTATATGGTGCCCCCGTTTCTTTCTCTTGTAATAGGGATTGTTCTTGCGGTTATTTCCGTTGTGAAGGGGAAGTTTCGCACGGAAAACGTCCTTTTTGCAATGATCTGCATCTGGTATAATCTGATGTCCCCTATCTTCCTGTCCCATCATATTTTCCGCGGGCAGTTCGATACGATTATGCTTATTGAGCGTTCTATCCATTGTGTGTATGTGTTCCTCCCGTCGATTCTGTTTTTGTATCTGTACAAGGCTTTCGGTTTTCAGTTCAGGCCTGTCGTAATTTTTTCATTTGTGTTCAGTGCTGTTATGTCGGTATTAGTATGGACGGAGTATTATTTTTATGGTTTTTATGTCTATTCCTGGGGATACAGCGGCAAGGGCGGTATCGCGTTTCAGATATTCGGGGCGTATGGTTTTTTCGCGATCCTCTATTTTATTTATTTTTTCTGGAAGCGCCTGAAAGAAACTGAAAATGTAACTGAGCGTTTAAAGCTGCGGTATATACTTCTTTCATTTCTTGTTATCTCATTTCTCACGCTCCTGAATGTTCCGGCTATCAGCGGCATTGATTTTTATCCCTTCGGCAATTTTATGTTTATACCGCTGTCCATTATGGCATACGGGGTTTTACGGTACCGCCTGATGGACATCCGCAGCATTCTTCATGTGACGTTTATCTGGATAGTGATTTCATCATTAATTCTGCTTCCCAACGGTATTCTCTTTTACCTGATCCTGCCATGGATGAAGCAGCAGAATGCGGTGATGCTGTTTCTGCTGCTCTTTTTCTGGTTTACTGTAAATTACCTCTACGTTTCCAGAATGCAGCCGGTAATAGACCAGTTCTTCAATAAAAGGCGTTACGATCTGAGAAGACTTGAGATCCGGTTCATTGAGAATATCTCCTACCTGCTGACCCTTGAGGACCTGGAACAGGAGTATGGGAATGTTATGACAAAGGCCCTCCAGGTAAAACATGCGGCCCTTATGCTCCGTGCCGGTGACACCCTGACGTTCATGAACAATGAAGGGCGGCAAGTCGCAATTGATCCCGATATTCTCGAGTGGTTTCTCGGGGCCAACCATCTTGTGGAAAAGAGCATGGTGGAAACAAACCCCTATTACACCGCGGTCAAAGAAAAAATGCTCCCGCTTTTTGATGAAATGGGGTGTGCCTATATTATTCCCCTCATCCAGATACAGAATGATGAGCTCGTGGGGATATCGTTCCTCGGGGAAAAGCATAATCTGAAACAGCTGAATTCCGATGAAGTGAAATTCATTAACGACATACGGTCAGCGGTGGCGGTGTCGATATCGAATTCAAGAATGTATCAGGACCTTACGGATTTAAAGGATAACCTTGAGCTGAAAGTTGCCGACCGCACCGTGGAGCTTCTGTCTGCGATGGAGGAACTCGAGGCAATGAATGATGCCCTGGTGACCACGAATGAGGAGCTGGAAACCGCGCACCGTATCGCGGCGCTGGATATGGATATGGCTGCCAATGTACAGACTTCGATGTTCCCGAAGAGCCCTCCCCGGGTACCCGGGTGGGACATCGCATTTGAGTTCCGCCCCATGTCCGGAGTCTCCGGAGATTTCTATGATTTTTACGAGGAAAACGGGGAGCTGAAAGGGGTGTCCCTGTTTGATGTGTCAGGGCACGGCATTGCGTCGGGGCTTATTACCATGATTGCCCGTTCGGTGATTCAGCGTAATTTTTTCTCCCGTAATGATGAGAAACTGAGCGGTATTCTCGAGGAGGTAAACCGGGAGCTTGTATTTGAGCTTGAAAAGGTGGATAACTATCTGACGGGCATGATTCTGCGTTTCGACGGCGATATCGTTGAATATGTCAATGCGGGGCATCCTGAACTTCTGATGAAAAAGGGAATGTCAGGTACTGTTCGAATGGTTGTGCCGAAGGACGGGGATTTTAAAGGGTCCATCCTCGGGATAGGTGAAATTGATCATTCTATCAGGGGCCTGAAATTCCGGATGGAGGAAGGTGACAGCCTGTTCCTTGCAACGGATTGTATTTATGAAAGCAGCAATAATGGAAAGCAGGAGTATGGACAGGTGCGCCTGGAAGAGGCCTTCGGGTCAGCACCGGAAATCGGTACCGCACATGAAATTTTGCAGTACATCCTTGATGATTTCTCCCGGTTCATTGCGGACAAGCCGGTATCAGATGATCTCACGGCGCTTGTTATCAAACGAACCGCCCGCGTATAACAGTACGCTCCTGCGTACGCGGAGTTTGACAGGGGGATGAGCTGTGGAGACGTCAGAAAACTATTGTATATTCAGTCCCGTTTTCGGCGTTGAGCGATATCTCCCCCTTCAGCTGAATTGTAAGGGAAGAGACCAGTTTGAGGCCGAGGGTGTCAGTGTTTTTTATGTCGATACCTTCCGGCATTCCGATGCCGTCATCGCTGAACACAAGGACATGTTTTCCTTCTTCATTTATTGAGCAGGTGATATCAATTGCCCCTTTTTCCCCCGGTGAAAACGCGTATTTCAGAGAGTTTGAAAGAAGTTCATTTATAATCAACGCGCAGGGTATGGCGGTATCAATACTGATGAAAATATTGTGTGCCCTGACCGATATACTGATATTCGCACCGAGTTCATAATAAGTATATTTTATTTCCTGGACCAGGGTGTTGATGTAGTCTTCGAAATCTATTTCCGAGAGGTTCTCGGATTTATACAGCTTTTCGTGGACAAGGGCCATGGAGCGTACCCTGTTCTGGCTGTCTTCGAAGAGCTTTTTATCTTTTTCGTCGATAATGTAGTTGGACTGGAGACTCAGGAGGCTGGAAATGATCTGCATGTTGTTTTTTACACGGTGATGGATTTCCTTCAGCAGTATTTCTTTTTCCCTCAGGGCGCGGTTCGTGTTTTCCTGAAACATCCTGGCGTCGGTAATGTCCTGCCCCACGGACTGGTATTCCACAAGATTTCCTTCGTGGTCAAACAGCGCCTGGTCTATCCAGTGCTGCCACCTGGTTTCACCGCCTTTTTCCACTCTGTGTTCATATGACACAACAGGGTTTGCCATGTTGAGAGAACTGAATGTTCTTTTTATCTCCTCTTTCTCGTTGTCGGGTATCATGTCCAGAAAGCTGGTTCCAATGAGATCATTTTTGGTTTTGCCGAAATAGTCACAGTAGTGGGTGTTCACGTAGGTAATAATCCCGCTCAACGGCAGAAATCTGCAGATCATTATTGGTATGTTCTCGACTATGCCCCGGTAACGGTCTTCGCTCTGACGCAGTTCATGATGGGTTTGTATCCATGTTTCCTGGTCTATGAGCAATATGCATATGATGACCGTCGCGGCAGGATATATGAGAAGCACCGGAATATATATTGACCTGAGTGTCGTAAGGCGCAGTCCTTCCGGCAAAAATGAGGTGCATGCCAGCATTGCAAGGTGGACAATCAATCCGAAAACAAAAAGGTGTATGAATTGTATCATGTGGGGCTTTCTTTTCCGCAGATAATGATACACGATACCTGCAGCGGCAGCTTCGGTTATTACAGCTATCCCCATATTCATGCCGGGGCCTCCCAGCCAGATCCGGTACGATGCTGCCATTAGCCCTGATACAATCGCAGCAATCGGCCCTCCGAAGAACCCCGAAATGCTTATAATGATTGAACGCCCGTCAAACACAAGTCCGGGTTCCAGCTGGAATGAGTTGAGAATTGCAACAATTGAAATTGCTCCGAAAAGGATACCGGAGTAAATTTTAAAAAGCAGGGAGTTATAATCCAGCAGGCGGTATAGAAAGCTGTACAGGAGAACAAGAACAAGAATCATCGAAATGTTGTTTATTAATTCTGA
>ERZ795048.2751-NODE-2751-length-13818-cov-31.237376_pt1 | contig 13818 bp, 6 predicted proteins | sample MGYA00375132_ERZ795048 | MGnify/ENA primary metagenome ERZ795048 (study PRJEB30177, sample SAMN05720225) | activated sludge metagenome | isolation source: Anaerobic digester | place: Hong Kong | collected 2014-12-17 ...
ATTTTTGCAAAAATTGAAAACTTAAGTCCACCGTTCCAATATTCTAATGCATAATTCGGGTTAAAACTGTCCACTCAACATCGCTTGGTAAATGCCAACCATAAGGGCAAACACTATTAGCTGTCTCCCAATCATAAAGTCTTCCATAAACTTCACAATTTGATCCATAATCACCATAACACCATGAACCACTACTTGTGTAATAGTTCAGATTTTCTGCCATCCACCACTGATTGCCAATTTTAACAGTATTATAAGTCTTCCCATCTCTATTATCTACAAAGGAGCTAGTTTCATTAATGGTTGGTGAGCCAAAAATATTATATACAATTTCATAATACCACCAATCTCCCAAAACAGTATTAGTAGGGGGATTATCGACATAGATAGAAATACCTTCCATATCTAAATTTCCACTTGCAAGAAGTTGACCAGACATAATTATAATTAGTGTGGAACCTTCACTATTGTTTACTTCTTGCCAAACAGTGAAATATGACCCGGCCCAACTAATAAAACAACCTTCGCCTACACCCCAACCCAAGCTACCCTTTTCTGACCACTCAATTGAGCCAGAAGAAGATTGATTATAAAACTTACACTCAGCCTGTATTATCGATCCTATATGGCTAATAAAATTATTCGAAGCAGATAAACAGGTACCATCAGATTCATACTCACCTTCAATTGATGGTGGATAATTTCCATTATAAATTGTAATTCCTGAATTATTCATTGCCTGCTTAACACTAGGGTTTTGTTGTATTTCAGATGGGGAGTTAAAATCATAAGATTTATAATCTACTGAAACATCTTTCTTACAGCCACTAAATATAATCAAAACAGATAATATTGTAATTGTTAGAATTACATAATAATTTCTATAATTTTACATATCTTATTATTAAATGAAATCTTTCATGTTATAGCATAATTTAAAAAACAACATCATTATTTCAATCGCAATAAACACTATTTTATAATCACAGACTTAACAACTACTTCGGAATCGGGAAATACCATTTTTACAAAATAATTTCCTTTAGCATATTTGTTCAAATCAATTTCAAAAAAGTTCGTATCAGCTTTATTATAAAATATCATTTTACCTGAGATATCGTAAAGGAGGATATAATCAATATTCTTACTTGAGCTAATATATAGCTTATCACTTGACGGATTTGGATAAACCTTAACAATATCTATTTCAAACTTTCCACTTGCATTGTTTACTTCAATGATATCATTTACTTCTCTTGGATATATAGCAAAACTCCCAAAAGCAAATGAAACGGGACCGGTAATTGAATAAGTATAGTTCAAACTTGGAGTATAACTGAATAAAAAATCATCAATTTTAATATCATCTCCATCATTAATAATCCATTCACCATATTGATTAGGCAAACTAACACAAACGGCATTTAGTACTTGTACAAGGGTGCCCTCATAAGGTTCAGTATTTGCTTCAGCAGCAGAAATAATATTGGGATTGGGTAAGTTGTGCCCGGTTGATAAAATATTGCATGCTGACAGATTACTGATTTGAGTGTTATTCTCATATTCCATTACAGTACCCAATACTTCAACAAAATCACCTACCTGAACACTTGAAGCAAAATTTAGGCTATAAATATAAATTCCATTCCAAGGTCCTTCTTCATCTTGAATAAAAAACGAATTGTAACTTACTGCTGTTACAATACCCGTTGTTTTTACACTTTGATTATTATAAGGAGAATCGCCACTTGAGTTTTCGGTATATTGTATTTCGTAAATACTTAAATTGTTTACAGTACCCTCAGTAATAATTACATCATCTACTTGAATATCATCTAAACTAATATCTGTAGAGTGAATAGATAAAATAAACTCTGCATCAGTAGCTGTATTTCCTGAAACTATACTTTGGGAATGTATTTCCCATGCTGTGCTATTTACATCAATATAGCTATTATATAACCAATTCACACCATCAAATAAACCAACTCTAATTTTACCTTTACCGCGTACCCAAAAGCTAATATTATACGATTCACCTTGAGTAACAGATAATGCTTGTGTGGTAAAACGCTTATGAGAAGATTCTCTGTTTTGTAAACGGCAGGAATAATTGCCGCTATGTGCACTATTAGAATACTGATATATGCTATCAATTTCTATATTAGTTTTTACTCCAAACCATTCATTTGGAATATTACCCGTCCAATCTTCAAAATCACTGGTAAAAATTGTCTGTGCATTTGAATTGAAATGCAATAACACGGCTAAAAAAATTAACAAAATAAATTTACAATTTTTCATAACTTTTGTTTTATTGTTTAATAATCTTTTTAATAACGCTACTACTTTCACAAGATACTTCGATAAAATAAATACCTGATTTAATATCCGGTAAAGCCAATACGCAGGTTTTGTCAATTACCTCTTTATTAAGTATTAGCTTACCTGAAACATCAAATATGCTTATAGAATCTATTTCGGTTGATGAAACAATGTTAATAGTTTCGGAAGCGGGATTGGGGTAAATTGTTATGTCTGATGCATAGATAGAAGAAATACCTGTGTTATGTTCAGAGTAATAAAAGGTGTATTTATTATCACAAATAAAGTTACTTGTAGCTTCATCCCAATCATATCGTATTTCAGTTATTAACATATGATTAAAAAATATTTCACTATCCCAATCATAAGGTAAAATTAAATTTATATATGAAAATGAATTGTCGTGGGTGTATTCGTATTTTTCATAAGGCTGCCATTGGCTTGTGGTTGCGTTCCAATTATAATCAATATACAGGGTTCTATTTCCATTGGCATCGTAGGTGTATTCTCTTTTACTAGAAGGCTGCCATTGGCTTGTGGTTGCGTTCCAAGAATAATATATATACAGAATGTTATTCCCGCTGGCATCGTAGGTGTATTCTCTTTTACTAGAAGGCTGCCATTGGCTTGTGGTAACTTTCCAAGAATAATATATATATAGGGTGTTATTCCCGTTGGCATCGTAGGTATATTCGTATTTTTGATAAGGCTGCCATTGGCTTGTGGTTGCGTTCCAATTATAATAAATATATAGGGTGTTATTCCCGTTGGCATCGTAGGTGTATTCATTTTTACCATCAGGCTGCCATTGGCTTGTGGTTTCGTTCCAAGAATAACCTATAATCAGGGTTCTATTTCCATTGGCATCGTAGGTGTATTCACTCTTACCATCAGGCTGCCATTGGCTTGTGGTTTCGTTCCAATTATAATCAATATACAGGGTTCTATTTCCATTGGCATCGTAGGTGTATTCTCTTTTACTAGAAGGCTGCAATTGGCTTGTGGTTGCGTTCCAATTATAATCAATATACAGGGTTCTATTTCCATTGGCATCGTAGGTGTATTCTTCTTTAGTAGAAGGCTGCCATTGGCTTGTGGTTTCGTTCCAAGAATAACATATAATCAGGGTTCTATTTCCATTGGCATCGTAGGTGTATTCACTCTTACCATCAGGCTGCCATTGGCTTGTGGTTTCGTTCCAAGAATAATCTATATACAGGGTTATATTCCCGTTGGCATCGTAGGTGATTTCGTATTTATCATAAGGCTGCCAATTCCCTGTAATTTCATTTGTAGTATAATACATATACTGTGTTTCGTTTCCATTTGTATCGTATAGGTAGGTTTCTTTTTCCGAATTAACAAACTGCCCGGAAACATCGTAGTATCTTTCATAAATAATTGAATCAAGCTTTTGTTTTACTGCAAGAGTAGATTTGGGTTTAAAATGCTTTTGCTGTGGAGCAGTTTTCTTACCATCAAACACATGGTTTTCGGTTGCAGGAATCCGCATTACCGGTTTATTCGTATTTTCGGGTTTGTTTTGAAGTGTGTGTGGTCGCTCCCTATGGTCAAATCGATTTTTATTGGTTTGCCCCATGAGGCTAAACGAAAGCACGCACATAAAAAACACAAGGGTAGTGATTGTTTTCATCTGTTTATATTTTTAATTTAAGTGGTCATATGAAATCGCATAAGCAAAATAATCATTTTGTTTTGTATGTTAATAATTATTTTGCTTATGCTTATTTCATAGTTTTTTTTTGTTAAAATTCTTTTATCATTTCAATTTAAAAAAAGATTGCTCCGAGAACCCATATCTCGGAACAATCTATTGTACATTAGTCTTTAACTATTTTTCGTATTACCGTTTGTTTATTACACTCAATTTCTACAAAATACACACCCGACTGTATTTCACTCAATGAAATTTCAATTTGCTTACAAGTGGGTGCTTTTTTTATGATTAATTTACCTGTGATATCAAATACACTGATTGTTTGTATTTCTGAATTAGAAATAATATGTAACTCATCATTCACCGGATTCGGATAAATTTTAATCTCATCTGCTATAGCTCCGGCAATATCCGTATCCACTTCTACCGTGGCATTACCTACTGCTGCACACCCATTGGCATCTATTACTGCTACTGAATATGTGCCTGCACTCAATCCAATTATTGTTTCGGTATGTGCATTGTTCGACCAATTGATTATGTATGGTGACTCTCCTCCGGTAATGCTCATAGAAATTTCTCCATCTGATGCACCTGCTGCACTTTCATCTGTTACGTTAAATGACAGTTCAGGCACTTCATTCGCTGTAATATAATCTGATTCTGTATGCGTATCGGATCCATCCGCATAAATTACTGTTAGGCTAACAGTATATGTGCCCGGGGTTTCATAAGTGTATGCCGGGTTTTGCTCTACTGAACTGCCACCATCTCCAAAATTCCATGTCCAGCTAAGCACATTGCCCGTACTCTGGTCGGTAAACTGTACCTCCATTGGAGCACATGCTTCTGTTACATCGGCCGTAAAAGCAGCATAGTTATCGCCCATTACACTTACCTCTATACAATCCGTAGCCGAACAACCTGCTTCATCAGTTACTGTTACACAATAGGTTCCTGCCTCAAGGCCGCTTATTTGTGAGCCTGTTTCGCTGTTATCCCATACGTATGTTAAGCTGCCCCATCCACCATTTGCTGTTACTGTAGCAGTACCGTCCGCTGCGCCAACAGAAGACTCCTGAGTCATTGCCATGCTCAGTTGTGGGGTTTCGCCTACTGTGATATAATCTGTTTTTACTTCCGGGTCGCTCGTACCGTCATCGTTGCTTACTGTGAGACTCACGGTATATACACCGGATGCAGTATATGTATGTTGCGGATTTTCTGTTGTAGATGTTGTTCCATCACCAAATTGCCAGTTCCAGCTCGTGGGGTTGTTGGTGCTCATATCGGTAAATTGCACCGTAAGCATATCACAGCCTTGTGTGGCATCTGCAGTAAAGTCTGCTACGGGTGGATTGGGCTGATCGGCTACGGTTACCGAAATACAATCGCTGGTACTACAGCCGTTTCCATCGCTCACGGTTACACAATACTGACCCGCTGAGAGACCGGTTACTGTTCCCGTTTCTGCGCCTGTATCCCAACTGTAACTAAAAGGTAACATTCCTGTTTCAGGACTGGCCGTTACACTGCCATCGGCAGCACCAGGGGTACTCTCTTCTGTAATAGACAGACTAATGGTGGGAGATGGCAATATGCTTACTTCTATTTCATCGCTGGCAGTACAGCCATTGCTATCAAAAACTTGCACTTCATATGTTCCTGCTTCGCTTACCGTATGTGTGGAAGTTCCACCAGTTCCATTCCAGAGGTATATATAAAAACCGGGTCCGGCATCTAAAGTAGCAGTGCTGCCGTTACAAATACTTATATCATCTCCAAGATCTACCTCGGGGGCTTCATAAATACTTACATCTACGGCATCGGTAGCGGTACAACCGTTGGAATTTTCTACCAATACGGTATAGGTATTACTTGTGGAAACGGTATGAGTTTGATTGCCTGTGGTTCCATTCCATGTGTACGTATCAAATCCGCTTCCGGCATCCAGGGTTACGCTGCCGCCGCATTGTTCTACATCATCGCCCAAATCTACCGTAGGTACATCATATATCGAGACGTCTATGGCATCACTGGCTGTACATCCGTTGGCATCTTCTACCAATACGGTATAAGTACCACTTTCGGTAGTCGTATAAGTTTGAGTTCCGCTAATACCATTCCAGCTGTAGGTGTCAAATCCGCTTCCAGCATCCAATATTAGACTGCCTCCACACTGTTCTATATTACTACCCAAATTAACCTGTGGTAATGGATAAATATTTACTTCTATTGCATCTGTACCTGTGCAACCATGAGTGTCTTGCACTAGTACTGTATAAATACCGCTCTGTGTTATGTTTAAGGTCTGATTACCAGATGTACCATTCCATATGTAAGTACTAAAACCACTTCCGGCATTGAGTGTAGCACTACCACCACATTGTTCTATATCGTCGCCAAGATTAACTGTAGGTAAATCGTGGATGATAACATCTACTGCATCGGTTGCAGTACAACCGTTTTCGTCTTCAACTACCACAGTATATGTACCAGTCTCAGTTGCAGTAAAAGTCTGGTTACCTGAGGTTCCATTCCAGGTATATGTATCAAAACCACTTCCGGCATTTAGGGTTACGGTACCTCCGCATTGCTCTGTGTCGTTACCTAAAAATATATTGGGGAGCTCATATATGGTAACATTTATTTCATCGGTTGCTGTTAACCCATTTACGTCTTCAACAATCACAGTGTAGGTTCCACTAGTATTAGCAATAAAAGTATTGCTACCTTCAACACCATTCCAGACGTATGATACAAAACCATCTCCAGCATCAAGTATTGCACTACCTCCGCACTGTATAATATCCTCACCCAAATCAACGCTTAAGGTATTATAATCTATTTTAAAACTATCAACTTTAAATTTATACATATCGCTGCAGTCCCAATGTCGTATGGCAACATATATAAATTCATTATGGTAATCGAATAATGGAACAATAACTTCCTGCCAAGAGTCATCATCCGGTAATATCGTTTCAGTATATACTTCAACAAAATCTTCGATATTATTATCAGTAGTTGAAATAAGAACAGAATACTTTTCTTCAGAATAATCTACTAAATGTGCTGCTCTAAAAAAGCTTAATACTAAATTGTCGGCATTAATATCAAATTGAGGAGAAATCATCCAATTATCTGGGGACAATACACCTAAAGTGTTGTCCCAAGAAGCTGAAGCAGCAGCAAATTCACCGTAAGAGCTATATATTGACTCCCAATTCATTCCATCACCATCAGCATCAATAGCTGACCAACAAGTTGGAGGCACAGTAAATTCAAAACTACCATTAAGCAGTTTATTTTGTCCCATATCTTCAGTATATACAATATTATCAATCAAGTTGGTAGCTTGGTTTCCATTCGCTGACCAGCCAGCAGCCTCATCATAAAACCGAACTTCAATATAACCTGTACTTACTCCGGCGGGAACTATACCTTCGAAATAAAGAGTTTGATATTCATCGCTATTCACAGAATAACTATTAAAAGCGTTCCAATCAATATAATCTCCATCGAACCCCAAACCAATGCGAGTACGACCAGCATCGGTATTATCATATATATCAACACTTATATAGTAATTAGCACCAGGTGTAACTCCAAAGGCTTCAGAAGTTAATTTTTGTGTTGTAGTACTAGTCCAAGTAACAGATGCAGCATTGTTTCCATGACTAGTGTTTTCGGTATCAATCCCAATAGAATAATTGGATGTTGATGCATACCAATAACTAGGGGGAATAGAAGTATTCTCAAAACCTTCATAATAGGGATAATCACTTATAATTCCACATTTTGTTGCGAAAATATACGGACCCATCCAATCACCTAACATTCCACCACCACAATCGGATTGTATATAAATGGAATAATTTGTTCCGGGTATTAAATCTGAAAGACTGTACGAATCGTTTATCACACCTTCAATTATGTAGCCTTCTCCCAAAGTAAAGCCTTCACTACCCCATTGAATGTTACATAGAGAATTAATACTATTCCAACTAAACTCTGCACTATTCATTGAAGTAATTACAGAAAAATCGGTAGGATTTGGACATAAAGGAGGGCAATCAGATGTAAATGTAAATATAACAGTTTGGTCATCAGCGGCAGTGTATGTTTCTGCTGCAACAGCAAATAATTCAGTTCCATTAGGATCGGTAATTGTAAAACCAATTTCTTCAGGATAATCACCTGCTACGAAAATTATACTTACATTCATTGTATCGCATAAAACCACCTCTTGTGTTCCTTCGAAACCTTCGGCGAGCGACACTTGAGCAATGGTAATACCATTTTCAACAACCAATAGTTTACCGCCGTTCCAACCATCACCATAGCTATCTATTAAACCAAAAGAGTAAGCACATTGGTTTGCAGACTCGCAGTTATTTGTATAACCGGTAACCGGACCAGTCCAATCGCTAAATACACTACCATTGCACTGTGCTCTTACATAAAAATCATAGATAGTTCCTGTATCAAGTCCACTAATGGTAATCGGATTATCCATGTTTCCAGAAATTAAAGGTTCACCTGTTGGGGTAAATCCAAATTGTCCGTACTCAATATCCCATACATCGGAATCGCCCAATTGATCCCAGCTAAGATCAATACTGTTGATGGTTGGGTTAGATACTGCAAGGTTTGATGGCATAGCACAATCGGGAGGTGTTCCTTCCAAACAATAGGTAAAACCATTGTCGGTAGAAACCCAACCTTCGTTGTACTGATATCCGCTTCCGGAACCAGCAGCATTGTCAATCCACATCAACCAGCAATTATCGGGAGTTCCTACACTGGTGCCCTGAATAAGCATAAATCCATTATTCATATCTACACCCGAGGGTAATTGAATCGTCATGAATTGAACCGGATAAGCCACATTATCGAAAAGATTGATTCCTGCCGGGGTACGAATGGTATTCAACCCATTAAAAGAATACAAGGTATCGCCCATAGCACCTACATTGTTTTCGATAAAATGCACATCTACTGTCATGTTTTCTTCACCATCGCATGCATTCCAAGAACCGTTGTTGAATAGTGATACCATCCAGATATGAACCGTTTCAATTATGCCACCAACGGTGGTAAATTGTGTTGCAACAGCATAGCCTTCTGAGGCTTCGGAAGTAACAGCAGTAGAAGCAGTGCCCCATGGGTTGGAGCCCAAGCTTTCCTCAGGACAATTGTCAATTATTCCACGAATATTCATAATTGCTTTTTGATTCTCATTAAAAGAATAGGTTTCCGGCGATAGTGCATCCATTTCATAATATCCATTATAATAACCACCCCATCCCCAATTCACATGAAACAACTCATCACTATCGAATCCATCAATAATGAAAGCATGACCACCATCTTCACCACTTCCGGCGTAAAAGACCGGTTTCTGCAATAGTAATTCATTTTGTAATATGTTTAACCATTCACTCTGAGAATAATCATCTCGATACAAACCAATCGCATCAACGAAACCAAAATAATTCTTTAAAGCATATTCTGCACTAGGTAATCCCTCAGAATACTCTAATGAATATGCACCACTACCCGTTGGACCGTACTTCATTTCGACAGCAACTCCACATTGATAGCATAATGTTGCTACAGCATCAATTACATTACCGGGGCTATCGTCTGTTACTTCATCAGGCATAATGCTATATTGGTATGTTGTGTTCGCAAAATCGGCATATTGATACCCATAATCACCATAGCCATTTTCGGAGTTATCGGCATAATATCCATGTGAACCCATCCCGCTTGTCGGGTAAGACCAATAATTCATGATTTGTGCCATTGCAGTCGCAACGCATCCTACCGGTACCCGTCCATTAGGATAAGGACTATTTATATCTTCAGGGCAATAGCTATTGTAGGGAGAACCTTGTTTCCAAATGCTTTGAATTAAAGGATTCACTACAATTGACTTTGGTATTGGATTATAATTATTTGTTACCAATTCCTGCCATAAGGCATAGGTTTCTTCACTTCCAATAACATTATTCTGAACTGCATAAACAATCTGCTCTGTATATCCATTTAATAACGTTTCGAAATTTGGAGGTAATTGCGAAATATCAAAATCCCCATGAGTTGAGTATCCTAATATAGGTTTAACGGCATCATCAGCAGCTATTATAATAAAACCAGAATTGTCAATAGAAAAAACATAAAAACAGGTAATAATTAGGTTTTGACCAATGGCTTTTTGTTCTTGATAATTTAAACTCAATGGCGAATTCTTTTGTGCAGCAAACTCCATTTTGTTTTGAATGAAGCTATAACCAACTGCTTGGGCAGTTTCCACATTAACAAATGCCCCATAAACAAACGGAACATTAAAAAAACTTAATATGTAAAATACTAATACTAGATTAAATCTATTCATTTTGGCACAGTTTTAATAAGACAATAATAAAGCAATAACAATTTATAATAACAACTTAATGCACAACATATATACTAAAAAATAGACAAATTTAATATTAAATACTTTTAAAACAATTTTTTTTTTAGTGCCTAAAAACATTTTGCTATATCTAAAAATGCTTTAAAAAAATACTATTATACAAATCAACTGTAATAAAACCTATTTAACACATAGACCTAAGTACATGACAATACTTTTTGATATATATATTTGCAAACCTACGTGCCTTGATTGTAGCAAAGAAATACACCAAAAATATTTTCATTAATATTTATAATCATTAGACTGCGAACAAGTTCTAGTTAAACAATAATCCCGGTTCGGCAAGCTTACCGCTACGATTACAGGACTTTAGCTGATTGGTAAATGCTTATTGATGAAACAAAACAATATTTTGTCATGTTCTAAAAATGGGGAGTCTCCACAATTATTATCCATATATATAAGTATCAACCGATATTGACTGTGTAAAGGGGTAGGCTAGCTTTAAGAAAAATAGTTGCTTATGCTATTTGAAAATATGACATATTGAAAATATTCTACATATGAAAAATAATTGCTATTTTTGAACTGTATTAAAAATGGGGAGCCTACAAGGGCAAATAATAATATAAAACAAATAAAATGAAAGCATATTTCTCATTCTCAATTAAATTGGTATTTTCTCTCATACTTTTTTTGTTGACTTTTAATAGCAATGTTTCATCCCAAACAACCATTGTTTCATGGGATTTCGACGATCAAGATATTACAGCAGATAATGGTGTTGCAATTAATCTAACAAAAACAATATTGAGAGAAGACTCATTTTCAGGTACCTACGTATTTTATTCTGGTGCAGGCGAGGGTAAAAGCTTAAGTACATTGTCTTGGACAGAAGGTGCTGGTTCAAAATATTGGATTATTGAATTCTCTACTTTAGGTTATAGTTCACTAACTCTTTCATCAAAACAGTATTCTTCAAATCAAGCGCCAAAAGATTTTAAGGTTCAATACTCTATAGATTCATGTTTAACGTGGTTTGATGTTCCCAACTCAACAATTGAAGTTGCAACTGATTTTTATACAGGTGTCTTATCTAACTTACCTCTTCCTGAGCAATGTGATAATCAAGCTTCTGTATTTCTTAGATGGATTATGACATCAAATAATAGTGTAGCAGAAGATCTACCTTTAGCCTCTGGGAGTAATTCTAGAATTGATGATATTATAATTGTTGGTAATAATAATATAGATACAAATATTGTTTATTGGGATTTTGAAGATGAAGATATTATTGCAGATGATGGTATTGAAATTAATCTATCAAAAACAATATTGAGAGAAGACTCATTTTCAGGTACCTACGTATTTTATTCTGGTGCAGGCGAGGGTAAAAGCTTAAGTACATTGTCTTGGACAGAAGGTGCTGGTTCAAAATATTGGATTATTGAATTCTCTACTTTAGGTTATAGTTCACTAACTCTTTCATCAAAACAGTATTCTTCAAATCAAGCGCCAAAAGATTTTAAGGTTCAATACTCTATAGATTCATGTTTAACGTGGTTTGATGTTCCCAACTCAACAATTGAAGTTGCAACTGATTTTTATACAGGTGTCTTATCTAACTTACCTCTTCCTGAGCAATGTGATAATCAAGCTTCTGTATTTCTTAGATGGATTATGACATCAAATAATAGTGTAGCAGAAGATCTACCTTTAGCCTCTGGGAGTAATTCTAGAATTGATGATATCTTAGTGTCAAGTCATGCATATCCAATTACAATTTCTGATGAAATAGAAGACAATAAGACATATTTAAGTGTATTTCCAAATCCAAATAATGGAAAGTTCTACATCGAAACGAATATTATATTTTCAGAATTACATATTTTTAATATGTTTGGCGAGACAGTATACTCAACAAAATTAAAAGAACCAGTATCAGGCACAATAGACCTTTGTAATAAACCTACCGGAATGTATTTTTTAAAAATCTATTCCGGAAAAAATATTTATACTAAAAGAATTATTGTTCAATAAGCAATATTTTATTGTACTGAAACAAAGCTATAAATAATCATTCACCAACTGCAATAATACTTGAGTTTTAAAATATGATGAAATCGGAAAAAGTCTAAAGCAAAAAACGACTGATAACATATAAACAGTCAAGGAATACTATCCATAATAATCCTGAATTTTCGGACAACAGATGATTTTAGTAACTGTAAAAAATAGAAAGATATATTGTATATTCATAAACAAAAATATATTCAATCTAAAGCATAACATTTATTGAATAGAAACAAATTGGATATAACTATTAGTGGCCGGAAGTAAAAAACTTCCGACCACTAATAGTTTTTTAGAGAACCTCTTTTAGCTCAAATTTAGTAATAATTAATTATATTGTAAATCCTTATAATGCATTTCACCGTTTCTGATAGCTACAGAATCCTGTACTCCGTTATAATAGTAATCAACTGATGTTGTGTCAGAAGTAACTTTATCTAATCTAAAGTTTACAGGTACAATTGTTACATTTACTGCTTGATGAGTAGCGCATGGTAATTTTATATTATACTCTCCATTAGCATCTACGGTAGTTTCGTATTGTAATGTTTGATAGTTATAGTTAGGCAACGGATCCATAGTAAGTTGCTGACTTTTAATTCTGAAATAGATTTTTGTACCTACTGGTGCAAATTCTAATTCTGAATTTGTTGTGTTAAGTTCTGCTTTAACTTTACCAATAACAGTTGCTTCAGGCACTGGTCCAGCTTCAACTTCTTCGTTATCGCAGCTTGTAAATAAAACAGTTACGCCCATTAAAGCTAATAATGCAAATAAAAATACTTTTTTCATAATACTATTGATTTTAAATTAATACTCATTTATTTATTTTAGAAATGGAATTTTAGATAAATTGCTCCTCCAAAGTTTGTATTATCGAGGTTGATTTCACCATCGTTTGCTCTAACGGTTTCTTCAGTTTCAACCTCTAATCCGTTCCAACGCTCTTCGGTAACAGTTCCTCCGTTATTTCTCACAAACATTACTCCATAACCAAATTCACCACCGATTGAAAGTTTAGGAGCCATAAAATATTCAACGCCAACAACAGCTTGTACACCAGCACCTACGCTAACAATATCTTTAACCTCAGTAATTCTACCTGTGCCTGTCAAGTTTGGATCTGATAATACTGGATCTCCAGGATTTGGATCAAAATCGAAAGTTTCTGGACTCGTGAAAGTAGCTGTGATAGGATTCCCATAGGTGTATTTCTTACTGTTTGTTTGATACATAAAAGCAACACCGGCACCATAGTAGCCTTGAACACGACCTTTGCCTCTGTGCATTAAATAATGTGCATTAAGATTAAGAT
>ERZ795048.2752-NODE-2752-length-13812-cov-4.793487_pt1 | contig 13812 bp, 9 predicted proteins | sample MGYA00375132_ERZ795048 | MGnify/ENA primary metagenome ERZ795048 (study PRJEB30177, sample SAMN05720225) | activated sludge metagenome | isolation source: Anaerobic digester | place: Hong Kong | collected 2014-12-17 ...
GTACCTGCATCAGAAGGTGGTGAAGGTACCGAGACAGGCAACCTGCATGCAATCCTGTCGGGCCTGTGCAGCAATCTTCATGAAGCAGAATACAATATGCCGGGAGATGAGGATAAGTTCGGGATTGAGACCGGGGAAAAGGAAATACTTCGACTCCCTGATATAAAACCTTACTGGAACATATCCAGGAACAATCTTGTAGCTCCAAGGGAATATGAGTCTTACAGCTCCCTGGAAGATCTCCTTTATTATCCCTACGCCTGGGTTCTCAATTATGCGGCTAAAATCAGGACAGGGTCATCGGTGAACAATATCAACGAAATCGCCCTCAAGGGCAGCCTTGCTCACCGCCTTATGGAGAAGATCATTGGTGAAGGCGATCCTGTGAATATCACCGATGCCCTGATAGCTGAAAGGATGAATTCGGTTTTCGATGAGATCGTCGAAAAGGAATTTGCGGTTTTCCTGCTGAGCGAAAAAAGAAGGGAACTTAACTACCTCAGGGCCCAGCTGGAAAAAACCATTCCCCTGTTCTTAAAGGCATGCAGGAACAATAACTGGACATCAATAGACTTTGAGCAGACCCTGACCGGAAACCTGGGTGGACTACCCCTTAAAAGCCGTGCAGATGTTATCCTGAAAAAGCCGGGGCACAGTGCTGTTGTCGATATTAAATATTTCCAGGCAAAACATTACACCGAAAACATGAAAACCGACAGGGATATCCAGCTAATCCTCTACAGCGGGCTCCTGGGTCCCTATCCTGCCATGGCTCACAGCGCTTATTTCTTTATCATGACGAGAGAATTCCATGCAAAGAACGACCTTGCATTCAGGGAGGCCGAAATAGAGGGGACACATGGTATTTCAGCAGAAGCCATGAACAGGATTACCTGGGAAAAAATGATGACAATGTCGCAGTACCGGCTTGACGAGATAATCGGGAGAGGACTTGTTGAAGTCGGCGAATCAATGATGCAGTCGGAACTCATGATCACTGCTGATCCCTCATACGTAAATATGCCTGGAATTCCTCTTGATGGCAGAAAGAAAGCTCCGAAGAAGTACAACGATTATCTGAACCTTGTAAAAGTTTACTGATATGGCTCTGAGAGATAAGATAAAAAAGATAAATGCCGGGGCAGGTAGCGGAAAGACCTACACGATCAGCAAGCGTATTGCCGCTCATCTTGAAGCCGGCGGCTCGGTCAGTGACCTGATAGTGACCACCTTCACCAAGAAAGCTGCCCGTGAGCTGAGGGAGAGGATCAGGAAGGATCTCATTGCTTCAGGGATGATAATGGAAGCCAGGAAGGTCGACAGTGCATGGATAGGAACGGTACATTCGCTGGGTAAAAGGCTTATTGACGTGTTTACCTTCGAGGCAGGCTATGCCCCCGGTCAGCAGGTGATTCCCGAAGAAGACGAGAACATGCTCTTCGGCTACGCCCTGGCCCGCTGCATGACCCAGGCAGATTACAGGGAATTCAACAGCCTTGCCGAAGACCTGAAGATCATAAACTGGCAGAACGACGTGCTGGAACTGATCAGGAAGGCAAGGGAAAACGATATCAGCCTGCTCGATCAGAAAATGCATATTGATACATCGATGGAGATCTTTTCAGCTTCTATCGGCAATTTCATCAGGGAGAAAACACTCACAAAGGAAAATGATCTGGCTGAATGCGGGAGAAGAATTGCTGCAAAGCTGTCTGAGCTCGAAAAGATCCCGCCGAACGCAGTAAAAAGCATCGATCTCGCAGGTAAAATAGCAGCCGGAGAAATTAATACAGACGATCTGAAGGAAGTGCTAAGACTTTTAAAGGGACTAAAATCGACTTCAAAGACGCCCGAAGTTGCCGATGCCGCGAACCAGATATACAATGAAGCCAGGGAGATAGCTGAAGGTGTAAGGCTCTTTCTTCAGCTTGATGACATGCCGGAGAATTTTGAGGAAAGATACAGGCAGTATATTACCATGCTATTCACTGCTGCGGGAAAGGTCTACACCGAATATTCGAACTTCAAAAAGGAAAAGGGACTGGTTGACTACTCCGATCAGGAGAATGAGTTCCTGCACCTCCTCGATATGGGGCCTGTAAAAGAGTTTGTGTCTGATCAGTTCAGGTTTCTCATGGTCGATGAATTCCAGGATACCAACCCCATGCAGCTGGCCATATTCATGAAGCTGGCAGCCCTGACGGAAAGAACACTTCTTGTAGGTGACAGGAAACAAAGCATTTTTTCATTCCGCGGCACTGACCCTGATCTCATTAAAAATGTGTTCGCTGAAGCTGCTCTCGACGAAAACCTGTCCACATCACGAAGATCGAGGAAGCCTCTTGTGCACCTCGGGAATCACATATTCACAAGGGCTTTCGGAAGCATGATGGAAAGAGAAGAGATCAGGCTCAGCCATTGGGAAGATCTTCCTGAAGATGACTCTTTCGCTCCAGCAGTTCAGATGTGGAATATTTCCGGGAATGCCGGCGAAAGGCGAAGATCGCTTGTGGCTGGGATAAGAAGCATGATGGTTCAGCACGGTCCCAGCTTCAGGAAAAAGAATACCGGGGAAATCGCATTTTCCGGTTATGGCGACCTGGCAATACTTTGCCGCTCCAACGCCGACGTGAGAGCCTGGGCGTCGGAACTGGAAAGCTTCGGCATTGAGGTGAGCGCCGAGCGAACCGAATACCTCAGGCAGGCTGAAGTGGTTTTCATGCTGGCTTCAATAAGCTACCTCGTCGACAGGCATAACTCCCTGGCGGTCGCCGAGCTGATGGCGATCGGGGATCCCCTGTATGCAGGCGATCCGGGAAAGATAATCGACAACAGGCTTGAATGGCTCCGGGAGGAGAACGGAATCTGGATGGGCGGACAGGAGATAATACGCCGGCTTGACGAACTCAGAAAGACATCAGATTTACTGGGAGTTGCAGACCTGGTCAAAGAGCTCGTGATAATCCTCGACATCTATGGTCTCACCGCCAGGTGGAGGAACTCAGCAGTGCGGAGAGCCAATATCCGGCAGCTCATCGGTCTTTCCGGAAAATATGAGGAACGGTGCATGAGCTATTCAAATGCAATAACCCTCCTGGGCTTCCTGCAGTGGATAAAATCAGGGGAAGAACTGATACAGCCCGGAGCTCTTTCGGGTAATGCGGTAAAAGTGATGACCTACCATAATGCCAAGGGTCTTGAATGGCCTCTGGTAGTCCTCGACGGACTTCACCACAGCAGAAAGGTTACATGGTGGGGAAGCCATGTAAGGACAAGAGGCAGTTTCAATCTTGAAAAACCCCTCGAAAACAGGGAACTTGTATTCCTTCATAATCCTTTCGGTACGGAATGGAACGTCATGGCGGGTAAGGAAGATTACAAAAGACCCTGCAAGCCGATAAGCGATAACATAGAAGCTTCGCAATTCGTGATGGAAAAAGCGGTTGCAGAGCTTGAGGAGGAAAAAAGACTTTTATATGTAGGAGTGACAAGGGCACGCGATTATCTTATACTACCGACACCTGGTGTGTCGAGGGAAGAAGGACCCGGCTGGTGGGAAAGGGTGACGGATGAAACCCTTCCCGGATTCTTTTCGAACAGCAGCGATTTCATGATCGACGGCGAGGAAGAACCGGTAATAGTCAGCTTCAGGGATATTGCTGTGGTTGAGGATCTGCCAGGGCCTCCCGGTACGATGGAGAGATACTATCAGGATCCAGAAGGCAGGGTCGTTTATGACAGGCAGAAAGTAAGCCCGTCGTCACTTGCAAAAGATGAACCTGCCCCTGATGAAAGGGCGAGGGTGCACGATCACGCAATGCTGGGAACGGAAAGGCTTTGCGGAGGTAAGGATGAAAAGGATCTCGGGGATGCATTGCATAACATACTCTATATCTGGGACAAGAGCATGGAGAAACCTGGTCGGCTCGATGCAATAAGGAGGCTGCTGGCAGGTTTTGGACTGGAGGGAATTGAGGCGGAAGCAGTTGACAGGCAGGCGGAAGCTTTCTACCGCTGGATTGATGCCAGTTACCCGGGATGCAGGATCTTCAGGGAACTCCCTCTCAGGCTGGCCAAAGGGGAGCAGGTGTACCAGGGCAATGCCGATATGCTGATCGAAACGGACAAGGGCTTTGTGCTGATAGATTACAAGAGTTACCAGGGAACTGATTTCCATGATCATGCTGCAAATTATTGCGGCCAGCTTGACGCATACATGGAAATGGTTGAAGCATCTGATCCTTCAGGTAAAAATGTTATAAATAAACTGATATTCTATCCTGTTTCAGGTATTATTATGAAAATTAAATAATTAAATCTGAGGATAAATAAAATTTTTATATATTTGTATGAAATATCATACATTAATAGCAATATTAGGTCTTAATGACTGATATACCATACATGGAATGGAATGCCATGAGCGACCGCGAGGTCAACAAACTCCTTGGTAACTTCATCAGGCAGTCGAGGCTCCGGCAGAACAAGACCCAGTCGAGGCTGGCTGAAGAAGCAGGAGTGGCCCGTTCAACACTGAGCCTGTTCGAGAAGGGAGAGAACGCCAGCCTGCTTGTCTTCATACAGCTCCTTCGGGTACTCGGCATGCTTCACATGCTTGAGGAGTTCAGGATAAAGGAGCAGCTGAGCCCGCTGCAACTGGCACGTCTGCAGCATAAAGAGAAACACAGGGCGGGTGGAGGTGAGAGGTGAGTAGTGAGAGGTGAGTAGTGAGTAGTGTTAATCAGTAATCGGGAAAGAATGATTTCTACGGCCTTCGTGAAAATTTGGGGAAAGGTGGCTGGTGCTGTAGCCTGGGATGATGAGACAGGTGCAGGATCGTTTGAATTTGAGCCTGCCTTTCTCAGGTCGGGGATGGACCTGTCGCCCCTGATGATGCCGGCTGCTGCATCGGACGGAAGGATATGGTCCTTCCGTGAACTGGCCAGGAATGATACTTTCAAGGGGCTGCCCGGTATGCTTGCCGACTCTTTGCCTGACAGGTTCGGGAATGCACTCATCGATGCCTGGCTTACCCGCAATGGTCGTCCTGCAGGCAGCATGAACCCTGTTGAGATGCTCTGCTACACAGGCAAAAGAGGCATGGGAGCACTGGAGTATGAACCGCCTGTGGCGAGGGGGAACAACACGGCAAGCCGTATAGAGATAGCAGAGATGGTCGAGATGGCTGGCAATATCCTTTCCGGCAGGGAGGATTTTTCAGCAAGTGTATCTGAAGACAGTGCAAAAGCCATGTCGGATATACTCAAGATCGGCACCTCAGCCGGTGGTGCCAGGCCAAAGGCGGTGATAGCCTACAACCCTGTCACAGGTGAGGTCAGGAGTGGACAGGCAGCTGCCCCGGAAGGTTTCACACACTGGATCCTCAAGTTCGACGGTGTGAGGGACAGGTTGTTCGGTAAGACTGACGGCTATGGCCGTGTGGAGATGGCCTATCACCTGATGGCAAGGGAATGCGGCATAGAAATGGCCGAATGCCGCCTCCTGGAGGAGAACGGGAGGGCACATTTCATGACACGTCGTTTCGACAGGACCGATAAGGGTGAGAAGCTTCATCTGCAAAGTTTCTGCGGCATGCGTCACTTCGATTTCAACGACATAAACAGTTACGGCTACGAGCTTCTCTTCGAGACTGCAAGACTCCTTAGGCTCCCTTATTCAGCCTCTGAGCAGATCTTTCTCCGAATGGTGTTCAACGTCCTGGCCCGCAACTGCGACGATCATACAAAGAATTTTGCCTTTGTCATGGACAGGCAGGGGACGTGGAGTCTTGCCCCGGCTTTCGATGTCTGTCATACCTATGACCCTTCCAATCCATGGGTCAGCAGGCAGGCGCTGAGTGTAAACGGCAAGCGAAGCAATATCACAAAGGAAGATTTCCTGGAAACAGCAAAGCACATGAATATAAAAAAGGCAGGCGCAATGATAGAAAAGGTTATCGAAGCTGTTAAGAAGTGGAGCAGCTATGCCGCCGAAACCGGAGTTGATAAGAACCTTGCTGATGCTATAAAATCAACAATTATAACAATTTAATGACAATTGAATGACCATTTATTAATCAGCATATACCATGACATTCAAAAGAGGGCCCCTGAACCGTGAAACGCTAAACCTTGGAACCAGTGAGCTGATAAGGCAGGCGGTGATCGAAGCCGGGTTTTATCATTATCGTGAGACCGGAGACTTTACCGATATCGAGCTTTTAAGGTATGTATCATCGGCCGGGAAGGCGGAATGGTTTGAATATCTGATTACCACAGGTAATTTCTTCGATTCTAAAGGAAAGATAAGGAAGGAGTTCAGGGGGCAGTTTGATGAGTGTGTGACCTTTGCTGTGGATCACAATCATGTTGGGATAGCCAGGCGGCTCTTCGGCCTGGGTGCGAAGGTCCCGTATTATTTCAGTGACAGTCTTTTCCTGGCTATTATCCGGAACCAGCATGAACTGGCAGAGCTTTTATTTGAACAGGGCGCGAAGATAAGGCTGAAATACCGCTTTGCCGACTGTCTGAAACAGGCTGATGATAATATGGTTAAGATAATCGAGAAGCACAGGGAAAGCATTATGCTGCCACTCGTTGCAAATTCACACGAGGTAATAAATGAACTTATTGAGAAGAGGAAAAGAAATAAGAAATGACATTCACTCATGACAACAGACTTTTACAGGCGATAATGAAATAGAGGTGCAATATGGCGGCGCTTTTTCTGGCTGAAAGCCTATGGTTAAGCCTGGGGCAGGAGCCGGCCGGGTGCTTTGTAAAGGCTGACAAGAGGATTGTTGAGGTAAAAAATAATACAATTAAATAACGACATTATGGAAATATTAAATTACGACTTTTCAGAGTATAAGATTTACAATCCCGTCAGGGGTGATGTTATTGTTGATCCGGAGTGCGATGATGATGCACCGTCGCTACATGCATATTGGTTCACTGAGATGATAACTGAACCCATGATTAAAGATCCGGGATTATCAGAAGCCTGGGAATCATTCATAAAAAAAGCAGAAGAAGAGGATGAAAACTTCATGTTATGGTCTGATGATCTGGTAAAGTTCCTCGAAGGCTATGATAATCCTGCCTGGAAAGTTCTGGAGGTTACCAGTTCTGGTATTGCATGCGGACCAGTATCTTCCACTATCTGGTTTGTGGTCGATAAAGAAACTGAAATCGAAGAGGTTGAAGGAGAAGAATACGACCCTGAGGCTGACGATTATGAATAAAATATTGAAGTAGAAAGAAGGCAGGCTCTGCTGTCCTTTCACTGATGAAGTGATAAAGGCCTTGATAATATAGACAGATAGCAGGCCTGTCACCGTTAAACCTGTCTCTCCGAAACCTGATAAACAGCATACTCAAGCTGCACATCGGAATACGAAGGGAATCTTTCCCTGAGTATCCTGATAAGCTCTGAATGAGATACTGACTGCTTAATAATATTTTTAATCAGTGAATATACTCCGCTCTGTAGCCTTGGGAATGTCTGACTCCTGTCAATCACCCTGTCGCCGGCGAGTGAATAATATCCTCCTCCGTGGTGATAAAACAGGTCAGGTAGCCCCATAAGAACATCAGTGACAGTGATTATCCTCAATCCCGGCCTTTTTTCCGACAGATGCATGAAAATCTCGTAAAAATGTGCCGGTTGTTTTTTCTTCAGAAAATCAATAATGAATTCCTTGTTCGGACCGACAAAATATATGGTCTTCCACTTATCGAGAAGAAAACGATTTGACCTGCCTCCCATTGAAAAAATCCGGTTAGACCGGTCCATGGCATCACGAAGCGACCTGTATGACCTCAGGTTTACATCAGGGTTTTCTTCCCTGAATTTCCGGACTATTGCATCGTAATGCATTGGTTCAAGGTTATCTTCAATAATCTTGTACACAAGTTCACCCAGTTTCTTTCTCCTTTCTAGTGTCGGAGGCAGGATTAAGATCCCTTTATCATATCTGATTTCATTGTTCTGTGTTTTTAGAAACTCTACCAGATTTGAAATGTCGAATTCTCTTTTCAGACATCCCTCAGTCATAGAGATAAGGTCTAACCTTCGCTCTTTTGAAGTCGTTTTGACAATCTCGTCGCCAATTATCTTCGTCATAACTTCAAATTTCTTTTTATCGCTGACAAAATCACTCTTAATAAAGCCCGGTTCGTTAAACCTTCTTATTCCTGATCCGCAAAGTGACATGTAACCGGGATTCAGGCTGCTGATCAGTAAGTCGAAAAAACGCTCCGTGAAATCCGTTTCGTTATGTTTATTCAGAACATCTGTCCGCTCAGCAGGGAATATCACAAAATCCCCGGGAAGACTGAAAATAGTCAAAAGCTTTGCTTTAAGTTCCGGGATTTCATTTGCGATATCTCTCAGTAACTCCTCCAGCTTCGTCCGGGTTCTTTTAATCCAGACTTTGAAAGTATTCATCACAGTTGATGAGTCCTGGCTTTCGTTATATTTTTTCAGTGCATCTTCATACTTCAACCCCTGGCCTTCCTCAAATATCCTGAGCGTATTTACATTTCTGAGAATGAACTGTTCATTGTTTTTTAGTGTCCTCGCATCCCTGATAATATTATATACAATCTGAAGTGGCTTATCGAACTCCAGGTCGTTGGAAGCAACCCAGTCTTCGTCAATCCATGCAAGCTTTCTGATCCTGTGGATCAGGTTGTCCTTTTCAAGTGCAGACTGACTTCGGTCATCAGTACAAAGAGTCTGATATTCATTAAGAAAGTTCTCCAGATCAGCCACACCCTTTCTTTTTCCCATCGATGGTATAAGACCGGGATTTTTCATCAGCCTGTTAAGTATCACAGCCAGCTTTTCCGGGTCTTTAACCGGTATGACCTCTTTTTCAAAAAACAAAACCATTGACCTTTTTAATTCATTTTTACGTAGGTTAAACAGCATTTTCAGTTTTTCCGGAAGAACATTCGAAGCATTAAACAAAAAAACAGCTTCCGCTTCAGTTGTTTCTTTACCTGTAAGATTTCTGTCGATACATAACTGTGCTATCCATATTGCTTCATTATTCTTCAGTGTCCCGACCTGCCTCAGCCCTCTGAAAGAATTGTTATTGTTAACATAATGGTTTAACAGACTTCCGACATCATGAATATTGTTTGTCGCAAGAGCCTGCCAGGTTTTTTTCGAAAGGATTCCCTTCTCAACCAGCTCTTCAAGTGTGGTTTTTTCTTTAATGTTATCGGGGAATAGACTTCTCTTATTCCTGCCTTTTTCTACTGTTATATCAGGCAGTTTTTTTTTCTTTTCTTTTTGTGAAATTTCAACCTCAGAACATTTCTGCAATATTTCTTCCTTTACAACAGCAGTAATATTATCAAATATCCTCAGTTTCGGATCTTTTAAATAGTATTTCATAAGCTCATCTGCATAATGAATATCATGTCGGACACAGGCAATTATTGCCTCATTCGAAAAACCTGCCTCGTGAAGTGATTTTTTTACCATAGTATAATTATTAAGATGAAATCATTGACATTAAAGTATAAAGCAACCTGCTATTTATTATTATACGAGAAATAAATAATAATGTTACAACCTGATCGGTTTTTATGCTAAATGCAGGTATCATTAATTTTTTTTACTTTTGATGAACTTATGATAAAGCAGCCTTATTTTATGTTTGCATTTAAATCTGCAATACCGGCTTTTAAATAAATATCAGTAGTTGATTAATGTCATATAACGAAGCCGACACAAGAGCCAAGCTGATAGATCCCGCCATTCATAAATGTGGCTGGACCGAAGATCTTATCCGCCGTGAAGAAACAGCCGGTGCTGTTGAAATAATAGGAGGCAGAGCGCGCCGACGCTCACGAGGCAAGATTGACTATGTGCTAAGGGTGAGAGTAAATAAAGACTCCCAGCCGGCAGCCGTCGCTCTTATCGAAGCAAAGAAAGAGAGCCTTCCTCCCGGACATGGCCTCGATCAGGCCAAGGGTTACGCAGAGTGCCGCAGGCTCAACATCAAATTCATCTTTTCATCCAACGGTCATCTCTTTGTTGAATTCGATTGTTTCACCGGCCTTACTTCAGTTCCGAAACCCATGACGGAATTCCCGGCACCCGATGTGCTTCGTGACCGTTACGAAAAAGGTATGGGCTTTAAACTCGATTCACCACAGGCCCGTCCTTTAATTCAACCGTACCACGGCGGAGAAGGCACAAGACGTTATTATCAGGATGCCGCAATCCGGGCTGTGATGGAGAAATTTGCACAGTGCGAAGTAACAGAACTGCCAAAACGTGCCTTGCTGTCTATGGCTACCGGCTGCGGCAAAACTTTTATTGCAGTAAATCTGCTGAAGCGTATTTCTGATGCCGGACAGCTGACACGTGCATTGTTTGTCTGCGACCGTGATGAGCTTAGAACACAGGCTCTCAAGGCGTTCCAGAATGTGTTCGGAGCCGATGCAGCTGAAGTCTTTCGTAAATCCGACGGAACGAATAATGCTAAGAACGCCCGCATTCATGTTGCGACTTACCAGACTCTCGGAATTGAAAATGAATACCTTGAAGCAAGCTTCCTTACGTCATTTTACCCTGAGAATTACTTCACCCATGTTGTTATCGACGAGTGCCATCGTTCTGCATGGGGCAAATGGTCGGAGGTGCTTACCCGCAATAAAAAAGCAGCCCAGGTAGGCCTTACCGCAACACCACGTCAGCTGAGTACAAATATTATTACAAAAGAAGCACAGGATGATGCCGATATAACAGCAAATAATATTGCATATTTCGGAGAACCGGTTTACGAATACACGATTTCCCAGGCCATAGAAGATGGTTACCTCGCTGCCTGCGAAATACAGAAAGGCCGTGTAAATATTGATGATACCGGTATTACAATTGACGAGATAATGGTTCGTAATCCGGTGGATGCAATAACAGGACTACCCGTGGTAAGAGAACAGGTAGAGGAATTCTATCAGAAAACAGAGTACGAAGACCGGCTTCTTCTGCCCGACCGTGTCCTGGCAATGAGCAGGGACCTTTTCAATTATCTCCTGGAAACCGGCGGACCCGGGCAAAAAACGATCATCTTCTGTGCACGCGACAGGCATGCTGACGATATCGCCTTGACAATTAATAACCTGTATGCTGAATGGTGCAGAATTAATGGCAGGAACAGGGCAGAATACTTTGCCTTCAAATGTACGGCGGCTTCAAGCGGGAACGACCAGCTCCCTGATTTCAGGGCCTCGACAAGAAGCCATTTCATTGCAACTACCGTGGATCTGCTTACAACCGGGGTGGACGTCCCCTGCGTACGCAACATCGTTTTCTTCAAATATCTTAAAAGCCCGATAAGCTTTTACCAGATGGTAGGCCGTGGCACCCGCATAGATGCGCCGACAGGAAAACTTATGTTCCGTGTTTATGACTATACGGATGCAACCCGTCTTTTCGGGGAGGAATTTGTCACCCCCCCTCCACGGATAAAAAATCCTGGCGATGTACCTGAACCGCCAGATGATCCGCTCCCGCCTGAGCCGACAATCCAGGTTGAAGGCTTTGATGTACATATAACCGATGCCGGACGTTATATTGTTGCAGATGTCGACGGACAGGCAATGCCGGTTCCTGTTGAGGAGTACAAGGCAAGGCTCACTGAAAGGCTTGTAAATGAAGTGCATACGCTTGAAGAGTTCAGGGCCAGATGGATAGATCCACCCTCAAGGCTGGAACTTATAAATCAGCTGATTACCTCAGGCTATTCACCCGGAGTGGTACGGCTGGTGGACGAGAAAGAAGAATACGATTTATATGATATTCTCGCTGAACTCGGATGGGGAATAAATGCCCGCACAAGGCACGAAAGAGTTCTTGCCTTTACTTACAAACATGAGGCATGGCTCCAGAGTTTGCCACGTGATGCAGCCGGGGTGATCAGCGCCGTGGCAAGCCAGTTTGAAAGAGGGGGAACCGAAGGACTTGAAAACCCGCAGATATTCAATACACCTGAGGTGAGAACAGCCGGTGGCCTGAAAGCTTTGAAGATTGCGGGCAATCCGAGGGAATTATTATCTGAAACAAAACAACGTATGTTCGCTGCATAAAATAATAGGTCACGATAGTCCTCTATGTCCCATTTTAAAATTATATGACAAACCCACAGATCATACCATCGCACGGGGGTTATGCGAACCTGTTATCGTACAGGAAAGCTGAAGTTATTTACGATGCCACGGTAAAATTTTGTGCCCGTTTTTTTAGAAAATACGACCGAACAACAGATCAGATGGTGCAGGCTGTGCGAAGCGGAAAGCAGAACATTGTTGAAGGTTCGATGGTATCCGGAACATCTAAGGAAGGTGAGTTAAAGCTTACCGGTGTGGCGCGGGCAAGCCTGGAAGAGCTTTTAACTGACTACCGCGATTTCCTGCGTACCAGAAATATGCACCTGTGGGAAAAGGATAGCAAAGAATCTCTTGAAATACGAAACCTGGGAAAAAGCAAGGATTTTGCTTATGAAAATATTCAAAAGTATGTAGAGGCCGGTCCGGCCGAAGTTGCAGCAAATGTGATAATCTGCCTTATCCGCCAGGCTAACTATCTTCTCAACAGGCAGTTGCAGGCCCTCGAAAAATATTTCCTCGAACACGGCGGCCTCCGCGAACGGATGACCAAAGCCCGTATAGACGCCAGAAACCAAAAGAAAAATTCAGATAACACTAAGTAATTCAACAATGCCCACACAGTCCCCATTGTCCCCCCCATCCCACACCCCCCTTCAACTCCCCCCAGGATGGCTTTGGGTGAAGCTGGGAGAGGTATGTATATTGAATCCAAGACGAGGCATAATTGAAAGAAATGATAATACTATCACTACTTTTATTCCAATGGAATCTGTTGATGCAATAACAGGTACCATTAGTAGTCCACAAGAAAAAAAATACCAAGATGTGAAGAAGGGATATACCTTCTTTCAAGAAAAAGATGTCCTATTTGCTAAAATAACCCCTTGCATGCAAAATGGGAAACATGCAATTGCAGAGAATTTAATAGATTCTATTGGATTTGGATCAACCGAATTTCATGTACTCAGACCTGGAGATGTTGTTCTTCCTGAACTATTATGGTATTTTTTACGACAGCCAAGCCTTTTGAAAAAAGCGACTGAACATTTCACAGGTGCGGTTGGACAACAAAGATTACCTGAAGATTATTTAAAGTCACTTGATCTTCCCCTTCCCCCTCTCAATGAGCAAAAACGCATCGCAGCAATCCTTAAGGAGCAGTTAGCAGCTGTCGATAAAGCCCGCAAGGCCGCCGAGGAGCGTCTCGAAGCAATAAAAGCCCTGCCGGCAGCCTTCCTGCGAGAAGCCTTCCCTCAGCCCGGGCAACCACTGCCCGAGGGATGGAGGTGGGTAAAGCTGGGAGAGATTATTCATTTGCACAGTGGAGAGTTCTTACCTTCTACTAAAATGGATCAAATCGGGGGTTTTCCGGTATATGGTGGTAATGGAATTACTGGTTATCATAATTCTTATATGTTCGAAGGTCAAAAAATAATCATTGGACGTGTCGGCGCTCTATGTGGTTGTGTTCATTTATCTGAATCTAAATCTTGGATTACTGATAATGCACTTTATGTTGATATTAAAAAATTACCAGTAGAAGATGAGTATCTTTTTTTCCTGTTAACAAGATTGAATTTACGTCAATATGCAAATCAGATGGGGCAACCTGTAATAGCGAGCTCGTCCATCTATGAATTGACATGCCCTTTCCCAATTTTACTTGAACAACAACGCATCGCAG
>ERZ795048.2754-NODE-2754-length-13803-cov-16.207303_pt1 | contig 13803 bp, 8 predicted proteins | sample MGYA00375132_ERZ795048 | MGnify/ENA primary metagenome ERZ795048 (study PRJEB30177, sample SAMN05720225) | activated sludge metagenome | isolation source: Anaerobic digester | place: Hong Kong | collected 2014-12-17 ...
GGGGGAAAGCGGGTTCTGTTTGAGCGGAGTTGAACGGAGCGAGTTCAGCCGCGGCCCGAATTCTTCAAATGAGCGAACGAACTCCGCAAGGAGTGGCTTCTCGGGGTGTGTTTCTTTGGTTACTTTCTTCTGCACAAGCAAAGAAAGTAACATATAAAATAATAGGTTAGATATAGTATCTCGACATAGGTGACACTCTGGTAAAGGGACATAAGTAACACTTTCCTGTGACTCAGAATCTTCCGTAACTACGGACACCTCTGAAAGTGGATAATAAATCAGAATATCATCACAAGGTATCAAACAGGTTATAGGATTGTTTCACATCCTATTTTATTTGCTTGTGAACGTGTATGTGCCGTCCCAGTCATGAGTAGGAGGATTTTCAAGGAATGCCGCGATTCGATCCAGATAGAGTTTATAGAGCTGGTGCGGGTTTGATCTGTTCAGTTCTTCCATGATGCGGTATGCCTGATCGAAGTACTGAGACCGGTAGGCAGTGAGACCCTGCTCGAAGAGTCCGATCTCTTCCTTCAGGCAGGCCTCCGGTGTTCCTTCTGCAAGGGGTTCGTAGATCTCGATAGGAACAGCCTTGCCCTTTACCCGCACCCTGTCGAGCGGGCGACAGAAGAATTCACCGTTTAATGCCTCCCTGGTGAACTGGGAGATGATGACGTTCGTGCCATAGGCCTTGTTGAGTCCCTCGAGCCTGGATGCAAGGTTCACATTGTCACCCAGCACAGTGTACTCGAACCTGCGTTCACTGCCGAAATTACCGACGCTCGTGATCCCGGTGTTTATTCCCACGCCGATATCTATGATAGGGAATCCCTGTTTCTGCCAGTCGCCTTCAAGCGTGGCCAACATCTTTTTCATGGCGATTGAGGCGCGCACTGCATTCTGTACATGGTGGGCATCAGGCAGTGGTGCACCCCAGATCGCAACAATGGCATCGCCGATGTATTTGTCCACCATGCCCTTGTGTTCCATGATGATGTCGCTCATGGCTGTCAGATAACTGTTCATGAACACCCCGAGCCGTTTCGGGTCCATGCCCTCTGATATGGTGGTGAAATTCCTGATGTCACTGAACAGGATCGTGAGGTTTTTCTCCTCTCCGGTAAGAGAGAGCCGCTCTGGCCTCCTTACCAGCTGGTTTATCACCATGGGTGAAACATAGCGGCTGAACGCGCTGTGGATGAATTGTTTCTTTCTGTACTCGAAGAAGTAATTGAACAGGGTCACAACCAGAAAGACAATGACAATGGCGGCGAGCGGATAGGTGATGCCCAGGAGCCGGCCCTTGAGGAAGAACAGATAGTAGTTCCCGCTGATGATGCCGATGATAAAGAGCAGCCCTGCAATGCCCCCCGTGAGTGCTCCGGAATATGCCAGGAGAGCGCTCAGGACGATCCCGCCGACAGCGACGAGGGTGTAGGTCAGCCCGATCTCGGTAAAGATGTCATAGGTGAACAGGTCTCCTGAGAGGATATTGTCGATTACGGTCGCCTGCACCTCGACCCCCGGGAATATCCCGGAAAAAGGTGTTGCATGAAAGTCCAGCAGGCCTGAGGCAGAGGGGCCGATAAGGACGTATTTATCCCTGAGCCTGTCGGTGTTGTTGCCTTCCAGGACATCCACTGCCGGTATGTAGTCGAAGGTGTTCACCCCCCCACGGAAATTGACGGTCACCTGTCCGATATCATCTGTGGGGATGAACACATCCTTGAGACTCACCCCCAAAAGAGAGTTCTTCTCCAAGGTTTTCTGCCTTGATGCGTGGATCACGATATCGCTTGGCCCGAGACCCGTACGAATCATTTCAAGTGCAAGGGATGGATAGGGGATGCCGTCGAGCTCCATGAATACCGGTACCTTGCGAACCATGCCCGATGTATCGGGGAACACGTTGAGAAATCCTTCGGTCTCTGCCTGTGCAACCTCCTCGATATTGAGGATGGCCCGGTAGCCGGAGATGAGTATGAGGTCCTGATACGGTACCTCATCCGGCGAGATCCGGATTGTAGCCGCAGGCAGCGGCTTTTCATATTCCTTTTTCAGTCCGTCTTTGCGCAACTGGAATATGTATCCCAGAACAACAGGGGATGCAGCTATCGCATCTCCCAGGATGAGATCATGGTTGAGGTCATCCCTGGCTGCAAGATCTGACAGCTGCTCTTCAAGGTCCGGTAACGCGATGTACCCTTTGACCTCGTCGATGTATTCGGTTATCGAGGTGCGGTCTTTCTCTGCAAAGACAATATCGAAGCCCATAACCCTTGCCCCGGCATCATCGATTGCCTTCACGAGCCGGGCAATGATGTCCCTTGGCCATGGCCACTGGCCGAGGCGGGCAAGGCTTTTTTCGTCGATATCGACAATCACCACCTCCCCGGTGGGTTTTATAGGACCCCGCCACCTGAACATGGCACTGGTTATCTGGTTGTCCAGGGAAGAAAGCAACTCGGGTTTTTTCTGCCCGAACGAATAGAATACCACGCAGGCAATGAGAACCACTATGCAGCCGATCTTGAACGGTGATGGTTTGAGAAGGGCTGCAAAGTTTTTCATCGTACGATCGGTTCTCCTCTTCACATATGAGATCACGGAGTGGGGCGTTCGCCGCCGAAGATGCCCATGTACCTGTCTATGCTGAACTGGGCATCAAAGTTACCGCCGATTGCCTCGGCGTTCGGACCGAAGAACGCACCGTTTACACTGCTCGAGGTTGCACCGGTGATCTGCGTGGTAAAACTCGAGGTTGAGGGGGAGAGGGTGGTGGCAGTAAGCGGGAGATTGATCTCGTCAAAGGTGATGTTGCCCGTTACCTGGTATGTGCCGAAATTCACCTGAATCTGAGATGACCCGTTTGTGAGTTCGGAGACCTCGCTGAGATCGTTGATGCGGATACCCTTTGCACCGCCTGAATAGGTACCTGTAATATTGTTTGCAGCCAGGTCGTTCATCATACTCGTGGGTGTGAGTTCTCCTGCAATCCATAATGATCCGGGTACGTGGAGATGGTACTGTCCTGCCGATTCCGGGTCTTCGTAAGAGATCTCCCAGTAGCCCCAGGTAACATATTCCGAGAACTGCTCGTCTATACCGCCCGTGATGAGGTAGTTGCCGTACGGCTTCAATCCACCGGTGTACACATTGGATTCAATGGCGTCTGAGCCCGTATCCCCAATGATCGCCACCATGTTGTCTTCCAGGACATATGCGGATCCGTGGGACATGCCGATCTCCAGGAAATTGAGAGATGAGGTTCCTGAGAACTGGTCTGTTGCAGACAGGGTGCCGGAAAGTGTCCCTGCATTACGGTCAATGGTAAAGCTGAAATCATTCGGATCGTAATTCATGAACAGTCGCCGGTCAGTATAGATGTCGTTCATGTTCTCGGACAGACCCATGACAAATCCATTGAACAGTGAAGTGCCGGTGGGAGAGGTGACGTCGGTGTTATCCTGAGGCTCCCTGAATCCTGCTGCAATCATTCTTCCGGTTCCGATGGAGGAGCTCTGATCTGTTTCTATGTCATAGAACGTACCGGTGCCTGTGATGCCGATGCCCTGGTATTCACTGCCGTAGAACCGGGCGAACTCTCCGGTTCCCTCCACCCAGGTGACTATGCCGGGTGTGGCCGTTTCATCGTGACCTCCGTATCCGCATAAGCGTATGTTTGTCAGCGTGTTACCACTGACATCTGCAAAGAAAAATGTCTTGCCTCCCGGGTACTGTCCTGTTGGCGAGGGGGTGGTATCCATGTCAAAGTCGATTCTGCCGATGGCCTTGCCACTGAGCCAGTTTACCTCCATGAACATCTTCGATAGCTCAGTATCGATATGCATGGTGTTGCCGGATATGAGATCAATATCCACGCCGAGTGCACAGCCGAAATAGCCGCTCAAACCGTTTGTGGGCATCTGCGATGCAAGGGTTTCTATGCCCACAAAACCGAGATCTCGGTATCCGTACTGTGTACTGCCGCTGGTGAACAGTCCGTCTTTGATGAGGAACGCGGCAAATTCTCCCAGGTTGTCGGAGATGACTGCGGCCTGAAAGTTCTGTCCGACCCCGGGCAGGCCCACATACCTGGTCTGCATGTCGGCTATGGGATCACCCGTCATATCGAATGGCGGAGAATAGATATCATCAGGATTGTACGGGTTCATGGCAAAGCTGAAATCGAACACGACTGAATTCTGAGTGGTTGCATCTCCGGCGACACTGCCGTTTATCGCAGTCGCCTGAGCAGAATTGCCGTACCATGTGGTAAAATCCGTTGTGGTCATATCGGCTGTACACTGGGACAGGAACGCTCCTGACAGGGTAATGCCGGTCTGGGCGGTCTGTGTGACCGTGTCTTCAAGATTGTCCTGAGAGGCCGTTGTTGAGGAGGTGATTATCTCCTGTGAAACAGACAGAGCAGTTGTCGTGAGGGGATCTTCCGGGGTGTTGGCCTCCAGTGGTGTCTCATCATTCGTGGTAAATGTATCCTGCATTAAAGGCGTTTCGTCGGAATAGTCATCCGTGGAATCCATTGTGGTATCCTGTGTGTCGGCATCAGCCGTATCGGTTCCGGCGAATGTTTCTTCCGGTGTGGAGTCATCATTCGTCTCAGTTGTGTTCTGGTCTTCTGAAACCTCACTGTCTGGTTGTACGGCTTCTTCATCCGTCTGCTGTGCTTCGCCCTCATTCTCAGTGGCATCCTCGCTGCCGGAGGGGGCGGGCTCTTCATTGTTCTCCTGGTCCGGATCGACGTGTGTACTCAACTGGGTCGTCAGCTCTGAGACTTCCTCCTGGCTGAAGCGCCTGGGCGGCAACGGAGGCAGGTCTGATCCCATGACATGGGTGCCGTACCCGGGTCTGGTGATGGACGTGCGTCCCACCTCATTCGTGACATCGATGCCCTTACCGCCTTCAAATACTACCATAAGCTGCTGGTTAGATACCTTGCCGGCATACATGGACCCCCTGATACCAATGGTTGCAGCAGGGGTCTCGGTGGTGAAGTTCTGTGGGGACTCTTTGGTGATGGCTCCCCCCATCACCCTGAAAACTCCTTCCTTTACCCTGGTCTTCATTGCTCCGGTCTTCCTGTCCGGGTCCCACAGATATTCAGCGATTTCCATGACGCTCTTACGGCCGAGGCTCACAATGGTGTTGTCGCTGAAGAGCACCTGTATGCGGCCGTTCGCACCTGTCTTGAGGGTGTCGTATTCATAGACCGCGCTCTTTATGGCCAGCGTGCGCATATTCCCCTTGGTGTCGTATGCGCTTGCCTGACCTCGAATGGCAACAATATGCCCGGCCGGCTCAGATATCTCCTGTGCAATAACAGGTGCGGCAAAAAGCATGAGAACTGATACTGTTACGGCCCAACGATAAATCTTGTGCAACATGGTTGTCCTTCCTTGCATGGCTGATCCAGGCCCCCGGTTTTTGTATGAATTCGTATTGGATAAATCGGCAGACAGGGATGATTTGTTGAGCCTTATCAGGAAAAACAGCACATGTGGTACATGACCATAACAGCCATCAGGGAACAGCATGATACATGCCATGGAAAACCGGGCATAAAAAAAGAGAGAGCCCAAAGCAGGCTCTCTCTTTTTAAGAAGGAATTTTTGGAAAAGGTACGATCCTAGAAAACAAATGAAGCCGATGTTGAGATGACATTCTTGGTGTATTCATAAAGCTCTATATTCGAATCAGATCTCGTATAGGTATACCCTGCATTAAGAAGCAGAGCTGTGCCCCGTGTTCTTGACTGCCAGATATTCTTTGTCAGGCCGGTGATGCAGTACTGTACATCATCGCTTCGTTTTGTATCGAACAGTGTGTCGGCCTCTTCATAGTCGGATTTCTGATACCAGTATGTTGCAGAGAACGTGATCCCATAGGGCAGCTGCCGGTCATAGGTAAGTATTGCACTCATGCGGTTATAGGAGTTCATGTCCTCGGCTGCATCTTCGTATTCCCAGCCGAAGACCGTGGATATACGGTTGAGACCGAACGAGAACGCAGGGGTAAGGCTCACGCTGATATTGTCCGCATCACGCCCGTTCGTATCATAGTAGTTCTTTTTTCTGAACTTGGCGTCCAGTCCGAGCATCAGGTACTGCCGCACCATAATGCTGATTCCTGTTCCCCCGCCATAGGAGCGTTGATACTGGTCATAATCGAGGTTCAGGTGGCTTGCGATGCCGTAGAGTTCCCAAATGGCGCGCTTTCCCTGCAAAGACAGCCCTGCTTTGAGATCGAGCAACCCGACGTCGAGATTTTCCACATCCTGATACAATGCATTGTAATTGAGACAGGATATTTTCCATGCAAGGGGACTGCGAAGCGGCTTGTAGAGGTAATTGAGGTTGAGCGTTGAGCTGTAGATAGTATCTTTCTCCGCAGAATCCACAGAAATCGGGATCACATCACCCAATGCAGTGGTGATATCTATCTCCGTATTCGTCGGTGCTACGTTGGCATTGTCGTCAAAGTCCACACCCAGGGTAACCCTGCCGGAGACAAAGTGCTGTTTGTCCCTCGATTTGATGGCCTTGAGATACCGCTCAATATTGACCCGGACATTTTCCGGCGGATTTGTTGCAAGGACCTCTTCGAAGTACCCTCTGGCGGTCTCTATCGATCCGAGATTATAGAGGCATCGCCCCATCTCCAGTTTTACCCGGTCGGCATCCGGTCTGACGATGAGGACCCGTTCAAAGGCCATGATGGCGGCCTCGTAGTCTTTGTTCCCAAAAGCGGCACGGCCAAGCAGGAAGTTGATGTCCGGGTTGCCGGGGTCCTGTTTGAAGAGTTCATAGAAGGCCTGGTAGGCGGCAGTATAATCACCGCTTTCAAGATACTGCTTTGCCTGCTCGAACGATATGTGTTCTGGTGCACCGGATGCATGTGCGGCAGAGATTCCCAGGAATGCGCAGACTATGATTATGAAGACGAAGGAGACTTTAAGCCTGGCGATTCCACTGTTCATGATTCTTTGAGATTCGCTCTGATCCATTGTCATGCAAGGACGTCTTCGTGTCGTTTTCCGGTTCATTTACAATCTCTCCGTACATAGTCATCGTCTCTGAGCAAAAAAATTCTTAGGATTTTCTTGTCCTGAATCATCATGCGGCGGACTCATACCTTGCTGAGCAATTCCACTTCCTGCTTCAAGCGGGACAGTTCTCTGCTGGTAGTACGCAACCGGTGGGCAAGGATTCCTGCAATGAGCCGGTAGTAGACGGCCTCGAACTCTGTCTTTTCTTCCGGTTCCATCCTGTCCAGGAATGAGCCGTCTATTGCCAGGCAGGTGGTGTCCGTCGATGCTTGTACGGTTGCCGACCTTGCTTCGCCGTCGATGACCGCCAGTTCGCCGAAGGTATCTCCCAGGGTATCCAGCCTGGCTATCTCCTCTTCGTTCTTGGAGATCCGGATCATGCCTTTTAAGAGTACATATAGCCAGCAGTCATACTCGCCCTCCCGTGTAATTACTTCGTCAGGGCTGTACTTGCGGAGTTTGCTCAGCTCGAGAATAATCTTGAGAAATCTTTCTTCGTATGATTGCAAAAAAGGGACCTTCTTCAGACTTTCAATCAGGTCGTCCCGTCCTTTAAGATATGAAGATTCCTTCATTGTTGCCTCCGTATACCCTCACATCGGTATTGTGGAGACAAGAGTTGAGACCTCAGGCGATCTCTTTTAGACCAAAGAGGAATCGCCTGCAGTCTCACTTGTTAATAGATCAGCTGCTTATTTTCCTGCACTCCAGGTAGAACCGCTTTTCATCGGCATTTCCCATGGAGAAGGTCTTTCTCGGAAGTGCACCGTCGACAATGATGGTCTTGAACAGGTCATGTTTCGATATAGCCGGGAGGAAAAACCCCATATTTCCTGAAGCGGTGCCGAGTGCAGTCACGATATCTTCACCGTGGATATAGTCGATTCTTGCCTGTTTGTTGTCATGGACATATTCGTCAAGGAACTGCTGCAGGGTCCCCACTTCCAGGTTCAGTTTCGGATCTTTTATGCTGATTGTTCCACAGGTCTTTCCTGACACGAACGGGATCTGATGCATGCCTGCTTTTCTCTGTGGGAACAGGTTCAGCTCTGCGGGTCTGCTGCACGGGATGTATGAGAATGAGGACCCCTGCTTTGCATAATAGAGTTTCATCTTCTTGAGGAGGTCGTGGGCGGATATGCCGAAGATAACCCTGTGTATGGGCTCGAATTCAAGGCCGGCATCATGTACGTTCACGAGTTCCACCAGCGAGTACCTTGCCGGATGGTTCATGACAGCCTCTTTGTCGGAAGCTTCTTCCTTTATCATCTCCCAGATGGTCTTGGCTGTGGCAAGGGAATGGTTGCCGTCGCCCATGGCATACAGAAGAACATTCTTTTCCTGCACCTGGTATTTCCTGCCAAAGGCTTCAGCATCCGCCAGCCGGGCAAGATTCCCGGCGATCTGAGCAATGGTTTCCTCATCATCTATCATGTAGCCCGTGACGTGACCGCTGTTCATCATGAGTTCCACATCGTAGACTTTTTTTAATTCTTTTTGGAACAGTGGTTCGATCACCGTTGCGTCCGGGTCATCTATGAGTACCATAATGTGCGGCACCTCCAGGGGCGCATACCTTCGTATCTTGACCCGGGGTGGCAGCCTGTCGAGGACGGTTCCCTCTGTCGCACGGATCAGGCTTGTGGAATCTTCGCTGAAATCGTAGTGCTCGAGATCGAGAGCGACCATGAGCCCCTTTCTCGACGGTACATGGGACGTTTTTCTGTCAACGAGGATGAACCCTGGCCCTTGAGGAGACAGTGTCCCGTCGCTCAGGTATTTATCCATATGAGACAGGATGGTTTCAGCTGAGCTTTCATGATCGACCTGTTCAAGGTATGCTTCAGGGATGATGAGGTCCAGGGTGGAAGGATTCCCGCTTACCAGTTCTTTCACCTCCTCCCAGTACTGAGGCTGTGACGTGTACTGGTCGCATGCAACAACCGCCCATTTCGTAAGATCGACTCCGGGGGCGGGAAGCAGGATTTCAGGGACGCAAAGCGCAATATCTTTAAAAGTCATGACACAAGAATCTCCCTTCTTCTCTTCGGGGATCAATCGATTTTCAACTCGATCTTATTATACCCGTCTGCAAGGTGTGTATTAACGTGGATAACCCCCTTGTTGAGGTCCTTCATTGGATAGTCTTCAGTAATCACGGGGAGATTGTCTGCATCCTTCTGGTTCTTGAGCGTGGTGCCGGCAGGAACGTACCTGCCGTCGGCAACGGTTACACCCATGACGATGCAGCCCGGCTCGATCACGCAGTTGTTTCCCACCTTTGCCTTGAACACGAGGACCTTCATCCCCACAAAGGTATCGTTGCCCACATAGGCAGGTCCATGGATCTGAACCTGATGGGCAAGGGATGTTCTCTTCCCCACATAGACGGCCCATTTCTTGCCCTCGGCCTCCACCAGGTTCGCCTCGATGGGATGGCCGTTTTCCTCGGTCTCCAATGCATGGAGGATCACCCCGTCCTGTACGTTTGACTCGTCCCCGACAAAGATGGGCTGACCTTCGTCACCGCGGATGGATGCAAAGGGTGAAACCATCACCCGCTTGCCTACGAAGACATGTCCGATGACAGCGGAAAGGGGATGAATACAGGCACTCGGGTCGATCTGAGGTATATATTCCTTCTGACAGAAATCCGTGACGACATTCTTATGAATCATAACAGTGCTCCTCTTTTTTTATTGAAGATCTGATCATACAACTATTACGTGGTGACGTTTTTCTATACCAGATTTTTCACCGTACTTGTCAACGACAATGAGAACGGCGCATGGTTAAGGGCATAAGGGACAAGGTGTAGGATATAAAAAGGTGAACAGTGATGAGTGAACTGTGAACAGGCCAGGACATAGGTAACACGTTTAGCCTGGGTTTGTGTACATGTTCTGTGGGAGCACCTTCAGGTGCGATAAACCAAATAAATTTTGTCTGATAATCGTGGCTCAAAGCCGTTCACACAAACTTTTAACCTTAAATCCTGGTCTTTCACATTACTCCAGTACTCCATCACTCCAATTTTTCTTTTCTTCTATCCCTGCGGCTTCAGCACCAGGATCCTGGTGTAGTTCTGTTCTATGTTCTCCTGTTTGAAAGGCATGGGACGGTACCTGCCCTGGAGCCATTCATGGATGGCGTCATCGTAATGCAGGCTGACAGGATTGTCTGTCTGGCCGGTGCTGTTTATGGCATAAAACGGTTCTTCAAGGCCGAAGTCCACGATGATACGCATTGCCGGGATCAGCCACGTATCAAAATCCCTGGCCATGCTATATGCCGATACATTCAGTGTGGTGTGGTCGCCGGGAGCAGGATAGGGACCCCTGTTGAAGAAGGGGGAGAGAAAGCTCATGCCCGACCTCTGGATGAAGCCCATGTGGGGGGCCATCTTTGATGCCTCGGTTTCAAAATAATAGGTATGGAGTTTCCCCCAGGTCCAGCCGGCACGGTCTTTTCCCAGATACTTTTCCAGCAGATCTATGGAGTCTGCACATGATCGTGCCAGAATCTGTGCTTTTGTCTCCTTTTGAGGGGTTGCAACATTGTCCCACAACGGGCTTTCATCGCCGCGCACAGCGAGGTGGTCTGACGCGGCGCAGTAGCCGTGGCTTAAATCCGTTACGAGCGAGGTCCAGGCAGATGAGTCAAGCGGTCCCACCTCGTCGGAAAAGGTATTGTGGGCCACGGTATGGAGCAGTGCGCTGATAATGGGCGCATCTTTCGAATCGGTGGACATGGTGCCGTCAAATCGTGCAAGCATGGCAAGCGCCTCATGTGCTTTTTCCTGTCTCGCCATGTTTTCCCAGGTTTGAATCTCATCTTCCATGGCCTGATAAAGTTCCCCTGCCAGCATGGTTTTCTTTAGCTTTGCTGAATAGCCCGAGTAGATGTCACGCTGCATTGCCATGCTGGTTTCCAGCGTGTGCCTCTTATTGGAGGTGATCATCTCTGCGATGCGTTCGGCTCTCTCGGGCCAGTACCAGGAGGATGAGAGGACATGGGGGAAGTCTGCAGGGACGCTTCGGTGGTTTGCCGTTCCAATAAATCCTTCAGGCGGATTGAGCGAGCAGGGGTGCTCGCCTGTGTCGAGAAACCCGATCCAGTCATAGTCACCATTCCATCCGGGCGACGGCATAAGGCCGCGGCCTTTTTTCCGCACAGGATATCTTCCGGTCACCTGCCAGGCGATATTGTCATGGTCCGCTATGACCATATTCAGGGAAATGGCCTGAATCTGCCTTGCATAGATGAGTGCCTCCTCGACACTGCGGGCCTTGCTGAAGTTGAAGAATGCATCGATGCTTCTGTCTCCCGGTTCGAATGCCGCCCAGCTCAGGGCCAGCCCGTAGGGGAGTCCTGCGGCATGGGGCTGCAAGGGGCTTATGGGGTTCCTGCCCAATGCATCGTTCAGCACAGGGCCGTGTATGGTCTCGTAGACGGTTATTTTCTGCGGTTTTTCTCCCCTGATCCTGAAATTCTCTTCCCTCTTCACGGCCGGTAGCCATTTCCCCTGATAGAGGTAGTGAACCTCTCCGTCGATCTCTTTGAGCTTTTCAAGGAAGATATCCTGGTTGTCAGCCATTACCATGGTCATGCCCCAGGCTATGTGGCCGTTATATCCTGCAACAACACAAGGGACTCCGGGAATGCCCACACCGGCGGCATCGAGATCGTTGCACCGTATATGCATCATGTGCCACAGGGACGGAAGGGAGAGCATGAGGTGCGTATCGTTGGCAAGGATGCTTGCCTCTTTTTCTGTGCGTTGTGCTGATATGGCCCAGTTGTTCGACGCTGCGATACTGATCATGCCCATGTCATCAAGGGCATTCTGTGCACGGATAACACCGGCAAGGGATAGGGCAGCCTGTTTCAGGTCGACATCTGAAAGCTTGTCTGCCTCTTTAAGGGGTACGTTTTCATCCGGATAGACGGGGGCAAGCCATGCCGTCTTCTCAGGTCCTATGGTTTGTGCAATGTTTAGAATATTGATCTCTTCCTGTAGATTGAATGAGAGAGCCAGGTTCACCAGGAAGAAGATGGAAATGGAATCGATGGGTTCCCACGCATCAGGCACATATGCGCTGAGCTGGAGACCCGGAGGGAGTGCATCACTATACCTCGCCATGTACGCATTGACCCCGTTGCTGTAGTGTCCCAGCAGGGCCTTGTTCACATCGGATATCTCCTCATACAGGATGCGGGCCGCCTTCACCAGGTTGAGAGTCCTCATGTAGATGTCAATATCAAAACCCGGTTTGCCGGCCAGTTCAGCGAGCCTGCCCTGGGATACCAGCTTCAGGCCGATCATCTGGTTCAGTCTGTCTGCGGCATTCACATAACCTATGGCAAAGGCAAGGTCTTCCATAGTCTCGGCCTCGATAAAGGGGATCCCCATGTCGTCCCGCCGGATGATGACAGGGTTGTTCAGGCCGGCCACGCTGATCTCCCCTTCAGCAAGAGGGATAGTATCGGCAAAGTGGCGGTTGAGGATCCTGGTGCATCCGGTGAAGAGTATTGCAACAGACAACAAAAGAATTATCCAGGAACCGTGCCCGGTATTTTTTTCTCTCCTGCGGCCGGATGTTTTCATGAATCCTCCTAAAGTATAATAGTCCCGTGCAGGTATTGCACGGCAATCCCTGCGATCTCCACCCGGTCCCCCAGGTCTTTGCAGAAGAGTTCGCCTCCTCGTGCAGAGAGCTGATAAGCGCTCATATCCTTCTTGTTCAGCCTGTCTGCCCAGTAGGGTGTGAGTGCGCTGTGGGCGGAACCGGTTACCGGATCTTCATCGATGCCGAGCGCCGGAGCGAAGAAACGTGAAACAAAGTCCACGCTGCTGCCTGGGGCAGTTACGATGACGCCGCGCAGGTCAAGATTCTTCAGCAGGTCCATCCTTGGACGCAGGGCCCGGATATCCGCTTCGGACTCGAACACCACGAAATAATCCTCGCTGGAAAGAACTGCAGCAGGTGTCTTCCCCAGTCCTGTGATGAGATCATCAGGTGCTGTACATGCTTTGGGGGGCTGGGACGGAAAGTTCATGCACAGTCTTCCCTCTTTTCTTTCCACGTGCAAAGGCCCGCTTGCGGAATTGAAGGTGACGCGATTGCATGACGGATCAATGTGTGTAAAGAATACATATGCGCTGGCAAGGGTTGCATGCCCGCACAGGTCGACCTCTGCGACAGGGGTGAACCAGCGGATCTGAAACTCATTGCCGCCGCCCACAAAGAATGCGGTTTCAGACAGGTTGTTTTCCTGGGCTATGGATTGCAGTATCGTATCATCGAGCCATTTATCAAGAGGGCACACAGCTGCGGGATTACCGGTGAAGACCCTGCTGGCGAACGCATCTATCTGGTAAATTTCTATCTCCATGGAAAACCCCCTTCATAATATTTAGGTTAAGAACCATTTGATATAATACAACCCTTTTACTGTTTTGTAATCTTTGATTTCTCTCAGCCTGAGAGAAACCGTGCTTGAGGGAATACCATAAAGAAGCGGGGTACCTTGAATGCGGCCATGACATAGCCGCGGGATATGTCAGGGAAGAATGATCCGTTGGAGGAGAAATCGATGAGACGCGCCGGGGATATGGTCCCTCGCGCCATGGGCGTCGTAAGGAATGTTTTCCCTTCATGGACATGGGCAAGGGTGCGCCAGGAACGAGGAACAAGCCCGGTTGTAACAGGTATGCGCAGGGGGTAGGAGCGGAC
>ERZ795048.2760-NODE-2760-length-13782-cov-4.920449_pt1 | contig 13782 bp, 13 predicted proteins | sample MGYA00375132_ERZ795048 | MGnify/ENA primary metagenome ERZ795048 (study PRJEB30177, sample SAMN05720225) | activated sludge metagenome | isolation source: Anaerobic digester | place: Hong Kong | collected 2014-12-17 ...
TTATTAGTTTCTTTCTTGGTAATAATCTTAATATCTTTTGATAACTATCTTTTAAATAAAGAAAATATTTTTTATTTTCTTTTTTAGTTTTTAATACTGGTCCAAATAATAAGTCTTCATAATGATATTTTTTATAACCTTTTTTAAGTAACATCGTAATATAGTATTTATTATTATCATAAATAACTATTTCATCTTGAATATAAAAGTTGATCTTTTCTAAAAACTTTCTTAGTGCATAATGATTATTATTAGCTTGAATAATTATTTTAGCAATGTTTTTTAATTTTATTTTATTTTTTAAAATATCTATTATACTGTAAGAACCTAGTCCTGAGATAATAATAGTATCAATATGAGAATCATTTATACTATCTAACCCATTTCCTAATATAGGGGTTATTTTATCCTCCAGATGGTTATTTTTAATATTTAAAATAGCATTATCTAAAGCTTTAGGATTAATATCACTTACATAGCATTTAGCAATAATATTATTTTTAACTAAATAAATATCTAATAAAGCATGATCACAACCAATATCAATTAAATTATCGTCGGAAGAAATAAAACTACTAATAGCTTTTAATCTTTTACTAATCATTAATCGATTAAGAAGTCCTTTAACTTCTTAGCACGAGAAGGATGACGAAGTTTTCTTAAAGCTTTAGCTTCTATTTGTCTTATTCTTTCTCTCGTAACATTAAATCTCTTACCAACTTCTTCTAAAGTATGACAGGTACCATCTATAAGCCCAAAACGCAATTCTAAGACTTCTTGTTCTCTTTCTTGAAGAGTTAATAAAACACTTTTTATTTCTTCTTTTAAAATTTCATTTGTCGCATAATCTTCTGGACTCATATTTCTTTCATCAGGAACAAAATCTCCTAAATGAGAATCTTCTTCTTCCCCTATAGGGGTTTCTAATGAAACAGGGTCTTGACTAATCTTGATTATTTCATTTACTTTTTCAACGGTAATACCCATTCTTTCGGCTATTTCTTCTTCACTAGGCTCTCTATTTAATTCTAGAGTCATTTGGCGTTGAATACGAGCCATTTTATTAATAGTTTCGACCATATGAACAGGAACTCTAATAGTTCTGGCTTGATCTGCTAAAGCTCTGGTAATAGCTTGTCTTATCCACCAAGTAGCATAAGTAGAAAACTTATAACCTTTATCATAATCAAACTTTTCGACTGCTTTCATTAAACCAATATTACCTTCTTGAATTAAATCTAGGAAAAGAAGACCTCTACCAACATATCTTTTAGCAATTGATACAACTAAACGTAGATTAGATTCGGCCAGTAATCTTTTAGCCTCTTCATCACCATTAGCTACTCTAATAGATAAAGTTAGTTCTTCCTCGCCAGAAAGTAAACTAATACGACCTATTTCTTTTAAATACATTCTAACTGGATCATTAATAGTTATATCTTTAGCAATGGTATCATTATCTAATATTAAAGGATGATCATCTTTTTTAGTTGTACCTCCACCAGCTTCTTCATCTTCTTCAGTAGCCATTACTGTTATATTATTTTCCACAAATAAATTATATAGTTCATCCAAAGAATCACTATCTAAATCTAATCCCGAAACTACATCAGCTAATTCTTTAAAAGTAATAAAACCTTTTTTCTTACCTTTTTTGAGTAAATCTTTTTTTCTTTCTTCAAACGTTTTTATTTCGTTAATCATTTTTCTTCCTCTTTCTTTATATTAGCTATTTTAGTTAATATTTCTACTTTTTTATTTATATCCATTTCTTTTTTTAGTTCTTCTTTTAATTTAGCTATTCTTTCTTTACACATATATTCTTTAATAATATTTATGTATAAAGTCATTTCATCATCTAGGAAAGTTTCATCATCATTTTCATTTACTATTCTTAGAACCATTTTAGACATTTCTTCTTTAGAACTAATAAAGGAGATAAAGTCAGCTTCGTTAATAGTTTTATTTAATTCATAAAAATAAAGTATTTCATTTATAATATTACGATAATTAGTAAATGGTACAAACCCTAGTTGACGTTTATACATTTTTATGTAAGTTGGACTATTCATCATATAGAAAATTAATCTTTCACTGGCTTTTTGATACTTATCTTTTCTAATAGTTGGTTCTTTTTTAGTAACTGGTTTAGATTCAACTTTTATTTTAGCCATTTCTCCTAGTTTACTTTTAAGTATTTCGATATCAATATCATAATCTTTACTTAATTTATTAATGGTTATTTCTCTTAATATTTCATCTTTCTCATTTTTTAAAGTGTCTAACACTTCATTTATATAATTAGATAAATCAACTGAGTTAGCTAAATCTTTATTGTTTTTTAAATACATTAATTTAAAATCAAAATATTTAACTAAATTATTTAAATTGTCTTGAAAAGCTTCTTTACCAAATAATTTAATATATTCATCAGGGTCTTTTGCTTTACTTAGACGAATAACATAAACTTCTAAATTGTTTTTTTCTAAAACTTCACCTAATTTATAAGTAGCTTCTAAACCAGGATTATCATTATCTAAACAAAGAATTATTTTAGCTTTTAGTTTCTTTAAAAGTCCTATTTGTTCTTTAGTTAAACTAGTCCCTCCAGTTGCCACCACATTTTTAAAGCCTTCACTATAAAGCCTAATAGCATCCATTTGGCCTTCCACTAAAATAATATTTTTTGCTTGTTTAACAAATTCTTTAGCTAAAAAATAATTATACAAATTATCGCCTTTTTTAAATATAACTGTTTCTTTAGTATTAATGTACTTAGGAGTCTTTTCATTACGATATATTCTTCCCGTAAAACCAATTACATTACCATTTATATCATGTAAAGGAATAATAATTCTGCCTGATAATTGGTCAAAAGAATCACTGGTTGCTTTACTAATAAGTCCTAAATCAAATAAAACTTTAGGGGGATAACCTTTTTTGATTAAAATACTCTTTAAGCCATCTTTAGTATCTAAAGATAAACCAATTTGAAAATCATCTATTACTTCTTCGCTAAATCCTCTATTTAATAAATATTTCTTAGCTTCTAAACCATTTTTAGTTCTTAAATTATTTTGATAATACTTAGAAGCCATATCCATAACTTCATAACATTTTTGATACTTGGTATCTTTTTTTGGCTTAGATATTGTTTGGGAAAGAGTAATACCTGCTTTATTAGCTACTATACCTACTGCTTCAATAAAAGAAACATTTTCATAATCTTGCACAAAAGTAAAAACATTCCCACTAGCTCCACAAGTAAAACATTTATATATTTGTTTTTCGCCACTGACACTCATACTAGGAGTATGATCATCATGAAAAGGACAAACACCAAAATAATTCTTACCTTTTTTAGTTAAAGGAATATAACTACCTACAATATCAATAATATCTACCGAAGATCTTATTTTATTAATCTCTTCTTGGTCAATATAGCTCATATTTTACCCTCTTAATTAATATATACGCTATTTATACCAAATTTCCTTTTTTTAAAGTGAAATTTTAACAAAAAAAGCTATTTTTTTCACAAAAATTAGCTTTTTTAATAATTTTCCAAGTATTCTTTTAAATTTTCAGCTACTTTCAAAGGAATTATTTTAACTAAGTCTTCTATACTAGCTTCTTTTATTTTAGCTAAACTACCATATTTTTTAAGTAAAGCTTTTTTTCTTTCGGGACCGATATTAGGAATATTATCTAAAATACTACTAATGCTTCCTTTACTTCTAATCTGACGATGATAACTAATCGTAAAACGATGAACTTCATCTTGAATATTAGTTAGATAATAAAATAAATTACTGTCTGTAAGAAGAGCAATACTTTCTAAAGTATCACCATCTATTAGTTCACTAGTTTTATGTTTATCATTTTTCTTTAAACCACAGACTTTAATATCTAAATGTAAGCTATCTAATACTTCCTTACAAGCGTTTATTTGATTAATACCACCATCAACTAAAATTAAATCTGGTAATTCTAATTTTTCCAATAAAGCCTTATAATATCTTCGATAAATTACTTCTTTCATAATATTATAATCATCAGGCTTTTCTAAACATATTTTATATTTACGATAATCTTTTTTAGAGGGCAGACCATTTTTATAAACTACCATCGCACTAACTGAATAATTACCAAATAAATTAGAATTATCAAAAATATCTATTCTATCTAAAGAAGTTAATTTTAATACTTCTTTTAATTCTTGATTGGCTTTTTCCGTTTTATTTTCATCTTTTTTAATGATTTCAAACTTATTAATAAGATTTATCTTCGCATTTTTATAAGCCATATCTAACAATTTCTTTTTATCACCTTTTAAAGGTTTTATAATTTTGGCATTTAATATTTCTTTTAATAATAAACTATTTAGCTTTTGATTAATTATAATCATTTTTGGTATTTCGTGTTTTTGATAAAACAAACTTAGTAAATATTCTATATTTTCTAATTCATCATTAATAACTGGTAATATATCACTATAATTACCAACTATCTTAGAATTTCTAATAAAGAATATCTCTATACTAATATAACCTTTATCAAAGTAATAATTAATAACATCGGCTTCTTTTAAAGATAATACTTCTACTCTTTGTTTAGCCAGTAAAATATTCATATAATCTAATTCTTCTTTTAACTCTTTAGCTACTTCATAATTTAAATTATTACTATGAAACTTTATTCTTTCTAATATTTTATCTTTAATTAATTTATCATTACCTTTTAAAAAACTAGTAATCTCTTTAATCATATCTTCTATCTTTTTATCACTTATTTGATTAACACAATAACCTAAACATTCGCCAATATGATAATATAAACATACTTCTTTTGGGTTACCTGAACACTTTTTTAATGGATATAACCTATTTAATAACTTAACCATTCGCCTGGCAGCATAAACATTTTGAAAAGGTCCAAAAAGTAAATTGTTTTTACTCTTCTTTACTTTTAAATATCTAACTACGGATAATTTAGGATAGGGCTTTTTAACTAATTCAATATAAGGGTAACTCTTATCATCTTTAAGTAAGATATTATATTTAGGATCATACTTTTTAATTAAATTTAATTCTAAAATAAAAGCTTCTAACTCCGAGTTAGTAACAATATAAGAAAAATCATCTATTTCACTGACCATTTTCTTAGTTTTACCAGTTTGTTTATTATTAAAATAACTAGAAACTCTATTACGTAAATCTTTCGCTTTACCAACATAAATTATCGTTCCATTTTTATTTTTCATTTGATAACTACCTGGTAAATGAGGGATTAAATCAATTTTACTTTTTAACATAATTACCACCCATCAAAAACATTATACTATATTATTAGTAGTTTTTTTAATATAATTAGAGTGGTGAAAAAAATGAAATTAATTAAAACTAATACTTTAGAAATCAAAAAATCAAAATTTATCTCTTACTATTATCAAATTGATAACAAAGAAGAAGTAAAAGATATTTTAAATACGATCAAAAAAGAACATCGTAAAGCTAAACACTTCCCTTACGCTTATAAAATAGATAACTTAATTAAAAAAAGTGATGATAAAGAACCATCTAATACAGCTGGTACTCCCATCCTTTATATAATTGAACAAAATAATTTAAATAACTCTTTAATAGTTATTGTTAGATACTTTGGTGGTATTAAACTAGGTGTAGGTGGCTTATATAGAGCTTATTTAGGAAGCGCTAAAGAAGTTATAAAATAAATTAATTAGTTTCTTTTAAATTAAATATTGCTTCATAACTATATGTGCAACCCACTCCTAAACAAATGGCAAATAGCCATTCTTCCATTGGAACTTTTAACCAAACAATATTACTTATATTCTGGAGTAAAAAATGATTAATAATTGCATCTGGGTATATTAGTATTATTAAATTATAAACAAATAATGTTATAAACAAACTAATTAAAGAAGTTAGTATTACATTAATTATTTTGCCTTTTACTTTTTTATAAGAAATAACACCTATTAATAAAGGCACAAAAGATAAAATATATATATAATTAATTTTTAAAACATTAACAAATATTATAAATGATAAAAGTAAAATAATTGAATAAATGGCTGTTAATTTAATATTTAATTTGCATTTACCTACTAATTTGGTTTTATTTAATGAATTTGCTACACCTGTAATCATCCCCGCAAAAAGAAAACCATATAAAAAATCTTCTATATGAAAATTAGTAATTAAATAAGTTGGATTCCAATAATTAAAATAGATATAACTAAAACATACAGCCATAATTCCAAAGCCTAAACCAGAAACCATCATTTTTATGCGAATGCTTTTATCATTTTTAATATAAAAATATATAGTAAAAGGCAAAACAAATAACAAACCCCATGAATAAAAATATTCCATACTATCACCACAAAAAAATTATATCATAATTTTTAGTTGGATTTTAAAAAGCTTAGCAAAGCTAAACTTTTTAAAATGTTGTAAATGTTATTGTACTTTTGTATAATTTGTCCCATTACATTTAGGACAAGGTGGTAATTTGTCTGTTGTATCGTCCAATCTAACTCTGCATCCACAATTATTGCAAATATACAATCCTTTACCAGGTTCTTCTCCAGTTCTTGGCATAACATATTCTCCTTTCTTTTAAAAAATTAAACATAAAAAGGCATTATTTAGATGCCTTTTTGTTTAATAGTTCTTTTACTTCTTTTTTTATTTCTGTTTTAGTTTTTTCTTTACATAGTGCTTCTGATATTAAAATAGCTATTTGTTTAAATTCTTTTTCTTTTAAACCTAAAGTAGTCATAGCTGGTGTACCTAGTCTAATACCACTAGCTTTTGATGGTGGTTCTTCATCAAAAGGAATAGCATTTTTATTACAAATAATATTAACTGATGTTAGTATATCTTCGGCTTCTTTACCAGTTAAACCACAAGATGATTTAACATCAACTAAAATTAAATGATTGTCAGTACCACCAGTTATAATTTTAAACCCTTGTTTTTTTAATTCTTCACTTAAAGCCCGAGCGTTTTTTAAAATTTGTTTTTGATAATCTATGAAATCTTTTTGTAAAGCTTCATAAAGGCACTGAGCTTTAGCTGCTATTACATGCATTAAAGGTCCACCTTGAATACCAGGAAAAACTGTTTTATTGACTCTTTTTATTATTTCTTCATCATTAGTTAAAATTATTCCTCCTCTAGGTCCTCTTAAAGTTTTATGAGTAGTAGAGGTAACTATATCAGCATATGGAAATGGTGATGGATGTAAATTAGTTGCTACAAGACCAGCTATATGAGCTATATCAACCATTAAATAGGCATTAACTTTTTTAGCAATTTCACCAAATCTTTTAAAATCAATAATACGAGCATAAGCACTAGCTCCAGCTATTATTAATTTAGGTTTCTCTTTTAAAGCTATTTTTTCTAATTCATCATAATCAATAAGGCCATCTTTATTAACTGCATAGTTTATTATTTCATAATCTTGCCCACTAAAACTAATAGGATGACCATGAGTTAAATGCCCTCCATCAGATAGTTTCATACTTAGGATTTTATCACCATGATTAATTAATGCTCTAATAGCTGCCATATTAGCGCTACTACCACTATGGGGCTGAACATTAGCGTATTTACATTTAAATAACTTGCAAGCATATTCGATAGCTAAGTTTTCTATGACATCAACATTTTGACATCCGGCATAGTATCTTTTACCAGGATAGCCTTCCGCATATTTATTAGTAAATACTGATCCTTGGAGTTTTAAAATATCTTTGGATACATAGTTTTCACTAGCTATTAACATAATAGTATTTTGTTGCCTTGTCTTTTCTTTTTCTAAAGCTTGTTTTATTTTTTTATCCATTTGTATCACCCTTCTTTTTTATTATATATTAAATTAGAAAATAAAAAAAGTGTTAAAAAACACTTTTATTTTTTAAGAACTATAAAGTCCAATAATTATAAATGCTGCTAACATTAGAAGTCCTAAGATAATTTTTATAAGTCCAATAATAAATTTCTTTTTATCTTTTATAACAAATTTTCTTTTACTTTTTTCTTTCATTAACGGCTCCTTATTAATTATTTATTTGGTTCATTACTTCTTCAGCAAAATTTTCATTTCTTTTTTCTAATCCTTCGCCTACTTCGTAACGAATCATACTTACTAATTCTCCACCATTGTTAGTTACGTATGTACTTACATTAATTCCACTATCTTTTATAAAAGTTTGATCTGCCAAACAAATTTCTTGATAGTATTTTTTAATTCTACCTTCAATCATTTTTTCCGCTATATCAGCTGGTTTTCCTTCATTAATAGCTTGTTCTTTTAATACTTTCTTTTCTCTATCTAATTCCTCACTTGGAACATCTTTAGAAAATAAGTATTTTGGTTTCATAGCAGCTGCTTGCATAGCAACATCTTTAGCGACCTCTTCATTAGCTCCTTTTAAAATTACTAAACTAGCAATTCTACCACCTAAATGAAGATAAGGTCCGAAGACTTCATCAGCATTTTTGGTTACTAATTCAAATCTTCTAAATGATAACTTTTCCCCTATCTTAGCAGTTTTAGCTATAATTAATTCTTCTATTGTTTCACCACTAGTAGTTTTTACTTTTAAAGCTTCATCCATAGTTTTAGCTTCACTATTTAGTAAAGCTTTGCCCATTTCTTCTACTAAGCTCTTAAATTCTGCGTTTTGACTAACAAAATCGGTTTCACTATTTACTTCTAATATAACTGCTTTATTACCATCAACATAGATATTTGCTAACCCTTCAGAAGCTATTTTATTAGCTCTTTTCCCGGCCTTAGCAATACCCTTTTCTCTTAGATAATCTAAAGCTTTATCAACATCACCATTTGTTTCTGTTAAAGCTTTTTTACAATCCATCATACCTGCTCCAGATTTCTCTCTAAGATCTTTTACTAAATTTGCACTTATCATAATATTCCCTTCTTTATTTATTTTCTTCTATTAATTTTATTAATTCTGCTTTTTTTAATGTACTATATCCCTTAATTTCTTTTTCTTTAGCAATACTTTTTAATTCAGTTAAAGTTTTATCTTCTAAATTTTCCTTTTTAACTATTTCTTTAGTTAGTTTTTCTGTTAAATCTTCTTTCTTTGGTTTTTCTTTCTTCTCTGGTCTAACATAATCTTTAACAGGAATTTCTTGATTTTCTAAAGCTTTTTCTAAATCAACCTTTTCAGGGACTTTTTTAGTTTTTTCAATTTCTGTAACATAATCTATTACTTCTAAGCCTTTAGCTTCACATATAGCGTTAGCTAAAACACCTAATAAAAGTTTAATAGAACGAACAGCATCATCATTACCAGGTATAACAAAGTCAACATCATCAGGATCGCCATTAGTATCAACTATGCCAAATACGGGAATATTTAATTTACGGGCTTCTTTAATAGCACTTAGTTCCTTTTTAGGATCTACTACTATTAAAGCTTGAGGTAATTTATGCATTTCTCTAATGCCACCTAAAAATCTATTTAATTTGTCATATTCCTTCTTTAACTTAACAACTTCTTTTTTAGGAAGAACATCAAATATTCCTTCTGCTTCCATTGTTTCAATTTCTTCTAATCTTTTTATTCTTTTACGAATAGTTCTAAAATTAGTTAAAGTTCCACCTAACCATCTTTCGGTTACATAAAACCCTTCACTTCTTAAAGCTTCTTCTTTTACTGCTTCTCCAGCTTGTTTTTTGGTTCCCACAAATAAAAATGTTCCATTATTTGTGGCAATCGTTTTAATTTCTTCATAAGCTTCTTCTAATAGCTCTGAAGTTTTTTGCAAGTCAATAATATAAATATCATCCCTTGCTGTAAAAATATAGTCTTTCATTTTAGGATTCCATCTTTTTGTTTGATGCCCAAAATGAACACCAGCTTCTAATAAATAACTCATAGAAACTACAGCCATTATAAATCATCCCTTTCGTTTTAGCCGCCGATCATCTCATTTTTAATTAACATCTTTAAGACACTTGCTAATCAAATCAATGTCGTGTGTATTTGGTTTTTCTAAACCAAACCTATATTATCAAAAAAAAGCTTCTCTATCAAGCCTTTTTATTTATTTTTCTTAAGTTCATACCTATCAATTAAAAACCAACCTGTCTTGTTGGCTTTTAATTGTAAGTATACAATAAATTATAAATCATATATAAAATATAAATTATTGCTTACATCTCCAAAAACTGACAAGTTTTCGTCCATCACTTTCTACTTACGGAAAAGTTAGTGGCAAAATGGATTTAACATAAAATAGCAAAATTACAATATTCTATTTCCTTCCAGAAATGATTCACTTAATAATAAAACCAAATGAAAAAGCTTAGGAAAAGAACACCATAATCTCTAGAAATGCATTTTACATTAAGAGTGTACCACTAGGAGTAAAGCGCCTTTTAATATGACACCAACTCCTTTCTTCAAACAGAAATCACTAACAAATGTATGCAGAACACACACCGATATCGTAATATCTATTTGACGCCTCGAGTATAGCATATAATTACTTTTTTGACAACAAATTACAACAGAGAGTAATATTTTTGCTATAATTAGTTTGGTGAGTAATATGAAAACATCTTTTTTAATATTTTTAACTAAAGGAGTTACTATTACTGGTAAAATTTTAGGAAGAAAAGCCAGTGTTTTTCCTGGTAAATTAGCTTATGATGCTGATCCTAAAATTCTTACTAAAGTAAACTATCCTAAATATGTAATTGGTGTTACAGGTTCTAGTGGTAAAGGTAGTACTATTGAATTAATTGAGCATGGGCTTAAAAAAGCTGGCTACTCTGTAGCTTGCAATAAAAGTGGTTCTAATGGTATTTATGCTATTACCACTTTAATTTTAAATAATGTTACGATATTTAAGAAAAACCCTAAAAAAGATGTTTTTTTAATTGAATTAGATGAAAGACATATTAAATTAGCTTTTCTAAAACCTACTCTAACTCATTTAGTAGTCACTAATATAACTAGAGATCAACCAGTTCGAAATAAAACTCCGGAGTTTATCTATGATAATATTTTTTCTGCTGTTAAAAGTAAAACCCATTTAATAATTAATGCTGATGATCCAATGGTCAATAAAATAACTACTACTTATCAAGATAAAATAACTACTTATGGAATTAATAAAACCAAATATGATTATTTAAAACCAAAAATAAATGCAGTTGATAATGCTTACTGTCCATTATGTCATACAAAGTTAATTTATGATTATTATCATTATGGTCATTTAGGTAACTATAAATGTCCTAACAAAGACTTCAAAAGAGGTAATGTTGATTATGAAGGAACTGATGTTAATCTAGAAAATAAAACGATGAAAATTAATAATCATTTAGTTAAAATAAATAAAGATATTCTCTATGCTGCTTATGCTACCCTAGCTTCTTATACTACTTTAAAAACTATAGGTATAGATGATAAAATTATCAATGAAACTTATAACACAGACCCTATAAAAGCTAAAAGAGGTAATGTTTATAAGATATTTAATAGGGATTTAATAATGCTTGAAAGTAAAAACGAAAATGCTTTATCTTACTACCAATCTTTAGAATATATAACTAGAACGAAAGGTAAAAAAACTATTATCTTAGGTTTTGATAATGTTTCCAGAAGATATAAATATAATGATTTATCTTGGTTATATGATGTTGAGTTTGAAAAATTAAATGATTCTAATATTGATAAAATTATTTGTATTGGTAGATTCAAATATGATGTTGCTACTAGACTTAGTTATGCTAATATTGATGAAAAGAAAATTGTTTTATTAAAAGATATTAATAATTTATTGAAAGTTGTTAAAAAAACTAAAGGCAAAATATTTACCATGGTTTGCTTTGACATGACTGAAAGAATAAAGAATTTAGTAGGAGATTTAAAATGAAAACAATAAAAATTGCTCATCTATATTATGATTTAATGAATTTAAATGGTGAAAATGGTAATGTCCTTTGTTTAAAAGAACACTTTAAACAGCAAAAAGCAAAAGTAGAAGTAGATCTTTTGACTGTAGATGATAAAATTAATTTTAATAACTATGATATATTCTATATTGGTTCTGGTAGTAAAGAAAATATGAAGATAGTTTTAAATGATTTAAATAAATATCAAGAAAATATAAAAAAAGCTATCGATGATAATAAATATTTTATTGTTACTGGCAATGCTTTAGGTTTATTTGGTGAACATATTATTGATTTAGATAATAAAAAGCAGAAATGTTTAAATATCTTTAAATACTATTTAAAAGAAATAGATATTGAAGAATGTATTGTTGGGGATCAACTATATAAAACTAGCTTAATAGAAGAAAATATTATTGGTTTTCAAAATAGACAAACTATTATGATAAATAATGAAAATAGTTTATTTACAGTAATTGAAGGAACTGGTTATAAAAAAGATAGTAACGAAGAAGGATACAAATATAATAACTTCTATGGCACTTATCTATTAGGACCTCTTTTAGTAAGAAACCCCTACTTTACTGATTACTTAGTAAAGAAGATCTTAAAAGAAAATAATCTTCCATATAAAACCAATCATAGTTCATTTGATTATATAGCTTACAATGAATTTATAAATAACAAAAACAGGATTTAATTAATCCTGTTTTTTTTAATTCATAATTTAAAAATTTATTTATTATCTAATTCTCGTAATTTTCTAAAATAAGTTTTTGAGGTAATAACATTACTATCGTATTTCTTAATTTTGGTTACATTTTTTTTGCTTGAAAAAACGCTTGCAAACAACTTGCCACTATCTTTTTTTATAACCGTATTTTCTATAAAACTAGTTGTTGCCATTTCATTCATACCTTCCTTCCACCGTAATTATAGCACAAAACAGGCTTTAATCCTGTTTTTCATAACTACAACTACTACATTTTATTTTGTTATTTTTTTCGACTAAGTAAGCTCCACATTCAGGGCATTTTTCTTCTAAAGGTTTATCCCAAGAAGCAAAATCACATTTAGGATAATTAGAACAACCATAGAATATTTTACCTTTTCTAGTTCTTTTTTCAACTATGTTGCCATCACATTTAGGACATGGCATGATAACTGTAACTTTCTTTTCTTCTTTTTTAATGTATTTACATTTAGGATAGTTAGAGCAAGCTTCAAATTCACCATATTTACCATTTCTTTTAACCATGTCTCCACCACATAATGGACATTTCTCACCAGTTTTTTCTGGTTCTTTTTTCTCCATATTACTGAAAGCTTTTTCCACTAATGGTTCAAAGTCTTGATAGAAGTTTTTTAATACCTTAACTTCTTCATTTTTGGCTTCAGCTATTTCATCTAATTCGGTTTCCATTTTAGCTGTATATTTAACATTAATAATATTACTAAAAAATTCTTGTAATTTATCAGTTATCTCAATTCCTACTTCGGTTGGAAAGAATTTTTTATCAATAACATTAACATAAACTCTTTCTCTTAGTATTTCCATTGTTTTAGCATAAGTACTTGGTCTACCGATACCTAGTTTTTCCATTTCTTTAATTAAACTAGCTTCTGTGTATCTTGGTAATGGTTTAGTAAAGTGTTGACTTTTTAAAATATCTTCACTTATTAAAACATTAGTTTTATAATTACTAAAATCTGGTAAGATAACATCTTCGTTTTTTTCATAGTCTTTATAAACTTTTAAATACCCGTCAAATTTTAAAACACTACCAGTTGCTTTAAATTCATAGCCAT
>ERZ795048.2763-NODE-2763-length-13776-cov-3.763064_pt1 | contig 13776 bp, 10 predicted proteins | sample MGYA00375132_ERZ795048 | MGnify/ENA primary metagenome ERZ795048 (study PRJEB30177, sample SAMN05720225) | activated sludge metagenome | isolation source: Anaerobic digester | place: Hong Kong | collected 2014-12-17 ...
ATCAACGCTGAAACAAGAAGATAATCTCATAGAAAAATCTCTGCGATTACTCGAACAAGAAACAAACGCCCCTTACAATTTCGACATCTCACTTCATAAAAACATCCCGACAGGCGGAGGATTGGGCGGAGGATCAGGAAATGCAGCAATCCTTTTAAAATCACTAAACACAGACAAAAATATTCTCACAAAAATAACGTCTCAACTGGGCAGTGACATCACCGCATTCCTCGAAGCCCCGGCGCCTGTTATCATGGAAGAGACAGGAAACAGAATAAACTCTGCTTCCCCGATTTTCCCCGATCTACCAATCCTGCTGGTCAATAATGGTGAACAATGCCCCACACCATCTGTCTACGCTGCTATGGAAGAATCCGACTGGAAACCCGCCATCAACTTTCCGGATAAATTCGATACAATTGAAAAACTCACAACCTTTCTAAAAATTCACACAGAAAATAGTATGAGCAGAGCGGCTATCAAGACGGTTCCAATCTTACAAAAAACGCTCAATACAATTGAAAATCAAGACCAATGCCTCTTATCAAGACTCTCAGGAAGCGGTGCTACTTGTTTCGGAATTTTTCCAACATCAGCGCAAGCAGAACACGCAGCCACAATAATAAAAAAGACCCATCCGGAGTGGTGGGTCATGTCAGATACGCTCACAGGTAAGAAAACACTCTAGCCGCAATTCAGCTCGGTTTATTCTCCCGAGGCCAAAATCTGAACCAGAAGATTTTCACTAGCCACCCCATCCTGACGCAATCCGTGACTTTTCTGATAAGTAAGAACAGCCTCTTTCATCGCTTGCGATGCTGACCCATCGGGGGCTCCCTTGTAATATCCCATACGGGACAATTGCTCCTGAATTTGAAGAACAACAGATGGATCAGTTACAGATGAAGAAACTGCGGCAACATCGGCCGCAGTCTGATTTACTTCTGAAACAGAACCTGTCGAGCCCTGAATATCAGGCAGAGCAGCACTCGACGGATCAGGCAAAGAAGGCTGACCCTCTTTATCTAAAAAACCCGGCTTAGTCTGAGCAATACGCTCGACAATGCGCGACACATCAGCATCACTCATACTCAACTGATTCTGCAACAAACGCAAAGCATCTTTCGCTTGATCACTCCCCTTACCGGCAGCCATAGAGTACCAGAAGACCGCTTCATCAGGTTGGGATTCACCTAGCAATCCGTTTTCGTGCAGCAATCCAAGATTATAGGCTGCTTCAACGATACCGCCGCTAGCGGCCCTTTGAAAATAAGACGCAGCGATCTGTGGATTATACTCGGTCCCGACCCCTTCAATATAAGCAATTGCAAGATTATACTGAGCCTCAGGATGATTGTTGGCAGCCGCCACCCGATAAAGATCAATGGCGCGACCGATGTTTTTCTCAACACCCAAACCTTGTTGGGTCAACACACCAAGATTATATTGAGCATTCGCTATATTCTGATGAGCTGATTCAGAAAACCATTTAGCAGCCAAATCATAATTCACCTTAACACCGGCGTGACCCGCAGTATAAATAGCGGCTAAATCATGCTGAGCTTTGGCATCTCCTTGAAAAGCCAAATTCTCAATATCCTTGACTGACTTTGGCAAAGCCGCATTTGGCTTGATCCGCGTTTCAACAGATCCCTTAGGAGCCTCGCTCTGAAATTTCTCCAAAGCCGCATCTTCTGCGTTAATAGCTTTATCAAAATCATTCGGCTCTGATACAATCTCTTCCGCAACAATCTCGGTAGGATTAACAGAAGACGGCTCAATTTGACTTGCCATCTCGGCAATGTCAGCCATCAACTGTTCTTGTGTCGGCGCGACCGAAACAGAGGAAGATACAGACTCAATACCGTTTTCAATCACACTTCTATCTTCTGCCGCACTTTTGAATTCCTGAGGAAAGAATGACGAAACATCTCCACTCTCCTCCCCCACTTGAACCTTTTCGGAAGTCCCCGAAGTAGGAATAAACGAAACAGACTTGAAATTGATCTGACTAATTAAAACCCCAGCGGCAATAACAAGAACAAACAGCGCCATCAAAAATGCCTTGTTGCTAATATCCGAAGCCTTTTGCTGCTGACGAATAGACTCGGCAATATCAGATAACGGCCCACGATCAGAAACATCTGCACCTCGCTCTGCAGAAGCAGGCGATCGAGGCTGAGACACTTTCAAAGTATCATCTCCCGTCCAAGCAGGAGATTGAGGAAGGTTAGTACGCGCCGCCAAAGCCTGATCTGTCAAAAGCACCAAAGCTTTCGCTTTCAAAGTCTCTTGCGTTTGAGCCAAAGCCTCTTCCATAACCTCGAGCTTACGAACAAGACGAGCCTTGTCCTGCCCCAGCTGTTCAACACGCTTGGCGAGTTTTGAATTTTCCACCAAAGCATCTTCAATACGAACAATTGCACTTCCCGCAGCCGTCTCGATATTGCTGAGCTTATCTTCCAATTTACCTTTCAAGACTTGCTGTTCATTCTGGGAAGCTTCCAAAACTTTATTCTGCGATTGCACAAGTGTCTCAAGTTCAGTTTGTTTATCTAAAAGACCTTGGATAAAATCATCTTTTTGAGAAACTTTTTCCTGCAGACTGTCAAAAGACTTTTGAGAGGCAGAATTTTTACTGTCCAGATCACCGATAAGCTTGCGACAAGACTCAAGCTCTTTCCAAAGAACCTCGCGCTCTTTCTCGCTCTGACGCAAACGTTCGCCCAAATCGGACAACAAACGAACAATTTGCAACTGCTGAACAGGATTGGCAGTATTCGAAACAGATGAGGAAGCATTAGCTGACATTTTAGATTCAGGCTTCTGGAGCATACTCTCCAGTGCGGAACGACTATCGCCCTGCCTGTCTACTCCTCGATCATCTTTCGGAGAAATTTCAAAACCGGAAGAACGCTCTGCATCTTCATGAATAGAAGCAGATGAAGCCGACGAAGCGACAACACCGGAAGAACCGGACGATGATGTGGCCTTTACCACAGCCTCCGGCATATCATCCTGCTTAGCAGAATGATTATCTCCGTTCACCGCTCGCTTGATAGCAACAGGTTGAACAGATTCGACTTCCGATACCCTAGACGCGATCCCACCCGCCTGATTAGCGGCACGGCGCGTCACCCAGTCTTGAAGACTGAATTTTTTTCCACTGATGTCATCCATGATGCTCACCATAATCATTTTGTATAATTCCGCCAAGAAAAACCTTTCACAAAACCCGAATTTTCCACAGGGACTAACGCTGTTAACCTTTTCCGAACAGATACCGACTTGGCAGAATCGCTATTTTTCTGTAAAGCTATAGTCTAATAAAAGATTTCCAACCTATACCAGCCATTCGGCGCAACTTAGGATTTTCATAAATGACCCATTCTGCCCAAGATGTAACCCTTCTATTGGAACTCTTGTCATCCCGTATATGCCATGACCTCGTCTCTCCGGTCGGAGCCATTAATAACGGACTGGAATTTATGGAAGAAATGGGATCAGACCCTGACGGGATCAAACAGGCCACCGAACTAATCGCTCATTCTGCATCCTCTGCCGGAGCCAGACTCCAAGCCTTTCGCATAGCTTACGGCGCAGGTGGACGGGACGGAAACCTGAAACCCGAAGATATCCAAAAAGCTTTTGGAGCCCTAATCCGTGCCGATGGTAAAATCCGCCAAAGCTGGGATCCATATGGCCCTCTAGGCATCGATATGAAAGAAAAAGGCGCCTGCAAAGTCCTGATGGCGGCGCTACTACTTGCTCAGGAATGCCTTCCAAAAGGCGGGACAATTTTTGCCGACGCAGGATCGGGAAAAGAGTTGCTACTAACTGCAGAAGGAACTGGAGCGACTGTAAGAGAAAATGTTGAACAGGCTCTGGCAGGAACAATAGCCCTCAACGACCTCGACCCACGCCTTGTTCACCCCTATGTCTTGGGAGAATCCGCCCGAACATATGGTTTTAACATCACACTACACGCCTCAGAAGAAAACAAAGTCGTCTGGCGCCTCTTCCAAACTGCCGCATAAACAAATATTAAACATGATCGACGAAACCCATCCAATTCTTTCCCAAAGCCGTTTCCAGCCACCCGAAAAATGGGACTGGAGCCACCGTGAACTGAGCGGGATTAAAATACGATACGGCCTGCCGCGCTCCAGAAAAATATATAAAGCCGCGGCTCTCATTCTAGGAGGCTTAGGCGATTTCGGCGAACAATATTACGAACTGGCCCAAGACCTTGATAATCGGGACATAAAACCGGTGATCATAGACTTGCCCGGTCAAGGAGGATCAGGTCGATACCTGAAAAACCTTCACAAACGCCACTCCAACGGTTTTGACAATTTGCTAAAAGATTTGAGCATTCTAATTGATGAAATAGTGCTCTCTGCCGCAATCGATCCGGAAAACAACCATCTTAGACTCCCGATCTTCCTGATTGCCCATTCTATGGGAGGACATCTGGCTTTAAGATATCTTTCCGAATACAATATCACAACCAAAGGACAACCGGTATTCTCAGCCGTAGCTCTATCCGCGCCGATGATGAACATTAAAGCCGTAGAACGCCTACCGGGAATTATATCCTTTCCGATATTAAAAATTCTGGGACTATTCCCGACAGCCTACGTCCCAGGAGGATGCAACTGGACAGAACAATATCGCGACCGCCCCACGCTCAAAGGCATATTTACCAGTGATGAGCACCGAGCGGAACTCCAAAAAGCATTCTTCTCCCATCCGGAATATGCTCACCTCGCAATCGGTAGCCCAACAAACAAATGGCTAAATGACGCAATTAAATCCTGCAAAAAACTCAGAAAAAAAGGCTATTTGGAAAAGATAGAAACTCCGATAGTAATCGGACTAGCAGGAGACGATAGAATTGTCTCGAATATAGCAATTCTGGAAGCATCAGCCCGCCTTAAAAACTGTGATTTACTGGAATTGGACGGTGCCCAACACGAAATTCTCATGGAAAAAGATCAATACAGGAGTGCTTTTCTTGACCACTTCTTTACATTTGTCGAGAATAATGTTTTTAATAAAGAAAACAACGGGAAGACATTTATTGTCTAACCGTCAATAGACCTCTATAGGCATTTCATATACGGAGCTTCAAAATGGAAATGGACGGATTCTCTCTGAACGCACACAGACTTAGCGACCGGATCGCATTCGCATTAGAGCTAGCCATCATACAAAAAGATGCAAAAACAGCAAATGTCTTGGTCAGCGCTCTGGAATTATCCATGACCCGCAACTCTGGCGGTGGAGACTTTGTCGAACGCCGCGACTATCCACCTGAAATTGAAGCACTTCTGGCCAGACTTAAAGAAGTAAAATAAGGCTTACTTACGATTAACGGATTACATCCGGATCAAAGCAGCCCATTCCTCTTCCGTTAAAACAGAAACGCCAAGGTCTTTAGCTTTCTTGAGCTTGGACCCTGCATCTGCACCAGCGACCACATAATCAGTCTTCGACGAAACACTCCCCGCAACCTTGGCACCAAGCCCCTCTGCCGTTGCCTTGGCTTCAGCCCTACTCATCGTGACCAGAGTCCCCGTAAAAACAACTGTTTTCCCTGCCACAGGCGAGTCCCCGACAACGACAGGCACAAACTCTTCCACTCTGACTTGTTCCAACAAATCATCCAAAATCTTCTGATTATGTGCCTCTGCAAAAAATCCAACCAAATCAGCCGCGACACTTTCCCCGACATCCTGAACATTGAGCAAAGCCAGATACGCATCCCCCTCACTATCGGCACACGCACGCATTGCCTGACGCAAAGCATCAAATGTCAAATAAGTTTCCGCCAACCGCTTGGCAGTCGCTTCCCCAATTTGCGGAATACCCAGCGCATAAATAAAACGCGGGAGGCTAATCACACGACGCTTCTCAATGGACTCAAATAAATTTTTTGCCGATAAATCACCCCACCCAGCACGCTTGCGGATCGGCGTTAAACTGCCCTTATCCCGCTCTTCGAGCGTAAATATATCAGCAGGCGTTTGAATAAGCTCTTCTGCATAAAACTCTTCAATAATCTTTGCGCCCAAACCTTCAATATCAAAAGCCAAACGCGAGACAAAATGTTTGAGTCGCTCAACCGCCTGCGCAGGACAGATTAATCCGCCCGTACACCGCCAAACTGCCTCGCCTTCCTCACGGACCGCATGAGAGTCGCAAATGGGACATTGGTGCGGGAAATCAAAAGCCTTTGAATCTGCAGATCGTTTTTCCAAAACCACTTCAACTATTTGGGGAATAACATCCCCTGCACGCTGGATCACAACATGATCTCCGATCCGAATATCCTTGCGCTGAATTTCATCCTCATTATGGAGCGTCGCACGCGATACGACCACACCGCCGACTGTAATCGGCTCAAGCTCAGCCACTGGCGTCAAAACCCCCGTCCGTCCGACTTGGATAATGATATCTTTTAGAACCGTAACGGCTTTTTCGGCAGGGAATTTATGCGCAATCGCCCATCGTGGCGCGCGTGCAATGAATCCCAAACGCTCCTGATATGCAAGCGAATTGACTTTATAAACAACCCCGTCAATGTCATAGGGAAGGTCAGGCCGCTTCATTTCAACATCACGGTAATACGCTAAAATATCTTCAACCGAAACGCACACAGCCTGAGGCTCGGCCTGCGCAAAACCCCAAGATTTCAGCTTTTTCCTGATTCCGTCTTGCGTCTCGGCAATCGGCTCAGACACCTGCCCCAGCGCATATCCGAAAAACTGCAAAGGACGCGACGCACTTACCTGCGGGTTCAATTGACGCACTGACCCTGCAGCCGCATTGCGTGGGTTTGCAAAGATTTTGCCGCCCGTTTTTTCCTGAGCTGCATTTAATGCCGCAAACTCATCGCGGCGCATATAGATCTCACCGCGCACTTCCAGAATATCAGGGACCTCGCCCTCAATCATTTTGGGCACATCAGCAATTGTCCTGACATTCTCTGTAATATCTTCACCGCTTGCACCATCCCCCCGTGTCGCAGCCTGAACGAATTGTCCTTTCTCATAACGTATCGAACAGGACAGCCCGTCAATCTTTGGCTCAGTCACAATCTCTACAATTTCCGAGCTTGGCAACTTGAGGAAATTGCGGACCCGCTCCATAAAATCTGACACATCCTGACTCTCGAATGCATTACCCAATGAGAGCATCGGCACAGAATGTTGTAGTGATTTGAATCCCTTAGACGGCGCAGCCCCAACTGATTGACTCGGAGATGAACTGCTCACCAAATCAGGATACTCGGCCTCGATCTCTTCCAAGCGCTGCCGCAACTTATCATACTCTGCATCCGAAACCTTCGGCGCATCATCCTGATAGTAAGCAGCATCATGCTGCCTGATCTCTGTCACAAGCTTGTTATATTCCGCGACAACAGCCGCGTCAGCAAAAAGGGAATTCTGGCGTTTCATACCGCCAATGTATCAGGAAATACATAAAGAAAAAGAGAGAATATAAAGTAGCTATTTCGTAGCTACTTTATGGATGAATATGCACTTGTGTCCCTTGGGTCACAACAACCACCGCCGCCTGTTGGTTTGGATTCTGTGGCAAATTCAAATCCGGATATAAAGTTTGTAACGGCAAAGAATCGCCGGAAAAATGTTCCAAAACAGCCTTCATCGCTTTGGGCATCATATTGCCGTGCATAGCATGACCTGCCAAAACAGGCAAAATCGTCAACAAACCTTGTCCGAATTGAAGTCCGCGCACATCGGCAACATCTCCCGCTTCATTCCGGATCATAAAATCCTCTTCAATTGCTGTCTGATCAACTTGCTGAACCAGGCGCACGGCATTATCAAACGGACAAATATCATCTCCGATCCCATGAACAGCCACAAACGGAATATTATTATTTCTTATGATATTCATAGCATGGAACATGGATTTCTCTCCTTGCTCCGGAGCCCATAGCGGATATTGTTTCTCAAGTGTCCATGCAAACATACCAGCATAGTTGAAAGAATGCCCCCAATCATCAGTTACAAATTTATCAACTGTCTTTTGAATCTCTGCTTCGTCGGTTCCGTAACTATATTGCAAAGAGACATTCCAGCTCCGCCACAACATAGCGGCTTCTTTCTTTTGTTCTGGAGTCCAAGTCTTAGTCTGGCCATGCCCATCTTCATCAAACATGACATGGTAAAGACGATGCATAATCTCGCTTTGGTCAAAATTTTCACCAAAGAAATCATCAGAACGCAACCGATCCACAAAGCGAGTAAAGAATGGATTTTTCTCATATTGTTCGGTCGTCTTTTCAACATCCGCAGGGTTCATACGCCCGCAAAGCTCTACCAATGACGTCCCACGTACGACCACCTGCTTTACTTTATCAGGATAATACCCTGCATAAAAAGCAGCTAAAGGCCCGCCCCATGAACTTCCCATGACCGAGACTTTTTGATTTTCGCCCAAAACATGACGCCGCACATCTTCAATATCAGTGATTAAATCATCAAATGTAATATTGCGGATGGCATCCAGCTTGCGCGTAAGCGCCACAAGCTTTTCGTCATCAGGTAAATTTTCCAACGCTGGGTCCCGATAAGAATCACAAAGTCCACGATATTGAATACATTCGCGCTGAGTAATCGAAATAACTCTATATTTGGAATAATCGAAAAGCTTTTCATCAGCCTCTGAAGGACCGGCCCCAGGCCCACCGTGCAAAACAATAATCGGCTGCCCATCAGAATTACCGCGCACATTGGCCAGAATCTGATACCCATCCCGCGCCGTTACAAAAACAGTCTCTCCCGAAGGAACGGGATGACCTTGGCTCTGCGCTTTATCGAAAGCCTCTTGTACTTGCGGTTTATCAGACATAAGGTAGTTTAAACACGTTCATAGATTATGTCAACAATAAATGGGGATCTAAAAGAATAGATATTTTAGGCAGGCTGTAAAATACGCGTTGCAGCAGATCGTACCTGTATCTCCACATCGGCATCAGCTTCATTTTTCGCATCTCTTGCCGCCAAAGCAACTAGCTCGGCACTCCTCACAATATTGGATAAAGCACTCCACATGCCCGTATCATCATTTGCATGACCGGAATTCACAGGCAGCAAAACAACACGGTGATCAGAATTAAAAACCGGTTTACCGGACTCTAACTTATTCGGGGCTTCTTCTCCGCTAAACCATTCAAATACGTCATAGGCATTCTGGATAGGGCAAATCTTATCATTTGTTCCATGTACAATCATGACATTACAATCAGAGTTTTGGGCCAATTGGGGCAAATGTTCTCTAAAATATGGACGCCCGAACTTGGCATATCCCAAAAGCAACTTACTAAACAAAAAGCCAAATTTTATATTCTGCTCCAAATCCGAATAAATAGAGCTCTCGGCTTCACCTTCCGTAATGCGGGTATATTGAAGGCTTTTGTTCCAAATCCGCCAAGCCAAAGCCGCCTGACATTTTTCAACATCACTCCAAACAGCCCCATCTTCCAGTTGATCATAAAGTCCCTGATACAAATGCAAGAACAGATTGGAAGAATGATAATGATCTGCACCGACCAAATCCCTAATCTTGTTTTCCAATCTTACAAAACAGGGGTTATGGAGACGCTGGCTTTCGGTTTCAGCCTTATCAATTGGATTCATGGCACCGCACAACTCGGTCAAAGACGTGCAACGCAACAACAGCGCTTCCGTACATTCCGGATAATGAATCCCATAAAGCATAGCCAATGCCCCACCCCAGGAACCTCCCAATACATGAACTTTTTGATCTTTAAAGAAATGCTGGCGGACTATTTCAACATCATGAATTTGATGATCCAACTCGTTCCCTTCACTCACGTACAAAGAACGCTCGACATAATATCGCATTAAAGCCTCATCCCCCTGATCGGCAGACGGACGCATAGGCTCCCCTCGCCGACGCGACAATCCGCACCCGCGCTGAGAATAAATAACCACATCAAATTCAGTAGAATGTAAAAGATCTTTGTAAGCTTCGTCCAACCAGGCTCCCGGACCACCATGAAGAACGACCATCGGGATGCCTCCCTCTTTACCGGCACGAATATAGTGAAGTTCGTGCCCCTCGCCGACAGCAATAAAGCCATCTTCATTTCTGGTTCTTTGAACGCCGCTCCCTATGCCGGCAAATTCTTTATTCACTATTCTCATTATGAACCAATTTTAACTTCTTTATATTAACGCGACTTTAACCTGTATCCAATAATTTTGCTGCGGCCGCTCTGGCTTCAGCTGATACCTCAGCCCCCGAAAGCATTCTTGCAATTTCTTCCTGTCTGGTTTCACCAGCCAACGGAGTAATAGTAGTTCGCCCCGCACTTTTGGAAACCTTCCAGTGATGGTGAGCCAGCGCAGCAACCTGCGGTGAATGAGTCACAACCAACACCTGATGTCTCATAGCCATTTTGGCCAAACGCTCCCCAACGGCATTCGCTGTCGCGCCGCCGATTCCGGTATCAATTTCGTCAAAAACAAACGACCCGGAGTATGGTGTGGAGTCAGCCAATACGACCTTCAAAGCGAGCATAAAGCGCGCCATCTCCCCACCCGAAGCAATTTTGTTGAGAGGCTCCAAATGCGGAGCCGAATCAGATGATGCGTTGGTTGCGACCAGAAACCGAACTTCGTCAAAGCCCTGAACTCCCCATGCATTTTCAGGATGACACACTTCGACGGAAGTTTCAAACACTGATTTATCTAATTTGAGAGGTTTTAATTCAGAATTGACAATTTTATCAAGCCGTTGCCCTGCCTTCTTGCGAGAGACATGAAGCCTCTTAGCGCAACTAATGTATTTATCCTTACATTCTGCAGTTTCCGCCCGCGCATGCGCCAGTGCATCTGTACATTCGTCAATCAATAAAATCTTTTCTTTCAAGTCACTACACAAACTTGGTAACGCTTCCACAGAGCAATGATGCTTACGTGCCAGAGCACGCAGAGAATAGAGACGATCCTCAATCTGCTCCAAATCCATCCCCTCAAGATCATAACGCGCAACGAGACCATCCAGATATCGGCAAGCCTCCTGCACTTCCGAAGAAGCCCGATCCAGAATGGCAACCAGTTCATTAACATCTCCCTCGCCGATTTTATCAGCATGACGCTCGAGCTTTCTAGCAGCCTGACCGATCTGGAGATCAGCCCCCTGCTCTCCGCCTAAAGCTTCTTGAACGAATGAAAAACACTCCTGCAACGCCTCTACATTTTGAATAGCTTTTTTGCGAGCAACAAGCTCCTCTTCTTCTCCTTCCTGAGGATCAAGAGCCTCCAACTCATCGACACATTCTCTTAAATAGGCCTCATTCTGGACAGCCAAAGCCGCATCAGCCTCTAAAGACTGAACATTCTCCAATGCCGTTTTATAACGCAAGTAACAAGAAGAAACCTCTGATAATAAAGACGAATTACCGGCATAACAATCCAATACGAAACGATGCGTAGCGGGGTTTAAAAGTCCATAAGTCTCAAATTGACCATGAATATCAACCGCCAACTCACCAATAGTCTTTAAAAAAGAAACGCTCACAGGCTCATTATTGACAAAAGCTTTGCTGCGCCCATCCGAACCCAAAACACGACGCAAACTCAGTTCGTTTTGTGATTTTTCAATTCCTTGCTCCTCGAGCAAGGCAAAAATAGGGTGATCTTCCGGAAAATAAAATTCGGCAACAACGCTGGCCTGATCCTCCCCGCGGCGTACCAGACCGGCATCAGCGCGAGCACCTGCAACCAATCCCAAAGAATCCAATAGAATAGATTTCCCGGCTCCGGTTTCTCCCGTCAAAGCAGAAAGCCCTTCAGAGAACTCCAAAGAAAGCTGCTCTATCAAAACAATGTTTTTTATGTGAAGCGCCGTGAGCATGACGCGACAATATCCCTAAACTCATAAAATGGAAAACAAATTATTCAGCACTCAGCAAAGATCCGATCGTACGACTAACCCACGATCTCTGATCTTCTAACTTGCCGCGCTGACTTGGATCGAGCAAAGCATAGCTATCCTCATACCATGAACTGCCTGGATAATTATGCCCCAAAACAGCAGCAACACGAGTTGCCTCATCCCTCAAACCTAAAATCGTATAATTCTCAACCAATCGATGCAAAGCTTCCGGCGTATGGGTGGTTGTCTGATAATTCCTGACAACTTCCATAAAACGGTTGATCGCAGCATTATACTCTTTCTTCTTCATATAATACCGACCGACTTCCATTTCCTTACCGGCCAAATGATCCATCACAAGATCAAGCTTAAACTGCGCATCCCGCGCATATTTGCTCTCAGGAAAACGATTAACCACAACAGTCAAAGCCTCTTTAGCCTGAACCGTCATCCCCTGATCCCTAGCGACATCCGTCATCTGCTCGTAATAGCACATCGCTTTCATATAATAAGCATAGGGAACTTTCTCATGCCCGGGGTGCAATTCGACAAAGCGATCCAAAGCCGCAATAGCCTCATCATATCGCAACCCTTCATAAGCAGACTCAGCCTGACGAATCTGCGATAACGTCGCATATTCTGAATAAGGGTGCTGACGCTCCACTTCAGAATATAACGTAGTTGCTTTTTGATACTGCCCCTCATCGTTCGCAGACTCAGCCTCTTTAAATATCTCTTCTGCTGGACGATCAACGCGCAGTGGATCAACCTTGTCATCTTTCGAACCACAAGCAGATAAAACCAACGACAAAGCCAATAAACTAACGAGAGTACGTTTCATATTTTTTTCCTAAAAGTTAAGATCCAGTCTTAACATTACCCAACCTAATATCCAAGAGCCTATCATAAGGATATTATGGCTTATTCAGGAACGAAACCAAGCTTTAAGCCTTTTTCTGAATCTTTACCGCATTGATGCAATCCATACAAAATTGCGCGATCAAGATCCTCTAACCCACGCTCCCTGATAAAATGATCATAACCAAACCGCATAACTTGCTTCATAATAAGATCATTATAATAATTCAGTTTTTTACAATCCCAGACTTGAGCGCCACCCGTAAAAGGCCGCACAGGCTGTTTTCCGTCAATGACCCCCAGCAAAGTACGATCATACCCCTCTCCATAAACAGCGGGATGAGGATCAGGATGAAACGGGTCAAAGTCAAAAGAACCGATCCCGCCACCAAAAGCACTAACAGATGAAAAAGCAGCAACCAAGCCAGTCGCCAATCGAGCAGATATAGATGCCATTAATAACCTCCCATACTTTTTATTATTATGAGAAAGGAAACTACCTCAAAAAACAATCGAGGCCAATCAAAAAGATAGGCCTCAAGCAGCCTGACAAACCGGCGCCTTTGACATTATCATCGCAGACAAATGCAAAAATTCTTGCAGATTCTGTGGGTAATCAGACTCCTCAGGTAAAATTCCCGAAGGCATAGCAACAACCCCAAACCGGATAGCCAGGTCAGCATGCTCCGCAGTACGGTCCTTATCAATTCGAACCAGTTCATAACAATTTTCAGGAACCGGTTTCTCACCACATTCCATTTGGAATTTATTGCACGCATTTAATATACCCTCAGCCGTCAAAGGGACTCTATTCAAAAAATCTTTCAACAACGGGTATTCAGGTTGACCATCATTATAATCCTGGGGCTCGGTCAGATAACGAAACAAAGCCTTGTGCCCATTTACATCTTCGGGAATTCCATCAACACCATGTCTGTAGATAGCATGATAGGCCCGATCATGTGTTGTTTTACCTTTTAA
>ERZ795048.2768-NODE-2768-length-13759-cov-6.314434_pt1 | contig 13759 bp, 8 predicted proteins | sample MGYA00375132_ERZ795048 | MGnify/ENA primary metagenome ERZ795048 (study PRJEB30177, sample SAMN05720225) | activated sludge metagenome | isolation source: Anaerobic digester | place: Hong Kong | collected 2014-12-17 ...
GAAGACGAATAAATTCACAAAAATATAGAATAGACACATAAACAGATTGGTAACAGGAAAATATTATGCCTTTCATTCCACACACGGCTGAAGATATAACAAAAATGCTGGAAGCGATTGGAGTTGACTCCATTGAGCAACTTTTTGATGAAATCCCTGAGGAACTCAAAGTCAGCGAACTGCAAAACATTCCAAAACAAATGAATGAAATGCAAGTCAGTCGTTTTATTAAATCCAAAGCAGCGCAAAATTCACAACTCAGTTGTTTTGCCGGAGGTGGAGCCTATGAACATCACATCCCTGCGGCAATCTGGCAACTGGCAACTCGTGGTGAGTTTTATACCGCTTACACTCCTTATCAGGCAGAAGTCTCTCAAGGGAGTTTACAGGTCATTTACGAATACCAAACCATGATGACCAAACTCACAGGCATGGAAGTCAGTAATGCCTCGCTATACGATGGAGCTTCAGCCTTAGCAGAAGCGGCTTTAATGGCTGTACGCGCCAATCGAAAGTCCAAATCGAAAACAATTCTGGTTCCAAAAACGGTCAACCCAATCTATAAAAAAGTTTTACACAATATTGTCCATAATCAGGACATTAAAGTGATTGAATTGGACTTTGATCACGCGACCGGAAAAGTCAGTTCTGAAAACCTGAAAAAATATCAGGATGAAGACATCACCGCATTAGTCATTCCTCAACCCAATTATTTTGGAGTTTTTGAGGATGTCGATGCTTTAACTGATTGGGCTCATGCGAAAAACTGTTTTGCTATCGCAACAGTCAATCCGACATCATTGGCTTTGCTCAAAGCTCCAGGAGATTGGGGTCAAAATGGGGTTGATATTTGTATCGGTGAAGGCCAACCTCTGGGAGTTCCACTTTCAGCCGGTGGCCCTTATTTTGGGTTTATGACATCAAAAGATCAGTACATCCGTAATATGCCCGGACGCATTGTCGGACAAACAACTGATTTGGATGGAAAACTGGGTTATACACTAGCGTTTCAGGCTCGTGAGCAACATATTCGCAGAGCTAAAGCCACATCCAATATTTGTACTAACCAAGGGCTAATGGTCACAGCAGCAACGATTTACATGGCTTTACTTGGTGAGCAAGGACTGAAAGATGTTGCCACCGCTTGTATGCAGAACATGCAATATCTCAAACAAAAATTAGCTGACAATGGAATCAAGCAATTATTCAACAGCCCGAACTTCCATGAAGTTGTGATTGAAACCAAACAAAGTCCTAAAGAAGTTATAGCTAAACTTGCACGTCAAGGCATTCTCGCTGGTGTTGATTTAAGTTCCGACTACCTGGAATTAGGAAATGCTTTATCAGTTTGTGTTACAGAAACCAAAACACTCGAAGATATTGATAATTTTGTCGAGCAACTGGCTCAATTAAACTAACAAGACCGAAAATAAGACACAATGGACATTGCAAACAACTTTGTTTGATCATTGTGTCAGTTGTTCATAAAGTTTGAATCACATATAATATTTTCATTCCTAAGATTCAATCAAAAATTTGCAATACCAATTTGGCAACATAACCATAGATACTAAAAATTATCGTATTTTGGTGAATGGCGACATCACACCTGTCAAACCACAGGTTTTTAATTTGATTGTGTATTTAATTGAAAATCATCATCGGCTGGTCACTAAAGATGAAATTCATGCAAATATTTGGTCGGGACGAATTGTTTCTGATACTTCAATCAGCTCACATATCAAATCAGCCCGAAAAATTCTTGGTGATGATGGCAAAAAACAAAAAATCATCTTCAAAACTTTGCTAGAATGGGGGTTTAAGCAATAGTTTTGGATGTTGATGAATTCGGAAGATAAGAACAAAATAAATTCTTTATTCAAAAAAGTCGTGACCATGGGCACGATTGATGCCTTTCAGTTTCTGAATTCCGTTGAAGACGACCCTGAAATTGTTGAGCAGGTTATTAAACTGCTTTCAGACTCTCAAACCCGAACCATTTTTCTGGAAGGAAACCCGGAACTTGAAAACATCCTGCAACCTATTTCTCTGGAACGTGATTTAGTTGGTCAATCCATTGGTAACATCGAACTGATTCAATTGCTCGGAAAAGGTGGAATGGGTGAAGTTTATCTGGGAGAGGATAAACAACTACAAAGAAAAGTAGCTGTCAAAACCATTCGGGGAATTTATCGCCCCAATGAAAATGCCAGAGACCGCTTTCGTCGAGAAGCCCTTATCCTTTCCAAACTCAATCATGAGAATATCTGTAAAATCTACAATATCATCGAAATTGATGATATCGACTTTTTGATTCTGGAATATGTTGACGGCACCACGCTGGATAAATACCCACTGTACAAACTCTCATACGCAGAGAAACTCAAATTAGCCAAATCTCTGCTCAATGGTTTGTTAGTGGCTCATAATGAAGATATTGTACATCGTGATATTAAGCCTGATAACATCATTATCAATAAAGATGGAAGTATTAAGATTCTGGATTTTGGAATTTCAGCATCACTCAAACAACAAAGCAATCAGAAAAAAACCGACATGCATCCGACTTTACCGATTTCAAAAACTGCAGCCGGTTCCATTGTCGGCACATTGGGTTACATGTCACCGGAACAAGCCACACTTGAGGAAATCAGTACAGCTTCAGATATTTATTCCCTTGGAATCATCTTTCAGGATATCTTCTCATCACAACCGGCTCACTCATCGGATTTATCCAATGAGCAATTATTGAAACGAGCTCAAAAAGGCGAAACCGATGAAGTTCAAAATGTTCCTGCTGATTTAACTCAACTCATCAATCGCATGAAGGCTCGTAAACCGGCTTCACGACCAACAGCTTTTGATGCGATTGAAAAGCTCGATAAAATTATCAACAAACCCAAACGTCGTATCAAACAATTTAGTATTGCAGCTTTACTCTTGCTGTCAGTTCTGGCATTCAGTAAATACACTTATGACTTAAAACAACAAAAGCTAGAAGCCGAATCAGCCCGAAATATTGCAGAACAAGCTCGTCTTGAAGCAGAAACTGCTAAAGATGAAGCTGAACAAGTCACTGCTTTTTTGGAGAGTTTCTTCACTGCATCCAACCCTTATAACCAGCAAGGGAAAGAAATCACTGCTTCTGAAATCCTTGAAGACGGTGCCAAACGGGTTGATGAGGAACTGGAAGATAAACCACAAGTTTTAATTCGAATTAAAAACATTATTGGTAATGTTTATGGGAAGCGAGGTCAATCTGACTTGGCTAGAAATCAATATGAAGAATCTTTAAAATTATTTGAGAGTCACTCAATTAAAGATGCTAAGTTAAATATTATCACTCTTGTTCAGCTTTCAGAGATAGAGTTTTTTGCTAATGACTATACCAGAATGCGCGATGTTCTGCTTATGGCTAAAAAAATAGCAGAAGAAAATTTATTATATGACAAAGCCGAATACCTCCCATTGAGATTTAACTTGGCTGCAGCTTATGAAGAGTTGGGAGAACATGATAGAGCAATCAGTATGTTTGATGAATTGCTGCAAATCTATTTACAAGATGAAAAGAAATTTAGAACCGCTATTATAAACACTTATAACTTTGTCGGTTTAATCAAAGCCGATGCTGGCAACAATGAGGCCGCTGAACAAGATTTATTGAAAGCACTATCCTACTTAGATAAAAATGTTGTCACAGATTCTGAGCTCGAAACGACTTTATATCACAATCTTTCTACTGTTTATAAAGACCTAAAACAGTATCAAAAAGCCATTGATTCATTATTTAAAGTTGTAGATATGCGAACTAAAATATTAGGTGAACAACACCCTCTGTTGGCAATAACCTATGACAATATTTCCAGAAACTATCGGCTATTGGAAGAATACGACACAGCTCGCAAATACAATGATTTAGCAATAAAAATTTTTCAGGATACCAAAACCATTAACATTGATTACGGTACGGTTCTTGGCAACAAGGCGATGATTTTAATTGATGCAGAGCAGAATTATTCTGATGCTGAAATATATACTTTAAAAGCAATTGATGTACTCAAACAAGTTTTTAAGGAAAGAGATCACCGTTTTATTGCAAACGAAATAACACTATTAGGTAAAATCTATTTGTTACAAGGTAGAAATAACAAAGCACTGGAACAAACACAAGAAGCGATAAATATGTACAATCGGATAAACTATCCGACGCATCTAATTGCAACTCAAGCATGGCTTAATCTTGCAGAAATCTACGACAAACTTAATCAAAAAAGTAAGGAGTTAGAAACTTACCATACTTTACTACAAAAATTATTACAAGAAAGTCGTCGTGATGAGGAAGCAATAAAAGAGGTAACAGAAAAAATCAGCTTTCTTTCAAAGGAGTAATCACAAATCCCAAATATTTCTTTTTAAGCCTTTGTAAGATTCAACTAAAACTCCTTCACTCAAAAATTTAATTTCAATCCTTCCTTTTTCTTGTGTGTCATAAAATTCGATACCTTTTTCAAGGTAAATTTGCTTAATTTGAGGATGAGGATGATTGAACTGATTCATGAAACCGGATGAATTAATTGCAAATTTCGGATTGACTGCTTGAATAAAGTCCAAATCAGAAGAGGTTCGGCTTCCATGATGAGGGACAATTAAAACATCGCTTGCAATTGCTGTTTCAAGGTGATGAGTCAACCGATACTCAACCGGTACTTCAATATCTGCTGTAAGTAAAACCGAACCATATTCAGACTGAATGTGAATCACACATGATGAATTATTACCAAGATAAGGTGTGATTTCAAACGGGCTTAGAATGGTAAAACTGATATTGTTCCATTTCCAGTTCTCGCCTGATTGACACGGTTCATAATTACCATCAACTGATAATGTTTCAGCATTTGGGTACTTCTTCAAAATCTCCTCAATGCCACCAGCATGATCATTATCGAGGTGAGAAAGAATGACTTTATCAATGTTGGTAATCCCTGAATAATTTAAAAAAGGAATCACGACTGCATTTGCCATTGAAAATCCGGACTCGTATTTCGCTCCGGTATCATAAAGAAGGACTTTATCTTTAGTTCTAACCACAATCGACAATCCCTGTCCGACATCTAGCACATTAACGCTAAACTCATTATCTTCAATGCTATTTTCAGGTTTTATAAAAACTGGTAATAGCAAAAACAAGCCAAACCAACGCCAGCGAAAAACTGAAGAAGAAATGACCAATATGGAAAAAACAATCAAGCCAATAATGATAAGAAAACCACTACTTGTTATTGAAACTACCAGATAATCAAAATCTTTGAAAAACTCTAAAATACCTAAGAAAATTTCAGAAATAAATTCTGTTAGCGAAAATGCCAATCCTCCTAGTTCCGAAGAAACAGGAGTAATCAGCAATGAAAACATAATTGTTGGAATTAAAAGCAAAGAAACTAAAGGCAAAATGATTAAATTGATAATTGGTGTTAATAGATTGATTTGATTGAAAATAACCAACATCAAAGGCATTAATCCAATTAGAATCATCAATTGTGCTTTGGTAATACTTATCAGTTTCGAGTGATATGGCTTCCGTCCGGTAAAAACATAAATCAAGATAGCAACTGCGGTAAAAGAAAACCAGAATCCCACATCCAGAACACTGAATGGATCAAATAATAATACTAACATTAATGCAATTGACAAAGAGATCCAGCGTGAGATATTTCGTTTAATAATAGGTGAGATTGCAAACACAAAAACCATGATAAGTGCTCGAAGCGTTGGGATAGACGCTCCCGCAAGCAAGGTATAAATCAAAGCTAAAAATATGGTAAATACCGCTTCAAATTTAAAACGATTGAATCGTTCGCTTGGAAATATTGCAAAGAACAATCTGCCAATGAAAATTCCTATCAATGCAACCAAACCAATATGCAAACCCGATATCGCAATAATATGAGCTGTCCCGGTTTGTTGAAACATTTGTGAATCTTCAAAATCAATCAGACTACGGTCGCCAATTGTTAAAGCTCTGATTAAACCCTCAACTCTGGGATTACTGATGTTTTCTGAAATCAAATCAGCAATATTGGATCTAGCACGATTGATATGATTCAATAATCCCGGCGTTTTCTCTTCAAACAACTCTGCTTGTCTGACAGTCGCTGTTGCATCATAGCCTTGTCGAAACAACCATTTTGCATAGTCAAACGACCCCGGATTTTTAAAACCGTGTATGGGTTTGGGTTTGACCTCAAGAACCCAGCTTTGCCCAGCTTTCAATATTGTTTCATTGTTATACCAGCTCACCAGAATTGTTCGTAATGGGAACTCGGGCTTTGAGTTTTCGACAGCAAAGGCAAACTTCTGCCGGACTCCCAATCGTCCCATATCGGTTAGTACCGGTAAATCAACAATCGTTCCAACAACTTCAATCGTGTCAATGGTTGTGTCTTGATATTGGTGTCTTTTTGCATTGATTGCGGAAAAGTTTGCAAGAATACTTCCAAGAAATAAGCCGCAAAGAAGAAGAAATATTGGCTGTGAAAGTTTTTTCCTGAGAAGAAATACTGCAAATAGACCAACGAAGCAGAATATCAAAACATTGAAACCGGCTTGCTCAATCCAGAGCAACTGACTCATTGCTAACAAAAAACTGCCGGAGAAAATTATCATGACAAATCCTTTGCCTCAATTCAACTATTGTCGAACCAAATGACCACCGCTGAGTTCATAGATTTTGTTCATCTTTGATGCCAAATGTTTATCGTGAGTGACAATAATCATACCGTTATTCTGCTGTTTGTTTAGTTCTAGCATCAATTCCATAACTTCCGAAGCGGTGGATTCATCAAGGTTGCCTGTTGGTTCATCAGCTAACAAACAAGCCGGATTGGTTACTAAAGCCCGAGCAATTGCTGCTCTTTGTCGTTCTCCACCGGATAATTGTGCCGGACGATGAGTTAATCTGTCTTTTAATCCAACCTTGGTGAGCAATTGTTCTGCTTTAATACTTGCAGACTTTTTACTTTCTTTAGCAATAAGTAAAGGCATCATGACATTCTCCAATGCAGAAAATTCAGGAAGTAAATGATGAAACTGATAAACAAACCCTAAATATTGATTACGCAATAAACCTCGTTTTTTACTGTTTTGTTTTGAAAAATCATTCCCTTTGAGAATCACACTACCCGAAGTTGGGTTGTCCAAACCACCGAGCAATTGGAGTAACGTGCTTTTACCGGCTCCGGAGGCACCCATAATCGCTACGCTTTCGCCATGTTCAATTTGAAAATCTATGCCATTTAGCACCGGAATTTCAGTATCACCGTCTTTAAAAATTTGATGAACACTATGACATTGTAAAATGATTTCTGAGTTATTCATATCTCAATGCCTCCGCAGGTTGAATTCGACTCGCTCTCCATGCCGGGTAAATCGTCGCTAAAATTGTTAACGTAAAAGCAATCACAACAATAGATATGACATCAGAACTATGAACATCTGCGGTTATATCACTGATGTAATACACATCCGAAGACATAAAATCCACTTCAAAAAAGCCTTCCAGCCATGAAATTATCGAGCTGACATTGAATGAAATCAAAAGCCCAAGTGCAGTTCCTATAATTGTACCAATAGCTCCTATCACCACACCCGCAATAATAAATATTCGGGTTACCTGCGAACCTGACATTCCCAATGTTCGTAAAATGGCAATGTCGCTGTTTTTTTCTGTCACCAGCATCACCATCGTAGATAAAATATTGAACGCCGCTACGGCAATTATCATCGAAAGAATAATAAACATCACAACCCTTTCCTGCTGAGTCGCTTTATAGAAATTCGCATTTTCCTGAGTCCAGTCTCTGACTCGCAAGAAACCACCGAGTTTTTCTTCAATCTCATAGGCTATCTTTGGTGCTTTCATCAAATCAGTTGTTTTGATGCGGATTCCTTCAATACCTCCATCGGTTTTTTCCAGATTTTGAGCATCATTCAAATGAATTAAAGCCAATTTTGCATCATATTCATAAGCACCCATTTCAAAAATTCCAACAACGGTAAATCTTTTCAATCGGGGCAAAACACCAACTGCCGTGGTTTTAAATTGGGGAATGTAAACAACAACTTTTTCCCCGGGACCAGTTCCCAATTGTGCTGCTAAATCCACGCCTAAGATGATATTGTATTCACCGGAAATCAAATCCTCCATTGAACCATATTTCATCTTTTCGGCTAACTGAGTGACATTCTTTTCGTATTCAGGAGAAACGCCTTGCACCAATGCTCCTGTTGTTCGGTATCCCTGAATCATTGCCTCAGAAGCAACATATGGTGCAGCACTGACAACTCCGGGATTTTCTTCAGCAATTTTAATGGCACTTTCCCAGTCTTGAATATAATCATGTCCGTATGCAGAAATCGTCGCATGTGCCACAGAGCCCAGCATTCTTTCCTTGAGTTCCTTATCAAAGCCATTCATAACAGAAATTACAACAATCACTGTCATAACTCCAATGGCAATACCCGCCATTGAAATCAGCGAGATAAATGAAATGAAGTGATTCTTCCTCTTTGCCCGAGTGTACCTCAAGCCGATAAACAATGGTAAGTTCATTAAATGATGTTATTCCTTAAAAGTATTAAGCTCTGACAATTATTATTTAATCTCATTCGAATTATATTTTATAATCAGATTCATGAGTAAAAAGATTCTACCATATCTTATCCTTTTTCTAATTGTCATCGGCTTTGCTTTTTCCTATTTTTATGCAAAAAAATCAGTTGCTATTCAAGCTGACTTTCACGCGACACAATACACAGGCGCACAATCTTGCAAGGATTGCCATGAGGACAAGTTCGATTCCTGGAGAAAAACCTATCACAGCACGATGACTCAGGAAGCCAATGATGAATCTGTCGTTGGTCATTTTGATGGCAAAAAATACACTTACTGGGGAATTACGGTTCAACCTTTTAAGAAAAATGGTAAATACTACTTTTCCTATTACGACCCGCAAACCAATCAACTCTTGAACACTCTTGAAATCAAAAGAACTGTTGGCTCAAGACGCTATCAACAATATTTAGCTCAAACTGATAATACTGAAGGAAATTATTACCGTTTAGAACTTTTATGGCATATTGGCGATCAGCGTTGGGTTCATTTGAATGGAGCATTTCTTGGTAGTGACCATCAACGTTTTGATAATCATACAGCTTTATGGAATCAAAATTGTATCTTTTGCCATAACACCGGCATTCAACCTAACATGTTGAACTATGATGAAATTTTACAAAACAGTAAACAAGGGCAAGCGCTAAATCTTAAAGTCAATTCAAGATTTCAATCTCATGTCAGTGATTTAGGAATTGGTTGTGAATCCTGTCACGCAAATGGTGAAGAACACGTCAGGTTAAGCCAAAATCCAATACGAAAATATTATCTCCACTTTAGTGATGATAGTGATTTAAGCATTGTCCATCCCGACAAAGTTTCTGCTCAGAAATCCATGGATATTTGCGGACAATGTCATGGCCAAAGAACACCCAAGACTTTCGACATGGCAAAAACATGGATGGAAACCGGGCCAACTTATCGTCCGGGCGATAATTTACAAGATCATGTCAATCCTGTTTGGCAAAGTTCAAAAATTAACAATGTTCAAAGTGATATTTTCAGTTTACGCTTCTGGAAAGACGGCACTCCTCGTTTATCAGCTTATGAGTATCAAGGTTTATTACAATCCCAATGTCACACAAAAGCCGATTTAACATGTAATGATTGTCACTCCATGCATGAGGGCAACCCTGAAGGTATGATAAAAAATGAAAACCTTACGAATAAACCATGTCTGCAATGTCATCAAAATTACGCTCAGAATATTTCTGCACACACCAAACATGAAGAAAATTCTGATGGTAGTTTATGCTACAACTGTCACATGCCGAAAATTGTTTATGGTTTAATGGACTTTCACCGGAGTCATAAAATTGAATCTCCAAATCCTTCAAACGAGTTCGCTATTGACAAACCCAATGCATGCGCTGCTTGTCACGTTGATAAAACGGATACTTGGATTACAGATAAACAACAAGAGTTATGGCAAAATAGTGAGGTTACAGATTTCCCACACAATAACATGATTCAGACAATTTATAAACTTCATTCCGGCGATCCGGCTGAACGAGGAATTGCAGCAAAAAACATGAGTTATCAATCTGAAATATTACATGTGAATGAGAAGTATTTTATGATTCCGCATCTATTGTTTGCAATGGAAGACAGTTATCCGGCTATCCGACGTTTTTCTCATCAAACTTTGATGTCAATCGTTTCACAATTAGCTATAGAATCACAGGAATTTTCGGATTTTGTAAACATTATCAAGGAATTTGATTTTATTGAAAACAACTCCAAACGAAGTGAATTGTCCGTCGATTACTGGAGTTATTATAATTCAATTGATAAAAGCCAGTGGCAAACTCCTCCTGAGGGAGCTTTGCTTGATAGTGAGTACCAACTTAAAATTGACGAAATCATCAAGTTGAGAGAACTGGCACTTGCACAAAACAAGCAGATTGATATTGGAGAATAATTTCTCTAATTGGTTTTTATTTTAGATCGACTCTGCCAAAACATATTCGATGAATTTAATGTTCGGGATTTCTGACATTTCATCCTGAACAGTTACCATTGAAGCGATGGCATTGCTAATGTCCGAATCGACTTCATGAACCTGTAAGTCACCTTGAGTAATCAGTTGCAGTCTTGGAACACCTTCCACAAGCAAAGCAAAATATGGAATTTTTTCATTGTCTCCAAGAGCTTTAACGACGACAACCCGCCCTGTTTTATCACGTTTGGCAGTTCCGCCTGTTGATAATGAGTTGTAACACAGAACTGGAACATCATAACCACGCCAGTCAATTTTACCTGACAACCAATCCGGAGCATTATCAATTGATTGCAAATCCGTATAAGTTACTACCTCTGCAATAATCGCATTCGGCAGCAAAACTCTTTTTTCTGTAGTTACAGGAATCATAATTCCGCGGATTTCATTTGACATGATTATTCTCTATCTTTAATAAGTTCTTTGATGTTTTCCAATAACTCTGCTTCTTGATACGGTTTACCTAAATAACGATCCACACCCAAGTCCATTGCTCTCTGTCTATGCTTCTCACCTGTTCTGGAAGTAATCATAATAATTGGAACATTGGCATACTTTTGCTCTTTTTTCATCTCAATTGCCAACTCGTAACCGTCCATTCTTGGCATCTCAATATCTAACAGCATCACATCGGGCACGGCTTCTTTCAGTTTATCCAAAGCATCCAAACCATCTTTAGCGGTTACAACATCGTACTCATTTCTTCGAAGTATCCTTTCTCCAACTTTTCTCATGGTAATTGAGTCGTCAACAATCATGACTAATGGATCTTTCTCAATTTCTTCCTGAATCGCAACTTGAACCGTATCATCAAGAGATTCCAGTTTTCTCATGTAAGCTCTTGCCAGAGGAATAATATCCAAAATCAGAACGACATTACCATCTCCAAGCACTGTGGCGCCATAAATCCCGGGAACACTGGAAATTTGCGAACCCACAGATTTCACAACGATTTCGCGAGAACCTAAAATTCTATCAACACGAAGTGCCACACCATTTTCACCGGAACGTATCATCACCAATGGAATCTGATTGTTTTCAATCACAACTTCAGAATCAATGTCCAATAATTTATTCAACTCATGAATTTGATATTCTTCATTTGCATACTCGTAAACAAAGTCTTGATTCTTCACTTTTTCTTGATAATCAGCGTAAGACATCCGAATAATTCCTTCCAAACCGGATACAGGAATCGCATAAACTGTTTCAGCAATTTCTACTAACAATGCAGCAGAAAGTGCCAATGTGTATGGCAATCGGATATTGAATCGCGTTCCCTTACCCGGCTCAGAGTAAATATCCAAACTTCCACCCAGCAAGTTTATCTGGTTACTGACAACGTCCATACCAACTCCACGTCCTGCGAGTTTGGAAACCTCATCGACTGTTGAAAATCCACTATTAAGAATTAATCGATCAATATTTGTATCGGAAATCAGAGCATCTTTTTTCAAAATACCTCTTTCTATCGCAATTTCTTTTACTCTCTTACGATTAATTCCCGCACCATCGTCCGCAACACTGATAACCACCTCGGTCGCTTCACGACGCACGTCAATATTGACAGAACCTTGTTTTGGTTTATCAACAGCTTCACGATCTTTCTCAATACCATGTGCTAAAGAGTTTCTCAACATGTGTTCCAAAGGTGCAATCACACCTTCCAGAACCGTTTTGTCCATTTCATCATCGGCACCGCGAACATCTAGCTTAACTTGCTTGTTCAATTCGTTTGCGGTTGTTCTTACCAAACGTCTCAAGCGTGGAACAATGGAGTTAAAGGAAACCAATCGAGTTTCCATCAAACCTTCTTGCAGTTCCGTATTTACCCGAGATTGTTGTGTTAATAAAGAGTCAGAAGTTCTGGCAACATCATCAAGATAACTGTGAATACTTGATAAATCCGATACCGACTCCACAAGCGATCTTGACAATTGTTGTAATTGTGAGAATCTGTCCATTTCCAATGGATCAAAATCTTCTTCATCCGATTCCGAATGGAAGGTCGAAATAATTTGCGCTTCGGTTTCAGCATCCAGTTTTCTTAATTGCTCACGAATCCTGGCAACTGTGTTACCCAACTCTGATAAGTTAACCCGGAAAGATCCAATTTCCTGCTCAAGACGAGATCGATAGATACTCACCTCACCGGCATAATTCACCAAATTATCAAGGAGTTCAGAGTTTACCTTAATTTGGTTTCCGGACAGCACGTTGGATTTTTTCTTAGTTGATGTTTCTTCTTTGTCTGTATCGTCTTCTGAATCAACAGATTTTGAGATTGTCGGATCAATGTCCAAATCTGCAAAGTGAGACTGGTCGAATTTCGACTCCTCAGGAATTGCAGCTTCTTTCCCACCAATCAGTGATTTAACTTTTTCAACGATATGAGAAATATCAGAACTTTGTCCATAATCTTTCTCACCTTTCATTTTATTTAGCAGGTCGAAAGACTCTTGAACGGTTGTTAATGCTCTACTATCAATACTCCGTCCTTCTTCACTGACTTTCTCCAGCAAGGATTCAAGAACATGGCTCAACTCACCAATATTTTCCAATCCCGCCATTCTTGCACCACCTTTTAATGTGTGCAAATCACGTTGCAAGGCGAGAATCGAGGTTATATCATCCGGATTTTCTTCGAGTTCAGTAAGTAAATGCTCTGTCCTATCTAATATGTCGTCAGCTTCTTCCTTGAAGATTTCAAGTAACTCTTCATCGAACTCATCCACATCATCAGATGACTCTTCTTTACTTTCGTAGCTGGATGAAATGACTTCTCTGTATTTTGGCTCTTCAACAGTCTTAATTTCATCACCAAAATCGACTGAGCTTAAATCAATTACCTCATCGACTTCTGCGATGTCCTCAAACTCTAAAACTTCTACTTCATCTTCCTCGTTTTCAAGTTCGTCTTGCTCCATCAAGTCTTCCTGAACCCTAATGTCTTTTAATGTAAATTCTCTTAACTCAGGCACTTCTTCTGAATCTTCTTCTGAATCTTCTTCTAAATCTTCTTCTAAATCTTCTTCTGAATCTTCTTCTGAATCTTCTTCTGAATCTTCTTCTGAATCTTCTTCTGAATCTTC
>ERZ795048.2770-NODE-2770-length-13741-cov-4.219714_pt1 | contig 13741 bp, 9 predicted proteins | sample MGYA00375132_ERZ795048 | MGnify/ENA primary metagenome ERZ795048 (study PRJEB30177, sample SAMN05720225) | activated sludge metagenome | isolation source: Anaerobic digester | place: Hong Kong | collected 2014-12-17 ...
AGGAAGAACTGAAGCTGATGATCAACCTGGTACGACCCCGTTTCTTCGTCCCGATCCACGGCGAGTACCGCCACCTGGTGAATCACGCCAGGCTCGCACGCAAGGTCGGCATCCCCGCCGAACGCTGCATCCTGGCGGTAAACGGTGACGTCGTCACTTTTTCGGAGGGAAGCGGCCGGATCAGCGACTCGGTTGAGTCCGGGAGGGTTTTCGTGGACGGCAAGGGAATTGGCGACGTGGGCAACATCGTCCTGAAAGATCGCAAGCACCTCTCGGAAGACGGCATGGTGGTGGTAATCATCGCCATCAACCAGGGCACCGGCGAGATTATCTATGGTCCGGATATCGTTTCCCGGGGTTTCGTGTTCGAAGACGAAAGCCAGGAATTCCTCGACGAAACGAAAAAAATCGTGCTCGATACGCTCGCCGGCGTCAACCTCGAAGTACTGGCCGACCTGAACGAGGTCAAGCTGGAAGTACGCAGGGTCCTGCGAAGATTTTTCAACAAGACGATCAAACGACGGCCGGTAATACTGCCGCTGATCCTGGAGATGTAACGCAACCGGTATCGCACCGGGCGCTGCTCCCGAACAACCCAATTTTCGCAAAGGCGTGGCACTTTCGATATGCGCTTCATCCAAAACAATGCCGACCTTAGGACATATTTTTCCGTGCTGTCGGCATGATCGTCAGGGAAGATTTATGAACTCTGAAAGAAAAGCAAGACTCTTGCAGGAAATCAAGGGGATAGCGCTCGGCGCGGCAGGACTCTTCCTGCTGATCTCTCTTCTCTCATTCAACTCGGACGACCTCTCGTTCAATACCTATTCGACCGGCGAGCTGGTCCGTAATTTAGGCGGCCCACTGGGTTCCTACCTGGCGGACCTGCTGCTCGAATGGTTTTTCGGCCTGGCCTCGTATGCCATTCCGATCGCCATGCTTTTCATCTCGTACAAGCTCCTGCGCTTCAAGGAGTTGAAATGGCGCAACTACAAGGGCGCGGCCTTCCTGGTCTTACTGGTTTCCCTCGCAACGCTCTTCGCCTTCAACCTGGAATCAACCATGTTCCTCGGCCAAAAGGTTTCCACGGGCGGGCTGATCGGTATTGAAATCGCCAACTCCCTGAAGTCTTTTCTCGGCATTCCCGGCGCCCTGCTTCTCATCCTGCCGTTACTGGCCGTATCCATCATGGTCCTTTCCCGATTCTCCTTTATCCTCTTCGCCGGTTGGAGCCTTGGCGCACTCAAGAACAGATGGGCAAATTACCGCGAAAAACAGGCCCTGAACCGCCAGCTTCGCGACAGGAACGAACCAGGCGTCGAACGCTCAACTCCTCAGATCCGGCCGCAGGCCCCAGTCATTTCGCCGCCGGAGCCGGTTCGTAAAAAAGAAAATAAACGGGATCAGGCCAAGGCGGCGCCAATCCAGGAAACGTTCGAGTTCGCCAAGACCGAGGGCAATTACCGAACGCCGCCTCTGTCGCTGCTGGACACGCCGGCAACAACACGGCAGCACCACGATCACGAAGTCCTCACCATGAGCGCCCGGCTGCTGGAAAAAAAACTCCGCGACTTCAACGTCGACGGCGAAGTGGTGGAAATCTGCCCCGGCCCGGTCATCACCATGTTCGAATACGCCCCCGGCCCCGGCATCAAGGTAAACCGGATCGCGGGCCTGGCCGACGACCTCTCCATGGCCCTGCAGGCACTTTCTATCCGTATCGTCGCCCCCATTCCCGGCAAGGGCGTGGTAGGCATCGAAATCCCGAACCGGGAACGGGAGATGGTCTTTCTCAAGGAAATCTTCGGCAGCGAGGAGTTCCACCGGGGCAAGATGAAGCTGCCCCTGGCTCTCGGCAAGGATATCGGAGGTCTGCCGGTGGTCACCGACCTGGCCCGCATGACCCATCTGCTGGTGGCCGGAGCAACAGGGTCAGGAAAATCGGTATCGATCAACACCATGATTCTGTCCCTGCTCTACACCGCAACGCCTCAGGACGTCCGAGTCATCATGGTGGATCCGAAAATGCTCGAACTTTCCATATACGAGGGGATTCCGCACCTGCTCCTGCCGGTCGTTACCAACCCCAAGAAGGCGACCCTTGCCCTCAAGTGGGCGGTAAAGGAAATGGAACGACGCTATCTGCTCATGAGCGACAAGGGCGTTCGCAACATCGATTCCTACAACAAGAAGCTGGAAAAAGAAGCCAAGGGAGAGGAGCCCGAAGCCGAGGTAATCGTGATGGACGATGTGGTGGAGGAAGCCGCGACGGACACCGGCGCCGAATTCCAGCCGTCATTACAGCAGGAAGAGGCCTTGGAGCACGGCCACCTTCCCTATATCGTCATAATCGTCGACGAGCTCGCCGATCTCATGATGGTCGCCGGCCGCGAAGTGGAGGAGTCCATTGCCCGTCTGGCGCAGATGGCCCGTGCCGCGGGCATCCACCTGATTCTGGCCACCCAGCGGCCGTCGGTGGACGTAATTACCGGTCTCATCAAGGCAAATTTCCCGGCACGAATTTCCTTCCAGGTGTCATCAAAGATCGACTCACGCACCATTCTCGACTGCAACGGCGCGGAAAACCTCCTTGGCGCCGGAGACATGCTTTTCCTGCCGCCGGGGACGGCCAAACTGCAGCGCATTCACGGCGCGTTCGTCTCCGACTCGGAAGTGCAGAGGGTGGTCGATTTCCTGAAAAAGCAGGCAAAACCGGTCTACGAAAAAGAGATACTTGAAATGAAGGCTTCCGATGACCGGCAGAACGATGAAGACTTCATTGACGAACGTTATGACGACGCCGTCGCCTTGGTGGCGGAGGCCCGCCAGGCCTCAATTTCCATGATCCAGCGCCGTCTCCGGATCGGCTATAACCGTGCCGCCCGCATCATTGAACGGATGGAACAGGAAGGCATCATCGGTCCCTCCGATGGAACGAGCCGACCTCGTGAAGTTTACATCAATAAGCTGTAACCGCACGACTGGAGCGGCTCCTTCCGAGCCGCTCGCCTATCTATACCCCATCCTTGTCACCATTCTTTCCCTCTCACCGTTGAGAACATTCAGGATTTTGGTACAACTATAACTATATGACGATACTTTCTGAAAGAGTATCCTGATGACATCCAAATTGGACACCGGGCGCCTTCATCCGAATTCTTGTGAACATCTATCCGGAAGCGGCATTTGGAAGCACCGACAGCTGACGCTTCCCCCTGATGCCAGCCGGTTCATCAGCAGGTTGCTGAAAACGTTATGAGGCAAGACGGATGCAATTCGTATGAAGCAAAACACCCGAAAGCCAGCACTTCGACAGGCGGGATGCAGGCACCGCGCTCTCGGCAAACTGGCGCTTCGCTAGTTTTTCAACAACCTGTAGTGGGAGGTTGCCATGATAATTATCGAACCCTACCGGGGAAAATCCGTCGCGGAAGAACGCGTGGAAATTGTCGAACGGAAAGGAACAGGCCATCCCGACTACATCTGCGACTCCATTATGGAAGCGGTTTCAGTGGCGCTCTGCAAAGAATATATCCGTGAGTGCGGCACAATTCTTCACCACAATATCGACAAGGGACTCCTGGTTGCCGGCAGGGTTTTCAAGCGTTATGGGGGTGGCAAGGTGCTGCAACCAATCGAATTGATCATTGGCGACCGCGCCACCTTTGATGTTCCCGGTGGGGCACTGCCGGTACCCGACATCGCCATAGATGCGGCGCAACGCTGGATCCGCAAAAACCTCAGGTTCGTCGATCCGGACAAAGACGTCAACTACCGCGTTGTGCTCGCCCCCGGCTCCGAGGAATTGACCGACATTTTCTCCCGCCCGGGCGAAGTTCGCAGTGCCAATGACACCTCGGCGGCGGTTGGATACTACCCGCTCAGCCCTACCGAACAGGCGGTTCTGGAAATGGAACAATACCTGAATTCCTACAAGTTCAAAAAGGAATTCCCCCAAGCCGGTGAAGACATCAAGGTCATGGGCCTGCGCAAGGGCACGACCCTCGACCTGACCATCGCCATGCCGCTCATTTCCCGCTTCATCGCCTCGGAACATGACTACTTTTCCCAGAAGGAAGCGATACGCTCGGCAATGAACCGGTTTGTTCAGCGGTTTTCCTGGTTCCGCAAGGCATCGGTCCATTTCAACACCCTTGACCAGCGGGGAAGAGGACTCGGGGGCATCTATCTCAGTCTGACCGGAACCTCCGCCGAAGATGCGGACTCAGGCCAGGTGGGACGGGGAAACCGGGTTAATGGTCTTATCTCCATGAACAGGCCCATGGGTACCGAAGCCGCGGCCGGGAAAAACCCGGTCAGCCACGTAGGGAAGATCTATAACGTCCTGTCCCACAAGATCGCCCGGGAAATCTACGAAAATGTCCGTGGTATCAAGGAAGTTTACGTGCTCCTCCTCAGCAGGATCGGTTCGCCGATCGATCGACCAAGAATGGCCGCGGCACGGATACTGCCGGAAAAGGGAAAAAAGATAAAAGACATGACTGGTGACGTGGAAGAAATCATCAAACGCGAACTGGCGGACATCTCGACCTTCTGCCAGGCGCTGGCATGCGGCGAGTATCCGATCTGCTGAAAAATAATTACGTAGAGCAATCCAACAGTGTCCGGTTAGAGTTTTGCACCTATGAAAGCTCTCCCGGTCTACGACCACCTTTCTAAGATAAAGGAAGAATTCAAAAGTACCCCTCACTTTGATGGGCCTGCGCTCTGAAGCGCTACCGCGCACAAGTGAGAGAGGGCTTGGGGATAAAAATTTGATTTAATCAATAAAAATGCTGCATCTTTTCAACCAGACTGTGCTGGTATTTTCCTAGTCATGAATACGTACTACTAAATTCTCTTCACCGTGATTTGCTACATCAAATTCCTAATGTTGACTAGAGTAGCATACTCATAGAGTATTCCACCGACGTTTCAACTCGACTAATCGTTCATCATTCAACAAATAAAGCTCTGCTTCTCCAATATTATCCACTCTACTTCCTCACAGCCTCTGCCGCTACCCTCGCGGCAAAGCCCGCAAAAAAGGACCTGACGCTGGTCATCTCGGATAAATCCGAATACTCCCCCGTTATTACTCCAGCGCGTGGTGAAAGCAACAATGCAGCTGCGGAATAAAGTTGCTCCTTCACTAACCTCTTGCATAGGAGGTTATACCTTTCACTGTAGGATGCCCCTTGGAACTCGGGGAACATGGGAAAATTCAGGCAATTGTCTTTGATTGGCTGCTGCGACTTCTCACAATCCTCCAGCATGATCATCCAGCCGACGAACGGCAATGGACTCTCGCCGAATGCCCCTTCCCGATAGGCAACCCAGAGGTCGTGTGCACTGCCAATAGCTTCTTCGGCGCGGTTATTGAAGTTATTGCCAAAAGATGGACCCACCTGGCTCTTGAATTCCAGTGCGGCGATCAGCCGTTTTTCGTGAATCACCACAACATCCCATTCCTTGGATGGCCGAAAATAGCCCGGAAGGGTCAAGAGTTTTCGCGACGTTTGCACTTGGGCGTCCAGAAGTCCGTTCGCCACGACTAATTGTCGGACAATATTTAGAAATCCGTCCATGTTTTTCCCGGAGGTGACTGAGGCGCGTTCACCTTGATCGGCTTTTCCGCTTTCCACCTGTTTCCGACGAGCTGCTTCCCGGCTGTGCCAGAAGGCACGTACTGCTTCACGAATGTTAGAATCAAAATCCGGCATTTCAATTGACATATCAGTTACCATTCCCTCCCAGCGCGGCCCTCTCCTCGGCATTCAATCCATACAGCTCAAAGGTTATGCGATTGCACACTTCGGCATCTCCCTTTCTCGCCGCTTCTATCAATTTTTCTCGAAGTTCCCTCGGCACCTCGTTCCATCTAGGCAGCCTGATCCGCCGCAAGTACTGGGCCTGGTATCGCAAATACCCGCCACGCATCTGGGTCGAGTAGGCGCCTACGAAAAGGCGCGCTATGCCGGACCGCAAAACCACTTGAAGTGCTCTCAGGTCCCACTCGGATGAGATTATGTAGTACAAGTTGTGGTGAGGATAATATTGGCCGGGCTCGAAAACTACATTTGCCTCACCTTTAATGTCAGGGATCAGAAGTTTCTTCTCCTTGGCCAGCTCCGGGTAAATTCGATCGATCGTCCGATACCATGAATGCGGATTCCGCCTTGCGCAGTTCCTCGCGGCGATTATTTCCCGTCTAGCCTCGAAATAGCTTTTTAGTCTGGGAAACATATCGAGATCGACAAGTGTTCCGTCATCGTTGAATGGATTTACCACTCCCAGACCATGCCACTTGACAGAACCCGACACGATGTCCTTTGTCGTCACCAACGGCAGTTTCCGACACGGTTCCACATCCATCTCGTCAAACTTACCAATGAAAGCCTTGTCCGCTCCGGTTGCCACGCCGATACCCACCTTGCAGCCGACCTCCTCAAGCAGCGGAAACGTTACTTCAAGCCTCCTAACGATGTTCAATTGATCCAGCGAGTCGAGAATCCACGGCTCTCTGCCGTTAACGACATTTGGCACCTCGACAACAGGTACGTCCGCAAAGCTTGTTCCATCAACAAGTGCTGAAGAAAGGGCGTCCAACACCGGAACTTCGACCTTCGGCCGGTGTGCGATCCTGGTTTTTCCGCTCCGCTCCCGCGAGATTACAAAAATGGCAGGGTAGGCGGTGACATCGCTGAGAAATGCCTGGGTTTCTACCATATCTACGTAATACTTCAGGTGATATCCACCGGCAATCAGTGCTCTAAGGGGGCCGCCGTATCTGTTCTTCATCCAGCGGTCGGAACAAATGAATCCGAGGACAGCACCATCCTTTAAAAGCCTCAGACTCCTCTCGATGAAAGGAATATAAAGATCTGCGCGATCGTAGATGGTTTCATAACGAGAGCGATATTCCACCATCAACCAATCCGGGATAAGCTCCTGTCTGACATAGGGAGGGTTGCCGACCACGAAGTCGAACCGTGAGTGAATTTCAGCAAGGAGAAAGTCGTCGTTCCTGAGCCATGCGCCGAGCAGGCTGCAGATCTGGGACTCGTTGAATCCATGCTCGGAGAGGAGATCAGACAAACGTCTTACCGCTACTTCGGCGGATTCCGAATCGATCTCGATTGCAGTGATTGCGTTGCGCAGACCATCTTCGGCCGTATCCTGTCTATTGATGCGAAGGTAGGAGATCAGGAGTCTTTCGACGGCCTGGATAAGGAAGTCACCATTGCCGAAGGAAGGTTCAAGAAGTGTGAATTTATGAAGTGGTTTGTCGGGTGTATACCCAGTCAGGTCGAGAATGAAATCCACTGTCTCCCGACGGGTGTAGACTGCTCCGAGTTCTTTGCCGGAAGCAAAAATTTCCTTCGATTGAGTGCAGTGGGGATTCCAAAGGGCAAGCTGTTCAAATACGCTATTTTTATGCATGATTGACCTATCTAGAAGATTTAGCGTATTTTAACCGTCAACAATTTGAATTGCTAGTCCAAAGAGGTATTTTATTGATCTTTTTATATTTCTTCCCTTATATAAACAAATTCGCGCTTGAGGGCATTTCGCTTCCGACCATTTCTTTTTTTGAGAAAAGGATACGATATCAAACAGCAGCCGGGAAGGAGTCGACTTGGACAAATCGTTGAAATAGTAAAGGAAACAGCACGGCAGGTGATAGCAGTCAACGGAAGGCACCTCGCCCGAAACACGAAGCCGGTCGCGGGAAGGAGAAAAACCCGAAAAAAACCCCGGCCTTCCATGGAGGGGGAAGGCGAAAGGCCGGGGAAATGAAAACCTTTCGGGGGCGGGCGCCTGACCAGCCGGCGCCCGTTCATGTTACTGTTTGAATCAATCGACCGACTTGCGCAGGAAAGTCGGAATATCATACTGGTCTTCTTCATCCAGGAAGAAGGCCTTTTGTTTCATGGAAACTTCACGCTGCTGCCGCTCGATCCTCTTGAAGGTGGGAATCTCGCGATTCACCTCGCTGGAGGGGGCAGTCGCAACGCTCTTCAGTTCGGCCTTGGTCTTTTCCTGATCGAAGCGATCGCCGAACCCGGTGGCGATTGCCGTTATCTTGACCGTTTCGCCAATACTTTCATCGATAACCAGACCAACGATGATATTGGCTTCTTCATGGACCTTTTCATGAATAACCTTGCTGGCGGAATCGAACTCGTCCATGGTCATGGAAGAGGATCCGGTAATATTGACCAGTACCCCTTTGGCGCCGGAAATGTCGATATCTTCCAGCAACGGGCTGGAAATGGCCTTGGTGGCCGCTTCCACGGCCCGGTTTTCACCGGTGGCAACTCCGATGCCCATCATGGCCATGCCGCGTTCGCTCATGATGGCCTTGACGTCGGCAAAGTCCACGTTGATGAGACCCGAGGTGGTGATGAGGTCGGAGATACCCTGCACCGCTTGACGCAGCACATCATCGGACGGCTTGAAGGCATCGAGGATCGACATTGACTTGCCGGCCAGACCGAGCAGGCGGTCATTCGGAATGATGACGAGGGAATCAACATGCTTTTTCAATTCGCGCACGCCGCTTTCGGCCTTGGCCAGGCGGAGTTTGCCTTCACGGGTAAAAGGCTTGGTCACGACGCCGACCGTCAAGGCGCCGATTTCCTTTGCCACATCGGCGATAACCGGGGCCGCGCCCGTTCCGGTACCGCCACCCAGGCCGGCGGCAATGAATATCATGTCGGCGCCCTTGAGGACCTCGGCAAGCTGTTCACGGTTTTCATCGGCGGCATCCTTGCCGATGTTGGGATCGGCCCCGGCTCCGAGCCCCTTGGTAAGCTCCGCGCCGATCTGGATCTTTACCGGCGCCTTGGACATGCGCAACGCCTGGGCATCGGTATTGGCAACAATGAAATCGATGCCGTGCAGCTCGCAGTCGATCATGGTATTGACGGCATTTCCTCCGCCCCCGCCGATGCCTATCACTTTGATCTTCGCACTCTGGTCGATACTCTCGTCAAATTCAAACATTCGTTACCCCCTTTTTGATGGAAACCATACGGAAACGTCATGTAAAAATATAATCAGAAAAATTCCCCGAACCACTCCTTCATCCTGCGTGCAATCCTGCGGAAAGCACTGTCGTCATTCTGAACCGTGGGAAATTCGCGGATTCCCTGGTTCTTGCTGCCGTACACCACCAGGCCGACCCCGGTAGCGTAAACCGGTGAATTCACCACGTCCACGAGGCCGCCGATATTGTCCGGCACACCGCGCCGTACCGGGAGATTGAAGATCTGCTCCGCCAGTTCCGGCATTCCCTCCAGTATGGAGGTCCCCCCGGTCAGGACAACACCGGAGGCGATCTGATCATCAAAGCCCGACTTGACTATCTCACGGTTGACCAGCGTGAAGATTTCTTCCATGCGCGGTTCCAGTATCTCGGACAGAAGCTGTCGCGAAAGAATGCGCGGCTTGCGCCCTCCCACGCTGGGGACTTCGATGGTTTCGTCCTTCCCGACCATGGACGTGTAGCAGCACCCGTACTTCTGCTTGATTTTCTCCGCCTCCGCCATGGGAGTCCTGAGCCCCACGGCAATATCATTGGTCAGATGGTTGCCGCCGAGGGAAAGTACCGAGGTATGCTTGATGGCGCCGTCCACGAAGATGGCAATGTCGGTCGTGCCGCCGCCGATATCGACCAGGGCCACGCCGATCTCTTTCTCCTCGGCGGAGATCACCGATTCGGACGAGGCGAGCTGCTCGAGGACTATGTCCGCCACGTCAAGGCCGGCACGGTTGCAGGACTTGATGATATTCTGGGCGCTTGCCACGGCGCCGGTAACGATGTGCACTCGTGCCTCGAGGCGAACGCCGCTCATGCCGAGGGGCTCACGGATGCCGTCCTGGTCGTCGATGATGAACTCCTGCGGCAAAATGTGTATAACTTCCCGGTCCATGGGAATGGCAACGGCCTTGGCGGCATCGATGACCCGGCGCACATCGTCGGAGGAAACCTCCCGGTTCTTGATGGCGATCACGCCCTGGGAGTTGAAACCTTTGATGTGGCCGCCGGCAATACCGGCATACACGGACTTGATCTCGCAGCCGGCCATCAGTTCGGCCTCTTCAATGGCCTTCTTGATGGATGCCACCGTTGTTTCTATGTTAATGACCACCCCTTTGCGGAGACCTCGGGACGGACTGGTACCGATACCGACGATATCGACGCCATCTTCGGTCACATTGCCGACGATGGCGCAGATTTTCGTGGTGCCGATATCGAGTCCCACGATCAGGTTTTCTCTTCTGTTTGCCATGGCCCCCTCCTCTTTGCTACGCCTTTTTTACAATAATTTTATCGGAATAATTGAGATCGATATATTCAAGTGACACTATCTGCGCAACCAGATTGCTGTAGATCCGATTGAAGCGCGCCAGTTTGTCCTCGAAATCGCCGTTGCCGAGTTTTACCGGAATACCGCCCTTTGCGGTAAAGAGCGTGTAACCGTAGCCCTTGTCCAAGTGGATCTCTGATATGTCCTCAAGCCGGAATCCCGTGCTTTTTTTCAAAAGATCCATGATCCCGAGGGCGGAGCTTAACATGTTCTTCGACCCGTCAGCATCCTTGATCAGGTCCTCTTCGGTAATACCGGTGAGAATGGGATAATCGAGCCGGTCCCCCTCGGTCAGGGGTTTGAAGATAGTGCCCTTGGCATCGAGGTAATAAAGGTATCCCATGTTCACTACGGCTACCGGTACCCGTTCGCTAATCTCGATGGACAGAGTCCGCGGAAAGCGCCGCCGGATCTTCAACTGTTCCACCCACGGGTTCTTTTCCAACTGTTCCGCCACATGCCGTGGGTCCAGTTTCAACAGGGAGTCGCCGAGCCGTACACCGGCAAGGCCTATGATCTCATCGCGCGAGAGTTTCCGCAAACGGGAGACTTCGATCCGCTCCAGTTTGAAAAACGTCGCCTTGGCGATAATCTCGTACGTCTCCGCGCAAACTGTCCAGACCAGGGTTACCAGGATGAACGCGGTGCAGACCCGGGCCGCGCGCCTCAGCATGCGACGGAACTGTATCGGCTTACGGGGCTTGCGCTCCCGCTTATGGCGATTGCGGTTCCGCTGGGGAATCTTCTTTTTGTGATACAAGTCACGCATGATCCACCGACGCCGGGTGCGAACCCTGATCTAGATGCTGATTTTCAAAGAAGCTGAAAGGAGAATTCTCTCCAGCAGCTCACCGAACGAAATGCCGACCCCACCGGCGATTTCCGGAAACAGGCTGAGCGCGGTCATCCCCGGCAGGGTGTTGACCTCCAGAATGTAACATTCTTCCCGAGGGGTAACAAGGAGGTCGACGCGGCTGTAATCGCTGCAGCCAAGCGCCCGATGGGCCTGAGCCCCGATCTCCAGTGCCTTGCGGTACAGATCCTTGGCCAGGGGGGCGGGGAAAATATGTTCCGCCATGCCCGGCGTATATTTCGCCTCGAAATCGTAGAACTCGTTGCGGGGCACGATCTCGATGGCGCCGATCGCCCTGTCTCCAAGGATTCCCACCTGGATCTCGCGCGCGGCAATGAATTGCTCTACGAGAATTTCCCGATCATGGCGAAAGGCGAGTTCCACGGCGGCAGGCAGCCCTTCGGTCGTTTTGACGATACTCACGCCGACCGACGAACCCTCCTGGGACGGCTTGACCACCACCGGAAACGGAAATTCGAGGGTTGACGGGTCAAGCTCCTCGCCTCTGGCCAGAACGCGGTAGGGAGCTATCATGAGCCCGGCGGCCTGAAATGCCGCTTTGGCGAAAATCTTATTCATGGCCAGGGCACTGGCAAGAACGCCGGAACCGGTATAAGGAATCCCCATCATCTCCAGCAGCCCCTGGACCGCACCGTCTTCGCCATACCTCCCATGGAGCGCCACAAAGGCAATTTCGACTCCGGCATCGGCAAGGTTCCGGGCCAGGTTCCTGTCCACATCGATTGCCACGGCATCGTAACCAAGGGAAAGGAGCATATCGCACACCGCGGCACCGCTCTTGAGGGAAACCTCCCGTTCAGCGGAAAGCCCGCCGTACAGAACCCCGATCTTCTTCGTTTTCAACTCTTCCCGGCTTATCATGGTGCGTTCATCCATTCCCTTCACCGCCTTGTTTGTCAATCAGCGCCGACAATCCTGACTTCTTCCTCCAGTTCGACTCCGAACCGTTCACGGACCGTTTCCTTGACCAGGGCCGCGAGTGCCAGAAAATCGCCTGCCGTGGCCCCCTTCCGTTTCACCAGGAAGTTGGCATGGATGGCGGAAACTTCCGCGCCGCCGACCCTGATCCCCCGCATTCCGGCGTTATCGATGAACCGCCAGGCCGGCCCCTCGGCGGGGTTTTTGAAAAACGAGCCGGCATTGGGGTAGCACACTTGCTGGGTGGCACGCCGCGTTTCGAGCAGAGCCGCCATCCGCTCGTCGATCACATCGCGGTCATCCGGCAAGAGGCGGAAGGAAGCGCCGATGATAACCTCTCCGGGAGCGAGCCCGAGGTGGCGATAGCCGAACGTCAGCCGCTCTTTTGCCGTTTTCGCGACCACCCCGCCTTTCAGGGTGTCCAAGGTAACCAGCGCATCCGTTATCGCGCCGCCGACGGCGCCTGCGTTCATCGCCAGTGCGCCCCCCAGTCTCCCCGGTATTCCCACGAGGAATTCCAGTCCTGCCAGTCCCTGGTCCCGGCAAAAACGGACCAGCGCGGCATTTTCGACACCGGCGCCGGCATGAACCAGGCTCCCATCCTCGCAGTGCAGGTGATTGAACCGTTCCAGGGAGATCACGCAGCCCCGGATGCCGCCATCCCGCACCAGGAGGTTGCAGCCGCCGCCGACAACCAGGTACGGAATTTCATGTTCCCGCAGAATCGCCAGCAGGTTCCGCAGATCTTCCGCATCCGCGGGAACGACAAACAAGTCGGCGGGTCCGCCGACCCGCAGCGAGGTGTGCGGGCTCATCGGTTCGTCACGAAGCACCGTGCCGCGAACCAGCCGCGCGATTCGGTCCGCTAACCCCTCTGTCACAACTCTTTTCCCAGCTTCCGGAGCAATAGCTCGCCGGTCTGCCAGACATTGCCCGCCCCAAGGGTCAGAAAGATGTCGCCCGGCTGCAAGACCTCCAGCAGGTGGTCAACCACCTCGTCGCGGTCGGCGATATGTATCACGTCCTTCTGCCCATGCTGCTTGATACTGCGTGCCAGCGCCTCGGCGGTGATCCCTTCAATGGGCTCCTCGCCGGCCGGATAGATATCGGTAAGCACCAGTACTTCCGCATCATGAAACGCCTTGACGAAATCATCATACAGTTCCTTGGTGCGGGTATAGCGATGGGGCTGGAAGAGGACCACGAGCCGCCGGTCCCAGCCGCTCTTACCCGCCGCCAGGGTAGCGCGGATCTCCGCCGGATGGTGACCGTAGTCGTCCACTACCATGATGTCGCATACCTCGCCTTTCACCTGGAAACGCCGTCCGACGCCGCCGAAATCCCGAAATCCCTCCTGAATCACCCCGAAGGACACGCCCAGCTCCAGCGCCACGCCGATTGCGGCCAAGGCATTGAGAACATTGTGGGCACCGGGCATGTTGAAGCTGATCTCGCCGAGTCGTTCGCCACGATACTGGGTGGTGAAAGTCGTGGTAAAACCTTCCAGCTTTACGTCGCAGGCCCGGATATCGGCTTGGGCGCTGAGACCGTAGGTGATGAATCGCTTGTTGAC
>ERZ795048.2771-NODE-2771-length-13740-cov-8.596493_pt1 | contig 13740 bp, 21 predicted proteins | sample MGYA00375132_ERZ795048 | MGnify/ENA primary metagenome ERZ795048 (study PRJEB30177, sample SAMN05720225) | activated sludge metagenome | isolation source: Anaerobic digester | place: Hong Kong | collected 2014-12-17 ...
CAGACCAATCAGGGCAACTGGCTGACGGCGACTGGATTCAGCACTCATAGCGCGGATGATGTCTGGAGCGTGGCAACCAGGGCGCTCACCGACAAGGCCGGGTTTACGATTAGCGGGACGAAAACAACTCTGGATGCGCTTAACGACCTTGCCAGTGGTGATATATCTACGGCATGTGGTACTGCCTTGACATCGTATGATCCTCCTACATTTGCCGAAATGACAGAGGCATTCACCGAAATAAAAGGAGTGACATGGTCTAGTGAAACAGATACATTGGAACACATAAGAAATAAACAAACAGATATAGAGACTGATACTCAAGATTTACAGACACAAATAGGAACTGATGGAGTAGGTCTTACTAATCTTCCTTGGAATTCTTCTTGGGATGCTGAAGTTCAAAGTGAAGTTCAAGATGCAATTGAAGCTAATCATTTAGATCATTTATTTGCAGCTGATTATAATCCAGCTTCTAAACCTGGAGTTGCTACTGCTTTATTAAATGAGTTAATTGAAAGTGATTCAGGAGTTTCTAGGTTCACAGCAAATTCTTTAGAACAAGCTCCTAGTGGAGGTGGTGGAGCTACTGCACAGCAGGTATGGGAATATGCTACACGGACAATAACTAATACTCCTGATGTAAATGTAACACAAATACAAGGACATACATTAGCTGGCACAGGAACACAGATTGCTGATGGTCTGGAACATTTCTTTGATGTTGCAACACCAGCTAAAACAATGAATGATTGTGGAGTGGCTGGTAGCGGACTAAGTGCAGAAGATGTATGGACGTATGCAACGAGAGTGCTAACTGGAAATACGAATCTTAATGATCCGAGTGCAGGAGATATAGCGGATGCCGTATGGGATGAGGCAATAGCAGATCATAACACTGGAACTACATTCGGTGGAAAGAACCAAAGAATAGTACCATCTGAAACACTTAATGATTATAAAGCAGATATTTCCACACTTGCTACGGCATCTGCTCTTGCTACTGTTAATAGTATTGTAGACGCTATTCTTGCAGATACAAATGAACTTCAAACTAATCAAGGTAATTGGCTCACTGCTACTGGTTTCAGCACATTCGATCCTGAAACAGATATATTAGAAAACACATATTCATATGCTGATATATTCAGAATATGGCAATCAGGTTTAGCTGGTAAATCTACTGGTGGAGGAACAACAGAAATGAGTTTCTTGGCAATAGATGGAGAAACTGCAAGAATTACTGCTACTATGGATGAAAATGGTAATAGAACTGAAATAACACTAAATGGTGAATAATGGCTAATTACTGGGCAGGATATTTTTCTGAATACTTTGGTGCAGATTCTGCTGATTATTGGCCTATCTACGGAATATCATATGGTTTAGGCATACTTATAATAACAGCAAGTATATCTACTAATATATTAACTATAAGTGCAAGTAAAAGTGCAGATATATTAACTATATCTGCGGAGGTCTTATAATGCAAGTATTAGCTGCTGGAAAAGATAAAACAAGTTATGCTGTAAGTTTAGCTTTTGCTTTAACTAGTGGAGGTGCTTTTTCTTTATCATCTATAACATGGAAACTGTATTCTGCATCTGATGCATTAATAAGAACAGCAACAATAACACCAGTCACAAATCCTCAAATAATATTATTAACTCCTGCTGATATGTCTTACTTAAATTATGGTAATCATAGAACACTTATAGTCACAGCAATATATACATCAGGTGCAGGAGAAAACCTAACACAAAACGCTGAAATCAAATTTCCTGTAGAAGATACTCCAGGTATTACATAATTGTTTTGTGCAACTTTCTTATAAAAAATTATTGTTATCTAAACAGAAAATTTTATAACATAGCGTATATAATAATACATAAACAAAAAAGGATAATGTATTATTTATAAATGACTGTTATGCAAATGACAATTTGTAAAAAATGTGGTGCTTTGTTTCTACGTAAATCTACTTTACAAGATTTATGTTCTAATTGTAATGTAGTAAAAAGAATTGCCCACCCTTATAAATGCCAAATAGTCGAATGTCAAGGTCGTTGTGAAGGTTATATTAAAGAAATATGTGAACTTTGTTTTGAATACTGTGTTGCTCATGGTTGGATAGGATGGAAAGCAGTTGGACCTGAATGGTGGGAGAAGGAGAATTTAGATGCTACATACACATCATGTCATTCGGACTCATATCTATAATAAACTTGGTATAACTGAATCAAAACGATTAACACTAGATGAAATCTTTAATTTCAAATGGTCCTATGCTTTTTTAGTTGGTATGGTTAATCGTTTACTTGTAGGTGGTTATAGGCATGGACTAAATAAAAAAGTAAATCCTGAGCATTTTTTAAATGAAGCTAAAAGACGTATTGACTTGTTTATAAAAACAGAAAATCCTGAACTACTTTTTGATGCCGCTAATTTTATCATGCTTGTATATAGACATGGTAATTATGAAGGCAAAAAATTAGATACATATAACCATGAACACTATATCACTTTTCAAGGAGATTATAATGAAAAAACTTAAAACATCTATGTCTAAACTTCAGCTTAAAAAGAAATATTCTACTGATGCAGGATATGATATATGCAGTGCTGAAACTATATGCATACCTCCTAAAAGTGATATATTAATTAATACTGATTTATATATAGCACTAGATACTGGTACTGTAGGTTTAGTTCGAGCACGTAGTGGAATCAGTATTAACAACCAGATAGAAGTAGGCGCAGGAGTTATTGATGCTGATTTTCGAGGAGAAGTAAAAGTACATCTTTATAATTTAGGTGTAAATGATTTCCATATTGAGCGTGGAGATAGAATAGCACAACTACTTGTATTGCCATTCATTTCTGAAACTTTTTATGAGGTAGATAAATTACCCGAAACTTATCGCAATACAAATGGATTTGGATCTACAGGTAAATAGTTATGAGTTATAAACCTAATCCAAAAACTGAAAGTAGTGGTATTATTGCATGTATTCCCCATAATACAACTTGTCCTATGCATTGTAAAGATTGTTTCTTTCAATCAGGCCGTAGTTACTTAGAACCGTTACTAGAAAATTTACCTAATATGCCTACAGTTGAAGAAGTAGGGCATAGGATTGTCAGAGTTAATGATGGTAATGATAGTAACTTCATGCGTGATATGGTTATATCTTCTACAAAACAATATAAGCATAAATTCTATAATACATCTATGCCAGTGCATATTAATAAGTTTGATGCTCCTGTAGTGCTTACCGTAAATCCTGGAGTACTTACTGATGAAGATTTCTTTAAACTGACAGATACAAATAACTTAATGTATGTGCGGGCTAGAACAAATATGTGGAATATCAGTAATGTCCGTAATATAGTTGAATATTACACAGATAGAAAAATAGCTGTAATACTAACTTTTATGGCATACCATGATATAAATGATATTCCAGAAGATTACAGAAAATATTATCTGTGCAGACAACGTACATTAAATGTGTACTATGCTATAAAAACAGAAGCATTCCGAGAAATAATGCGTATGTATGAAAATAATATTTATGTATATTCTTGTGGAAAATTAGAAGGCGAAAAAGGAACAAGCCTTTGTCGTTTTTGTGGTAACTGCTTACGTGAATATTTTGCTGCACTTGAGAGGAACTCTAAATGATATTTGTTTCATTTTATACTGAAGATACTATTTATGAAGATGGTGCTGAACGCCTAGAACAATGCTTTAAAAAGTTTAATCTTAAATATCATATTCAGCCTTTAAATTTACAAAATAAAACATGGCAAGAAATTTGTGCTTACCGTGGGCAATTTCTTTGCGATATGATGGATAAATACCATGATGATGTTTGCTGGATTGATGCTGATGCAACCATAGAACAATATCCTGAAAATTTACTAAATATACCTAAAGAAATTGACATGGCATTTCATTTTCGTAATGGTCAAGAACTAATGATGGGAACTTCTTATTTTCGTAATTGCCAAGAAGTACGTAAATTATTATTGCTGTGGACAAAAACAGTAGATCCATATACTACTTCTATTTCACAAGCAGTTTTTTCATGTTTGCTACATAGCTCAAAATATAAGTTTAATATAGCAAATATAGATGAATCATATTGTCATATATTCGATACACCACAATCAACTAAACATAGAGTAGAACCAGCTGTTATCGTACATCATCAGTTTTCTCGTCAACGTAACAGTAAACAATCTACATATAGATCTAAACGATTACTTGAAAAATCTAAAATAAACTTACCAAAAAAGGGGAATCTTCCAAGAGTTGCACTAGCTGTTAATCTTAATGGATGGGCATTTCAAGTGCGTTGTGAAAATCTGAAAACACATTTATCAAAAAGGTTCGATTTGGATATTGTAAATCCGTGTCATTTACACCGTATCGCACACAATTATGATCTTATATACTTTCCTACGTATGAATCAATACAACGGTATAAAAACGTGTGTCATAAGATTTGTTCAACAGTTGCGGGATTAGTTGTTAATTCATTAAATGAATCTATCCCAAAAATGGACGGAGCATCAGCTATCATTGTACCTAATCGTTCATGGTATAATGCTTATACAAAACTTAAAGTAGCCAAACCGGCATTATACTATATACCTCATGGAGTGGATACTAAGTTGTTTAAACCAACAAACTTAAATAATCACCCATTTACTATAGGATGGGCTGGTAATGATACAATGCCAAGAGCTAAAGTAAAACGCATTCAAGAATTAAGAGATATTTGTAAAAAACTTAACATACCTTTAGTTGAGCGTAACTTTGGAAAGAACCAAGTACCTCATGATGAAATGCCGAATTTCTATAACTCTATTGACCTATATGTAAATTTATCAACAACCGAAGGTTCCAATAATTGTATTCTTGAAGCATGTTCATGTGGAGTACAAGTTTTAGGTACACCTGTAGGTAATATGCCAGAATTAGCAGAACATGGAGCATTATTAGTAAAACCTGATCTATCAGATTTAGTTGAAAAAATAAAGATGGTAAAAGATACACCTAAGCACCATAAAAAATTACATGGCCTTCGTTTACGTCAATGTATAGTAAATAATCTGTCAGTAAAGCATATGGCTAATGCATATGGAGATGTTTTCGATTACTGTCTCAAGGAGAAATAAATGAAGATAGCTGTTTATGGCACTAAGAATCCACCGGAAGATGATATTACTATTAGAAATACTTCTGACTTACGTTCATACTTTATAATACGTGAATTAAAAGCAAGAGGTCATGAAATTATATTCAAATACTTTAAATGGGACATTCCAGTTTTTGATGAAAAAGTAGATCACTTTTTATGTCTTCTTAATGGTGGCGGACTTAGTCGTATGCCTAAAAGAGTCAATTTACATCCTTGGAAAACTATACGCAAATACACAAAAGGAAAAATAGCAGAAATAAGTGGAGGAATAAACCCTAAAAATCCTATACATTCAGATTTATTTTTCACTAATATTCCTAGCAATCATTTTAATCCAAAAGTACGATGTATAGGATGGGCAGCCGACCCTATATTATGTTTTCCTTCTAAACCACATAAACTTACTGTTCTTGTGGATCATACTTTATACCACGAAGGACAAGATGAAACACCTACAATTATAGAAGGCTTACGAAAAGCTGTCCTCAGAGCTAAAATTCCGATGAATGTTATACAGTTAAATAATGAAGGTACTACTGTTCTTGACTTTACAAAAGAAATAAAGATTGAACAATATAAACGAGATGCATCTATTCCTTATTTAGATGCATGTAAACTGTATTCCTCAGCTCATATATTTTTCGTTACTCATGCTGAATCAGTAGGTCATTGTGTTATTGAAAATGCTATGGCAGGAGCATTAATTGCTATGTATCCAGGAGCAATCAAAGCCCCACTGATAAATCCACTTAATCATGTTTTATATACTCCTGGTGATCCAAATTCAGTATACAGAATTATTTTAGACGCTTACAATAAAGGTGTAAATTACAATAAAAACAGAAAACGAGCGTTACCGTATAATTGGAGTGACGCAACAGATAAAATAATATCAGCTTTGGAGGAATAACTTGAAAGAAGTTTATATAGACACTAAAATTGTATATGAACCTTACGCACCAGGAAAAGACAACTTTTCACTTCTTGGTTATGCATATAATCGTGCTATGCGAGATGCAAAAGATTGGGTTCTCTTCCTCGATCAAGATGTATTCTTAATAAATCGACAGTGGTATAATATAGCTTTAAATGCAGTAAAAGCTATCGGACATAAAGCAGGTTGGATTACTGCTATGACTAATCGTATAGGTTGTGGAGCCCAACTTGTTCCCAACATGCGAGGAGTCCCTGATGATCTTACACTACATGAAAAAATCAGCATGGATCGTTACAGACAATTTGGTAACAAGATTGAAAATATTACTAGCAAAACAACTAAACTAAGTGGATTTTTCATACTTACGCACAAACAAGCATGGGAAGATGCAGGTGGATTTAATGAAGACCTTAGAAAAGGTTTCGATAATGATTACTGTAATAGAGTAAGAAATGCAGGTTATAAACTTTATCGTCTTCCAGGACTTTATGTTTACCATGCTTGTTGGCGAAAATATCCTCGCATTTCCGGTATTGATGGGCACAAAAATGATGAAGAAATGAAGCTGCTTATGAAAGCTAAAAAGAAAGGAAAATAATATGCATGAAGCGTGTAGAAATTGGTGTCAACTAATAAAGGATTTATACCCAGAATATTTTTATGATTCAATAGTATGTGAAATGGGATCACTAAATATAAATGGTTCAGTACGTGACTATTTTACAGACTGTACCTATATAGGTGTAGATGTTATTCCAGGACCAGGAGTAAATATAGTTAGCATTTTTCATGAAAGTCCCTTGAAAAAAGAATTATATGATGTAGTTACATCTATGAATGCACTAGAACATGATATATATTATGAAAAATCACTTAAAAAGATGGTAGAGATACTAAAACCAGCTGGTCTTATGTTTATATCTTGTTCAGGACTATGGAAAGAACATGGAACAATAAATCACGGTGCAAATAAATCAGGTACAGTTAAATATAGCGAAGAATGGTCTAAATATTATAAAAGTCTGACAGTAAATGATATAGTAAATGCGCTAGAACCCGATGAAAATTTTAGTGTTTGGGATTGTGCATTAGTTGAACGTGATGTTAGATTTGTTGGGATAAAAAGATGAAGAGAATAACAACAGATACTTATAAATATTGTACTGGTGGCAACATGAGGGAACATTCTTTTATGCTTTATGGATTAGTACGAGGCATTAAGCCGAAAAGAATACTAGAAATTGGTGTTGGCGGACTTGTTTCTGGAAAAGCTATGATGAATGCTATTAAAGATGCAAACCTAGCCTGTGAATATCATGGGTGTGATATAAATCCAGATTGTCTTGCACTTATTAATAGATTTGAAACTGTTGACAGAACATTTCATAACATGACATCTAATGAACTTGCAAAAGAATGGAATCTCCCCCTAGATATTCTGCTAATTGACGGTGATCATAGTTACGAACAAACCAAAATAGATTATGAAAATTTTTATCCTTATGTAAATAAAGATGGATACATCATTTTTCATGATACTTGTCCACCTACGGAAAAACATAAAAAGATGACTCGTTGTGGAACAGTATATAAAATACTTGATGATCTTTATATGAATCATAATCTAGAAGTTGTAACATTTACCTATTCTTATGGACTTACAGTTTGCAGGAAACTTACATGAAACAAACTAATAGATATATTTCATGTGGCAATAATATAAATATTAAAGACCATACCTATGGTGTACCTAAAATTGTGCGCCGCTATGCTACTGATCTATTAGAAATAGGATCTTATTGTTCCATTGCTAGTAATGTCACATTACATTATCACCATAACCATGAATTTAGAATATCTCTTTACCCATTTTTTGCTGATCCTGAGTATAAAGAAGGACCAACATACAAACATGAAGCACAACATATAATTATAGGTAATGATGTGTGGATAGGTGCTAGTGTAAATATTCTTGCTGATGTTACTATCGGTGATGGGGCAGTTATAGGAACAGGTGCAGTTATAACAAAAGATATTCCTCCATATGCTATTGCGGTAGGCAATCCACCACAAATAAAAGGCTACCGTTATGATGAAGAAACTATACAAAAACTTTTAAAAATTGCTTGGTGGAACTGGCCACAAAAGACAATAAGAAAATATTTACCTATAATCCAAGGACATGACATTGATCGTTTTATAAATAAGTTTTATAAGGAGAATTAAGTGATAACAATACTACAAAGAAATGATAGATCAAAAGTAATTACAGATGGAATATCAGTATTTAAAGAATATTCTAACCATGAAGTAAACTTGCATTCTTCTGTAGATAATGAAGTCTATTTTTCTAACTTAGTTAAATCAGATTTTGTATTACCCTGTAGCAAAATAGATAATAAAACTGTAAAAATGCCACTAGGTTCATATGCATTAGGTGATACAAAAGAACTTAACAAGGAAATAATCAGAAATATGCTATTTTATATCTCTAAATCTGATGTTTTAAACCAACTAGATGAATTATTACATGATTTAACATTAACAGGCATTGAACATAGAGATATTAACCCTGGAAATCTTATTTTCTTTCGTGAATCTAAATATATTAAACTTATTGACTTTTATTGGGCTAAACATAAAAATGAAGAAACAAAATATAATCCAAAAGAATTAAATAAACACTATTCTTGGGATGATGCAACATCATTACTCAATATAAAGTATAATTTTTTAACAATAGCAAACAAAATAGACAAAGAAATATCTGATTCTCTCACATTATTCAGAGAAAAAATAGGAATACATCTACATAATGGATCATCTACTGTAAAAGGAAAATCATATCACCCTGTAAGCGTTATAGGACATGAATTTGCTATAAAACCACAGAAAAAAGCGGCTTTTTTAGAGTACAATCATGCCCATAAACTTTTTAATAAAACAAAAATAAAATCAATCGTTGACATAGGAGCGGCTACTGGCTTTTTTACATTTAATGCACTACGTCATCTTCATCCTAAAACTATAACAGCATTTGAAGCTGATCCTACAAATTTCAAACTTTTGAATGATATAAAAACAATATATCGTCTACATAATTTAAAACTTTCAGAAGCATTTACACCAAAATCGAAGATTCCAAACAAAACACATATAACTTTAATGCTTAATGTTCATATGTGGTTATGGAAAGCATACGGTGAAAAAGGTGTGGATAAGATAATGAGAAATATTCAGCAACGCACAAAATATTTGTTATTCCAAACTGCTCATGCCGAAAGTGGTGGACGTTATCGAGTAGATAAATTAAAGACAAAAGAAGACATCATTAATTATCTTGCATCTTTTGGGTATGATAAAATCACTTTGGTAGCAACAACTGGAGCACATAAAGGCATTCGTTATATGTTTTTATGTGAAAACTTTTGAGGAGGAAGTTATGGATTATTTAGTATTACTTTTTGTTTGTATAGCACTATCTTTTGGCTTTAATATAAATAAATGGGCAGAGAAACTTAAACCTGTTGACGCAGCAGTTATGATTGTTATAGGTATATGGGGATTTTTTATGACTTTACTTCTTGTTCATTATTTTTCTCTTATAATTAAACTGGGGGTAAAATGAAGATAGACCCGCCAGATCTTAACCGCTTGCGTAAAATAGCCGGAAACTTAATGAAACGGCATAATATTCCAGCTATTATATCTGTAGATGATTTAGCTCAATCAGGAGCCGAAGCATATCTTAAGCATATCCCTCGTTATAGAGATGATATGAAAAGTAAACCAGGCACTTTTCTTTATAGCAAAGCATGTTTTGCTATGAAAGATGAACTACGTGCAAAAGGAATAGTATTTACTCGTACTAAAAGTAAAAGCATACATAATCATCGCAATATGTCTGAATTAGAAGATGCTGGAATAGAATTAAAAGCTGAAGGACTTACCATTGATGGTCATGATGCTATAGAAGTGCAAAATCGAGTACAACAATTACCTTTTAAATTAATGTTAATAGTAATTTTCTATTATTGGCTTAATTTGCCCTACAAAAAGATAGGAATGATGTTCGGGCTAACTGAATCACGTGTATCACAACTAATGAAAGAAACAATGGAAAAACTACAGAAGCCAGCAAAGAAACTGCCAGAGCCGTTGCTACCAGAACCTAAGACGCAAAAGGCTAATTTGTTGCATATAGAAGGGAATATAAAATTTCTGTCTAATTGCTTTAAAATTAGGTTAGAAATTAATAAAAATTAGGAGGAGACATGAATAAACTTAATAAAGTTTTACAGGCAGATGCAATTTGGAATTGGTATGATCTAGAAATGCTCCGTAAGGAAGTTAAATCAGCTGATATGGCTAATTATATTGATAGAGTAGGGTATATCAGAAAATATGCTCGCATTATCAATACATATCTTCCAGAATATGTTGGAGATATCTCGAGGGATATTCTTGACATAGGATGTAATAATGGAGTTTTTATTGAATTGATGCGAACACTAGAACATAGAGTAAAAGGAATAGAAAAAACAAAAAGTCCTTTCATGCCTTTCTATAAACAGTCTCGTATAAGTGTAGATTGCATTGATGTGCAGAAAATGCCTTTTAGTTATAAAGACAATACTTTTCATGTTGTCACATCTATAGGTGTAATAACTGAATGGTATAAGCCTGCTGATTGGGAAAAGTTCCTCAATGAGCTGTTTAGAATAGCTAGACGGACTATTGTACTTGGTGTTAAGTATAATACAATATACAAAGAAAACAAGGCTATTATTGATGATTTTAAGTTACCAAAAAAGTGGGATTTAGTTGTCCATAATGGTTCGTTCTATAAATGGTCTTGTGCTGAGTAAGTTGCATAAATCAATTTAGATGGTATGGACTCATTTCAGCAAATATTGAAAACATTGATAGGTATGGGCTACAAAAAAGCAGACATAACAAATAAATTGTATATGAAGCATTTTGTAGCTTTTTACTATTTTTTAAAAAGGAGAAACTTATGAAACCCCCATTAACCAGAAAACAAATGGAATTAAAAGCCGAACAAGCAGGACGTAGGCACGCACAGAATCCTAAAAACACTATTCGTGGTTGCCCATTTATGCAGAAAACACTTTTCGCACTTCTTTGGAAACAAGGATTTACTGAGTTCAGAGAAGCAAAACTACTAGCTGAAAAAGAAGTAAAAGAAGGAGAAAAAGAATGCGTGAACAATACGGAAAAGTAGGTTCTGTATATATACGTCTTGCCGAGGAATGTGCTGAGCTAATTCAATCTCTGATGAAAATAGAACGCTTCGGCCCTCTAAATTTTCACCCTACGAATCCTACTGATTTAAACATTTATGCGGTAGGACGTGAAATAGAAGATGTTGAAATTGCTATCAAAGCATTCAGACGAGAAATCTACAATTCATTCAAAATTAGCGAGCTTAATTGCGCTAAAGCAAAACTTAATGTTGCTAAGGAGGCACTCAATGAAACCAGTAGATCAATCAATATGTAACTTCATTAATGGTGATTGCTTTCGTGCTTGCGTAGCTAGTATTTTTGAAGTTCCTTTAGATGCTATTCCGAATTTTACAGCAGATGGACCAGAAAATTTTGCTGCTCTTTTGGATAAATGGAGTACTAAGAATAACTTGTTCTGTTTTGATGTAAGTGCAGATTCTCTCGACCCTGATTGGATAAAAGATATGTATGTTATAGCAACTGGTCCGAGCCCACGCGACTCATCCAAACTTCATGCAGTTGTATGGAAAAACGGCAAGCTAGCACATGATCCACATCCTTCTAAACTCGGCTTAGCAGACAAACCTACGATTTTTACATTTTTTACTTTGAAGGACTATCCGAAATACAAAATAAGGGAGACATTATGAAAGGACTAATTTTAGTCGGACTCGGAGCTATGGCGATAATCCTACTAGCTGTTTACATATGCCTGCCTCAAATGTTTTCATGTGTAAGCCTAACCTACGGGATCGCTATGGTAGTATTCGCTTTTACCTATTTCGTAATAAAAATTTTAAGGAGAAAAATCTATGAAAAATAACATGACCGGACCTCTGGGACACTTCAACCTTTCTCTCGCAATAGTAGAACGATATCCACTCATCTACCAAACGATAATGCGTAATATATCAGTCCTTCGGGCCGAGTTCCTATACCCGATGCGAATTGCCTACACTGGTATTTCCAATATGTTTAGACAAACTTATATAGGAAGTGAATTTCCGATGTACTATTTATCCTTAGGTCCGAACGGACTGGAAGCAAATAATGTAGCCGCTCCTACACAACTTGCCTATGCCATTCTACCCACTGGCACAGAATTACCTCCTAGCGTCTCTATCTTAGCATCGGAGCGAAGCGACGATCTCCATCACTTAATACACTCTGATACGCTTCCACTTTCCCCTTCATTAGAATTCCTCACCAGCGTCCCAACGCTGTGCGCTGGCACTATTGATGCCGAAGATGCTAGAATCCTGCCGTCCGGTAGTATCCGACTGTCCGAGTCTGATGGAAAGATTGTTGTTCTTAGCAGTATTTTCCAAAAGGTAGGAGAATACAAGTTGCAGGAGAGTCCCATAGGTCCGGTTGCCCTTCTTAAGAAATAATCCTTCCCGCCTGAACGCACGTATGTAATGTACGTGCGTTTAACATTGTTTAACAAAATTTTATGAAAATTGTGGAATTTTGCCCATTTTTTACATAATCGATTAACACCCGTTTAACACTTAGAATGGCTCTCGGTGCGGTTTTACACCGATGTTTAACAACACCCTGGGGTGAAAGGGGGGTCATGGCATAGGTTCTCTATCTATATTAGTATATAATAATATTATTATATATAGAACCAATGTGCATACCATGGGGGGTGTTTTACCGGGGGATACCGTTAAACTTGCCCGCAAAATGGCTCTGGAAGCCATTTTAACCGTTTAACATCCGTTTAATTTTCCATGTAGAAAAATGACCGTTTTTTAAATTTGCTTAAATACTGTTTAACATTGTTTAACACTTTATGCAAATAAACAAACTTGTTTGCAAGGGTAGCACCCACGTAAGAGGGGAGGGGGGCAAGCTAATAGTCGAATTGGCACGTATTTTGCTAGGCATCTGTGAGCCGTCACTACGGCACGACCGAACCTAGCAACATGCGCCATTCATTAGGAACATTCAGCATTCATTAGGAACATGCGTTATTCAGTAGCAACATTGGGCATTCATTAGTAAGAGAAAATCGCCATAGGCTCGGACATGACAAGGTGTAGCAAAGTAAAAATAACGGTAGTACCGGACATGGTACGGAATGCTAAGACTAACATGTTCTAGCTAGTGAAACCTGATTATCTTAGCAAAACATCGAAAATCATAGCACAAACCTCTCACCCTGAAAAAACTATTTGTTAAACATTACTACATGCAAGACAAAAATCCGTCATGCAAAGTGCAAGACTTGTCTTGCAAGACTCTGTGAGCCTTTACTATGGCATGATTGGGAATAGTCCGCAGGCATCCGACGGCAGGAAAATTTTATTATGCTTTATGGAACATAAAGATGAAATAG
>ERZ795048.2776-NODE-2776-length-13728-cov-5.324654_pt1 | contig 13728 bp, 11 predicted proteins | sample MGYA00375132_ERZ795048 | MGnify/ENA primary metagenome ERZ795048 (study PRJEB30177, sample SAMN05720225) | activated sludge metagenome | isolation source: Anaerobic digester | place: Hong Kong | collected 2014-12-17 ...
TAATAATACTTTTAAAGGTGAACACTGATGTAAACCTTATTCAGTATAAGACAAAGGACAGAAACAACTGGCTAAATCTTATCTACACAAAGATCGGAGTAGTAGTAAAGGAAAGAAGGCGTATAAAAAGCTACATTCGACATACTCCCTTGTACACTCAGTGTTGTTAGTTAGAAGATACCCATATGCTCTTACAACCAACTATGCGGTTTAATGATGTAGTACAAATCTAAACAAGGGGCATAATTTTAACCTATTAAACAGAGGAGTTATTTCTTAAATAAGAACAAAGATGGCTCTAAAATAGGGGAACACTATAGTGTTTGCTGATGTTTTCTTTAATAAATAATCATCTATTCTTGCATGGTTTATCTGCTTCCGTTATATTTGCGTGGGCGATTAAAAAGGGTGAAAGCTTCACCTACTATGCTTGACCTTGTATATTAGAGAGAGAAAACTTATGAGAGATAAATTATTTTTGTTGCTAGTTCTATTCTTTTTAAGCGTAGAATTAGTAACTGCTCAGTCACGAAGTGTGTCGGGAGTTGTCATGGCCGTTGATGACGGAAAACCTGTTGTAGGGGCTTCTGTACTTGTTGTTGGTACTGATATTGGTAGTATAACTGATGATGACGGACATTTTATTTTACGTCAAATTCCCCAAGAGGCAAAGCAAATCTGTGTGACGTTTGTCGGGATGCGTACAAAGTTTGTATCGATAAAACCAATTCTTCAAATATGGTTGCAAACGAATGAAGAACTTCTAGATGAAGTTGTTGTGACTGGTATGCAACATATAGATAAACGTCTTTTTACTGGTGCTACTACAAAACTACAGGCCGAAGATTTTAAGATGGATGGTGTTCCTGAAATTAGTCGATCTTTAGAGGGACGTGTGGCTGGAGTATCTGTGCAAAATGTATCCAATACCTTTGGGGTGTCTCCCAACATACATGTACGCGGTGCAACTTCTATTTACGGTAGTTCAAAACCATTGTGGGTGGTGGACGGAGTGGTTGTTGATGATCTTGTTGATATATCATTAGATGAGTTGTCTACTGGTAATCCTATAACTTTAATGACTTCTGCCATTTCTGGTTTGAATGCCGAAGATATTGAAAGTATTCAAGTGCTTAAAGATGGATCGGCTACTTCAATTTATGGTGCGCAAGCAATGCCAGGGGTCATTGTTGTCACCACAAAAAAAGGCCATACAGGCGTCCCAAATCAATTATACTGGAGAGTTCACATATCGTTTTAAACCAAGTTATCGTGACTATGATATCATGAATTCTCAAGAACAGATGGAAGCATATCAAGAGATGCAATCTGCTGGTTTCTTAAATCTATCCGATACTTATCGTGCGCAAAATAGTGGGGTCTATGGTCGCATGTACCACATGATCAATAGTTATGATCCGATGACTGGGTATGGGTTACCCAATACTATATCTGCTAAAACAGCTTTTTTGCATCAAGCTGAGTTGCGTAATACGAATTGGTTTGATGCACTGTATAATGACAATGTACTGTCTAACCATTCTATAAGCATAGCGTCAGGGACAGAACAATCTACCTACTATGCTTCATTGTCTTTTATGAATGATCCAGGGTGGACAAAACAAAGTGAAGTCAAAAGATACACTGCAAACTTACATGCGACTTATAAGTTGCACCCTACTTTATCTGCTCACTTAATTTCTAATGCATCCTATCGTACACAACGAGCTCCTGGAACCTCTATTTCTAGTCTTGATCCTGTGGAAGGTGAGACCAATCGTAATTTTGAAATTAATCCATATACTTATGCGCTAAGTAGTTCTCGTACTTTGCAGGCTAATACATATTATATAAAAAATTACGCTCCATTTAATATCCTAGACGAGCTAAACAATAATTATCTAGAGCTAAATGTCAGTCATTTGAAATTTCAGGGACAGTTGATTTATAAGCCAAATCCCAATCTCCAGTTCTCTCTACTAGGAGCTTATAAATATGTTTCATCCACACAAACACATCGAGTTACCGAACATTCTAATCAGGCAATGACGTATCGAATGGCATCAGACCCAGTGATGCGTAATAGTAATGCTTGGTTGTATCTTGATCCTGAAAAACCAGGTACTCTGCCAGTCTCTGTTTTACCATCAGGAGGATTTTATAATGAAACGAAGTACACTATGAATAGTTGGAACGTGCGATCAACCGTAAGTTATAAAAACGTTTTCGCTCAACAGCATATTGTTAATCTTTTTGGGGGACTGGAAGTCAATTCGTTGAATCGTCATGCTGATTATTTTAGCGGCGTTGGCACTGTGTATGATAGTGGATGTTTGCCCTCATATGATTATACTTATTTCAAACAACTAGCAGAAGAAGGTGGACAGTATTATTGGATAAATGATGCTTCTTCCCGTGAAGCCGCTTTCTTTGCATCATCTACATACTCGTATAAAAAGAAGTACACTCTTAATGCTACGGCACGTTATGAAGGCTCAAATCATTTAGGCAAAAGTATGAACGCTCGTTGGTTGCCTACTTGGAATGTCTCTGGCGCATGGGGCATTCACAACGAAAGATTTTGGCAGTATATGCCTAGTTGGTTGTCTGATTTGACTTTGAAAACATCCTATTCCTTAACGGCTGATAGAGGACCTGTTTCAGTGACCAACTCTCAAGTCTTAATTACATCTTATACACCATATCGTCCTTTTTCTGATCTACAAAAATCAGGATTGCATATTGACAATTTAGCCAATGAAGATTTAACGTATGAGAAAAAACACGAATGGAATATTGGGGTCGATATGGGACTCTTTAACAATCGTATTCGTGTTGTAACTGATTGGTACACACGCCATAACTATGATTTGATAGGGAATGTAACGACTCAAGGAGTAGGGGGACAAGTGACAAAATTAGCTAATGTTGCTGCTATGAAAACGAGTGGTGTAGAGGTGAGCATTCAGTCACATACTATCCAAGCTCATCATTTCTCTTGGGATACATCACTTGTTTTCACTAAAATGAAAAATAAAGTGACCGATTTAAAAAGTAGCAGTAGAGCCATTGACTTAGTTAGTGGATCTGGATATGCCATGGAGGGATATCCAGTACGTGCTCTTTTCTCCTATGATTTTCAAGGCTTAAATGAAGTGGGGCTACCTACCTTTATCAACCGAAACGGTGATGTGACTATCGGCGATATCAATTTTCAGGAACGCAATCTCTTAGGGCATTTGAAATATGAAGGGTCTACTTTGCCAGATATAACTGGTAGTTTAAACAATGTCTTTAAATATAAAGACTTGACGTTCAATGTGTTTCTAACATACGCTTTTGGCGCCGTTGTGCGATTAAATCCTGTATATAGCAGTCGCTACACCGATTTATCAGCAATGCCTCGAGAATTTGTGAATCGCTGGATGCAAGCAGGTGATGAGAATCGTACCAATATACCTGCTATCGCTACTCAGCGTCAGAATCAAACTATTGATAACCTTAATTTGGCGTACAATGCTTACAATTATTCTACAGCTCGTGTAGCTAAGGGAGATCATATTCGTTTGAAAGAAATTTCGTTGGCATATGATTTACCTGAGCATTTGCTTAGTAAATTGTGGGTTAAGAGTTTATCAGCTAAGATCCAAGTGAGTAATTTGTGTCTGTTGTACAAGGACAGTGCGTTGCATGGCCAAGATCCTCAGTATTACAATGCTGGTGGGGTATCTTCTCCATTACCTAAGCAGTGCACAATGACAATACGTATGGGCTTTTAATTTTAACATAGAAGAAAGTAATGAGAAATCTACACGGGCTATTGATTCTAGGAATATGTGTTTTGGTAACCTCCTGCAATGACTTTTTAAATGTCAACCCAGATGAACGTACAACCCTAGATTCACCAGAAAAAGTGCGCCAGATATTATTAGCGGCATATCCTACTAGTTCTGGAGATTTAGCAATGGAATGGTCTAGTGATAATGTGGTAGACAATGGGCAAAAATATAGTAACCCTAAGCATCAGATTAGCCAAATTTATCAATGGACACAAGATACTTCAATTGATAATGATTCTCCAACAGCATTTTGGGAAGGATGTTATTTAGCAATCGCGAATGCAAATCAAGCCTTGGAAGCTCTAGATAAATTTGATATAAATACGCGTACAAATGCCATGCGTGGTGAGGCATTAATCTGTCGTGCTTTTGCTCATTTTTTGCTTAGTCAGAATTTTTGTTTGGCATACAATCCTGAGACTGCATCGACCGATTTAGGTCTTCCATACATGACTCATACTGAAACGACAGTTGCTCCTAAGTATAGTCGAGGTACCATGCAGGAATTATACGCCAATATCAATAAAGATATTGAAGGTGCACTGCCTTTGATTAATGATAATTTGTATCCCGTCCCTACGTATCATTTTAATCAGAAAGCGGCATATGCTTTTGCTGCGCGTTTCAATCTGTACTATACCAATTATAAGAAGGCTATAAGTTATGCCTCACAAGCATTAGGAAGTACTCCAAATACCGTCTTGCGTGATTGGTCATCATGGGCCAGTGGACCAGTATCTGCGGAAGTATTGTGGAACGCTTATATAGACGCAGATTTGTCCAACAACTTGATGTTTCTTGTTCCTCAATCCAATCTAGCTAGATATGTGACATATCTTGGTGAATGTGAGCGATATGCTCATAGTTTGGCTTTAGCCAATCAAGTGGGTTTAGAACATGCATTTATATGGGGCAACTATTCTACATTGATTAAAGCCAAATACACGACATCAAGCAATCAACAAGTTGCCTATTTCTGCGTACCCGAAAAGATTGAGTATACAGATAAAAGTGCGGGTATTGGGTATGCACACACAGTATTAGTGCCTTTTACTACAAACAAAGTCCTTCTTGAACGGGCAGAAGCATATGTCTTGGATAATCAGTTGGACAAAGCTGTTGAGGATATTAATTTGTGGATGTATTCTAGCATATCAACTCACCCTCAATATACGAAAGAGGACTTGGTGAGTTATATGAATACACTTGAAACAACAAAATTTCCTGCCTCTTCAATAGCAGATTTTGCTATAAAAAACACACTCCATCCTCAAGGTTTTATCGTGCAGGATGGAGATCAAGAAGAATTGATCCAGCTGATTTTACACCTTAAACGTATAGAAACGATTCATGAGGGGGGGAGATGGATGGACATCAAGCGTTATGGAATAGAAGTCACCCATTTACAAGCTGATATGCCCAATACACCTTTAACTTTAGCGGTGGGTGATCCGAGACGTGCACTACAATTGCCAGCAGATGTACTATCTGCTGGATTAGAGAAAAATCCAGAATAAATGGTTTATAAATAGACAATCATCACATGAAAAGATTTCAATATATATTCTTTCTATTAGTATCTATAAGTACTTTTTCTTGTTCTACTGATACGATACACTCTGAATCTGTTATTGATTTAGGCAAAGATTCCTCTACAGATTTTGATGAATGGCTAACTGATAATTACACGTTGCCATACAATATCTGTTTTAATTACCGCTATGAAGATATCGAAACGAACAAAGTGTATAATGTTGTACCAGCGGACTATGAAAAATCTATCGCATTGGCCAAGCTAATCAAGTATCTTTGGTTGGATGCTTATGTTGAGGTGACTAAACAGGTGAATCCTAATTTAATTCATATGTATTGTCCTCGTGTCATTCAGCTAATCGGCTCTGCTGCTTGGCAAGAAGACGGGAGTTTTATGTTGGGACAAGCAGAGGGAGGATTGAAAGTGACGTTATATGATGTCAATTCTTTGAATCTGGATGATTTGGATGTGGCTAGTATGAATGACAAATGGTTTCATACGATGCATCATGAATATGGCCATATTCTACTTGCAGCAAAGGGGTATGATACTGAATTTAAGTTGATAACAGCTGATACGTATACGTCAACGGGTTGGTCTACATACTCAACAACTGAAGCCCGCTGTCTAGGGTATGTAAGTAATTATGCGATGAGCTCAGCGGATGAAGATTTTGTGGAATTAACAGCTGTTTATGTAACACATAGTCAAGATTGGTGGGAAGCTATGCTGGAGAAAGCTAAGCAAACCAAAATATCGGCTTCCTATTATATGGCTTATTCAAATGGTACAAAAGAAGTACCAACCAATGCTACTTTGAAGTCTGTAACGACAACTGACAGTGAAGGTAAAGAATCAACTAGTTACTATTTATTTTATGGTGGGGATGCAACTATCCTAAAAAAGTGGGAAATGGTTGATGCTTATTATCAGAAGAACTGGGGCTTTTCATTGTCTGATTTAAGAAGCAGTGTATTGACTCGTAGTAACAGTATCAATACTTTAGATTTAAACACCCTTTAATTTTTCACGATATGACAAAATATATGTATATATGCATGATGATATTAACTACAATCCTGTGTTGTAGTTGTAGCTCCAATCAAGATGATATTTTTGACGAATCGCCTTCAACTAGGATTAAAAATACGAATCAAAAAGTAAAAGAGCTATTGGAAAGTTCTTCGAATGGATGGTATTTTGATCTTTTTACTGCAACGGGTGGAACTAATTTGTTGCTTAAGTTTGTCGATGGAAAGGTTACTGCTGCTGACTATCGTGATGGTATTTCTTCTGCTGAGTCTTTCTATTCTATGATTCAAAATGGAGGACCTGTCTTATCATTCAATACGTATAATAGTGTCATACACGCTTATTCAGATCCTGTATCACCTGGAAATAATAAAGGGGATAATGAAGGGTTAGGAGCTGACTTTGAATTTGTTGTGACATCTTATTCTACTGATACGATTGAATTACGTGGGCTTAAGCATCAACGTATGTGCCGTTTGACACGTTACAAGCAGGATGTTTCATGGGAGACAACATTAAATACTTTGTCAACGATGAATGAAGATATTCAGGCACCGCTGTATGCGTTTTACAGCAATGGTCAACAGGTTGTTAAGACCAATTCTATTAATAATAATGTGTTGACAACTTACCAAATAAGTGGGCTAGATACCATAATGATTACAGTACCTATCGTGCCTACATTGGATGGATTTCGCACAGCATATCCTTTCTCTTATGAGGCACATGATAGCAATCCTAAAATTCAACATTTTACTTTTTCTAAAAAAATGGATCGTTTCGTCTGTGTTGATTCAGGGGTTGATTTTTATATTCAGAAAGCATACCCTCCTTTGAATAAGGTTTGGACAGAGTCAACAAATAGATGGTGGTTTAATGTATCTTTTATTAATGATACCATACTTAAAGAAATGTCAGCTGATTTTGCGACCTTATTTACCAATTTCCATTCCACAGATTGTGTCCCATTTGGAGAAAAATTGTACGGTGGATATATGGGATATAACGAATCATATCCCAATGATGTCAACGAGCATGCTTTTGTCTTTTATTCTTTAAAGAGTACTGGCTCAGGATATTGGAAAGGTGTTGTGGGATATACTTGTACGAAAGTGGAAGGTACAAATGATCAAGTTGTCTTTTCAAAATTAAATCCAACACTCAATAAAGCCTATTATCCACATGCGCAGACTATTGGACAGGAGTTTGTCGAAAAAGGTCCGTGGGTGATTACAGTTGACAATAAAAAAGCGCCAACTTCATTTACTTTTACGAGTACTCAAGATTCCAGTTTGTATATCACCGTCAGCCAATAATGCGTTGAAGTTGATGACTTCAATAGAAAATGTTGGGTTAATAGTTAAAGCTACTTCCACCTAAAAACTCCCTTAGTAGAGAAGTAGGTGGCAATTCATTATCCATAATCGATACAAAGTAACTCATAAAACGGAGTAATCTGTACGCTTCTGCATATTCATCACAATTTTTAGGAACTTCTAAAAGTATGGGCTCTACGTGACGACGAATGACAGATAATTCGAAGACAAGGGCTGAATTAAACATAACATCGGCATTCTCTTGGTGAGGAAATATCCATTTATCTTCACCATTTCGCACACTATCCCAACGTGCTATGGTTTCCTGAGCAGAATATCCGCGATATTTATGATCACGGATAATACGACGTAGCAGACGGTTGTCTGTTGTTGGTATCCAGTTGTGATCATCTAGAGATATTGTTGTTAAAGCAGAAACATAAATCTTGAACTTTTCATTATCAGGAATAAGGGGAGTGATTTCAGGATTAAGTGCATGAATACCTTCTATAATTAAAAGATTATCATGAGACAGTTTTAAAGTATTTCCTTTATACTCCTTATGCCCTGTTTTAAAGTTGTATGTAGGTAAAGAAACCTCTTCACCAGCCAAAAGAGAACGGAGGTGACTATTAAAAAGTTTGATATCTATAGCGTAAACTGATTCGTAGTTATATTCTCCATCCTCATCTCGTGGAGTCTTTTCACGTTCCACGAAGTAATTATCCATTTCGATGGATACCGGTCTAAGTGCATTGCACATTAGTTGTACGCCTAAGCGCTTGCTAAACGTTGTCTTTCCAGATGAAGAAGGGCCAGCAATCAACACAACTCGTACTCCTTCTGATTCAATATTTCGTTGGGCTATTGTATCGGCGATTTGTGCAATTTTCTTTTCTTGCAATGCTTCTGCAACCTGAATTAATTGGGATGCCCATCCTCTTTTGATGGCATGATTAATATCGCTGACATTGTATAGGTGCATGATGTGGTTCCATTGAAGTTCCTCGGTAAATACATCGTACATCTTTTTCTGTTTAATGACGTCAGCCAACTTGTCGGGATCTTTCCGACAAGGCACTCTGAGCAAGGCTCCGTCATAATATTTAACTAGGTCGAAGTTATCTATATATCCTGTACTAGGCACTAATGAGCCGTAATAAAAATCGACGCTTTCTCCTAAACGATGTATATAGGTATATAACTGTCCAGAAGTTGATAAAAGATTGGCTTTATCCTTGCGCCCCAATTGTCGAAACATCTCAATAGCTTCTTCGGTATGGAGCTGAAGACGCTCGAAAGGAATATCTTGTTCTACTATTTCACGCATGCGCGATTTGATCTTCATGATATCCTGCATATGCAATCCTTCACTCAAACGTATGTTCACGAAATATCCTTGTGATATAGGATGCTCAAGAAATATACGTCCATTGGGATATAAATCTTCTACTGCTTTGCACAGCACAAAGCTTAATGATCGCACATATGCACGATATCCTGAAGGGTGAGATATATCTAGAAATTCAACATCTTTATTTTTATAGACCTGATATCGTAAACTTTCTGTGCGGTTGTTGACGCGGGCGTTAAGGACTTGATAAGGTAATGATAATTGGAAAGCATTATACACTTGTCTAAGCGTGCTTCCCATAGGTATCTCTTTACTTTGCCCAGTATTTTTACAATAAATAATGACTGTTTGTGCCATAATCTTCTCTTTTATATGAGATAAACATTATGCGAGCAAAGATAGCGAGAAATTCGGAAAAAAGCAAGTAATTATATGGTGTAGTACAGATTATGATTATCTTTGCATACAAAATGTTATTCAAAGACTTACTTGATAAAAATTAATCATGACAGTAAAGGACCAAGGTATTAAAAATATAATTTTTGATTTCGGAGGCGTGTTGATAGATCTACATCGTAATGAATGTATTGCTCGATTCGAACAACTCGGTTTCAAAGGAGTTGAGTATCTTATTAGTAACACGCATCAATTGGGGCCATTTAGCCAATTAGAATTGGGAGATCTGTCTACAGATGATTTTCACCAGATTATCAAAACATATCTTATAGAGGGAGTTACTAATGAAGATATTGATGAGGCTTGGTTGTCCATTCTTGGAGAAATACCCGAATATAAATTGCAGAAAATATTGGCCCTAAAAGATGATTATCGTGTTTTTTGTTTGAGCAATACAAATAAAATTCACTGGGATTGGTCTTGTGATCGTGCTTTCAATTATCAAAATTATAAGGTAGAAGATTATTTCGAGAAAATTTTCTTGTCATATGAGATGCATATGGCTAAACCAGATTCTGCTGTATTTCAGTATGTACTGCATGAAGCTGGTATACAGCCAGAAGAGACTTTGCTTATTGATGATTCGGTAAAGAACATAGAGGCAGCTTCCCAAATGGGTATGCATACCCACTTGTATGTGCCAGGTGAAGACTGGCGTTTACTGTTTGACTAATATATTTTGTATTGAATGAAGATATACCATACTCTTAATCCACAGGAATCTACTCCTTGTGTCGTTACGATTGGCTTTTTTGATGGTGTGCATGTGGGACATCGTTTTTTATTGGAGCAAACTAAACAGGTTGCTTTCAAGCGTGGTGTACCCTGGGGAGTGGTTAGTTTTGCGACCCATCCTCGTACGTTTTTTCACCCTGATCAACCAATGCCCTTATTGACTACAGAAGCCGAGAAAATTGCTTTGTTGGAAGAGTTAGGGTGTAATTATTTATTCTTGCTGCCATTCAATAAACAAATTGCACATTATTCTGCAAAAGAATTTATTCAAGATATTTTGGCTAAACGCTTTGGGGCAATCGCTTTGCTGATTGGATATGATCATCGTTTTGGGCATAATCGTACTGAATCTTTTGAAGATTATGTTGAGTATGGTGAACAATGTGGTGTGGAGATCGTTCAAGCTTATCGTTTAAGTAGTGTATTGCATCATGATGAACGAGAGATCAGTAGTTCGTTAATACGCACACTATTGCAAGCGGGAGATCTAGATTCCGTTACTAGGTATCTTACGAAACCATATTGTATTACAGGTATTGTGGTTGGTGGATTTCAACAAGGCCGAAAGTTAGGGTTTCCTACGGCAAATATTAGACCAAGTAGTTCAGAAAAATTGATCCCCCCACGAGGTGTCTATGCTGTATGGTGTGTCTTATCATCTGGTGAAACACATAAAGGGATGCTCAATATTGGTGCTAGACCGACATTCCACAATGGAGATGATGTCAGTATAGAGGTGCATATTCTCGATTATACAGGTAATCTCTATGATCAAAGCATACAAGTCTATTTTGTAGAGCGTCTTCGTGCTGAAAAGCAGTTCGCTAGTTTATTGGCTTTGCGTGCACAGTTGCAACAAGATGAGCTTGATTCACGTCGATTATTGAATAAGCAATCTTTTAGGCCTTAGCGGTCATTTATTTAAATAGATACAACAATGAACGATTTAAATCAATATACTCGTACTACTACTGTACGTAACAAGTGGAGTCTTGTCGTTAAGGTACTGATACCAGTACTTATATTTTGGGGGCTACAAGGCTTGACACAAGTGCTTGTGATGCTAGGTGATGTATTGATACATTTGATGAAAAATATGGAACAAGAAGTCAATGTGTCGCAATGGATTACTCAAGACACAATGGCTGTTTCATTGTTGACTTTGGTCTTGTCTTCCTTATTGACTGTTGGGCTGTTATCTTTGATGCATATTGGAACATCTCGACAACAATGGATTATGCCAAGTTTTAAAGAATTTGTTGCCTATGTTGCTTTGTTACTCGGAATGGTTATATGGGTTGATTTCTTGTTGTCCTGGTTGCAGCTTCCAGATTGGAATAATTCACTGATGTATGGTTTGATGCAGAGTCCATGGGGGATATTGACCATAACTCTTTTAGGACCTGTTGCAGAAGAATTTGTTTTTCGTGCTGGAGTAACGGAGCGTCTTTTGGGGTATGTAAAACCATCAGTTAGTATATTTGTATCAGCTCTTATATTTGGTCTTGTACATATTAATCCACCTCAGATTATAGGGGCTGGTTTATTGGGACTTTTACTTGCTTTCAGTTATTATAAAACACGCAGTTTGTGTTTGCCTATTATGCTACACGTAATAAACAATAGTTTAGCTGTAGGAGTGACGTTATATAGTGAAAATAAAACAGAGTCACTGCGTACTTTAGTAAGCAATGACTCTGGTATGTGGGCCTATCCAATTTTGTTGGTATTAGCAGCTTTGATTGGAGTAGGAGGTTTATATACAATTCTCAAAGCAAAGAAGTAATCTTACTGAGCTTCACGAGCTTTAATAGCCATGGCATACAAACGTATTTGTTTGACCATAGACAAAAGGCCATTGCTTCGAGTAGGTGATAAATGTTGTTTTAGTCCGATGACATCTATAAAATATAAATCACTTTCTAGAATCTCGTCGGGTGTGTGGCCTGATACGACCTTAATTAATAAGGCTATAATACCTTTAACAATCACAGCATCACTTTCTGCTTCAAAATATATTTTACCGTTTCTAGCTTCTGCATGTAGCCATACACGGCTTTGACATCCTTCTATAAGATATTGATCTTGTTTGTATTCTTCTGCTATAGGTGCTTGATCGTTTCCCAAATCAATAAGAAGTTGGTATTTATCCATCCAATCATCGAAGTCATTAAATTCTTCAATGACTTCATCTTGTATTTCGTTTATTGTCATAATAAAGTGGAGTTTGATTAGTTACTTTTCGTGATATACTACGTGCATCACTGTCTGTCCCACAGCTTGTAGAGTTGTTTTATCTATCCAAGACATATCATCTTTTATAGTATGCCAATGAGCCCCAAATCCAGAGTGTTTACAGTTGGGTTGATAAGGGATAATATCTACAGTTGGTATCTCTGCTATTTGATTAATAAAGACGTGGTCATCAGTGACAGCTCCGCCTTCTTCAGAGATGAAAAATTTACTATATCCTAGAGACTTGCCAGCAGCCCATATTTTTTCGGTGTATTTTTTTGCGTATTGCAATGAGAAATATTCTTTATAGAAGGTAGCATTAGGTCCACCAACCATGTCTAGTAAGATTCCAAAACGAGCATTATAGCGATCTTTATGTGGAATACGTGCCCAATATTGAGATCCTAAACACCAGTAAGTATCTTTGCGTTCTTTATCGTAATCAGCTGGTGCTCCATAATCTTCTGCATCTAAAAAGATGATGTCAACACCGATGGTCGGTGATTGTTGTTGAAAATGACGAGCCATTTCCAAAAGGGCACCTACGCCGCTAGCGCCATCATTGGCTCCTAAAATAGGAGTGCGGTGTTTGCTTTTATCTGGATCATGGTCTGCATACGGTCTGCTATCCCAATGTGAAAACAATGCAACACGTTTTTTACATTCTGGCTTGTAGCTACCAATGATATTTACAGCGTCCAATAGAGTCCCATCATAAGCAACAAGTTGTGTTTTTTGAAAGGTTACTTCAGCACCAAGACGGGATAATGTATTGCCTAGATATTGAGCACACTCTTTGTGTGCTTGGCTATTTGGTACACGTGGACCAAATTGAACTTGTTGTTCAATAAAATGATAGGCACTATCTGCTGAAAAAGTTGGTACAACTACAGTGGCATGGTCTGTAGTACTTACTTCTAGTTTTTTTTGTTTCTTACCAGTACCACAGCTACATAATAGAGCTATAGTCAAGCATACGATGCTAGCTTTGCTAAGCTTTTGTTGAATAATATCCATATGATTTATTTATTCTTGATTGTCGAATGACAAAGATACGCTTTTTTTATTGATTTGTAGGTTACATAATGCTCCATTTATCATTGGACGATTGTCTTGAACATGTCCAATTGGAAAATTAAAGCAAATAGGATAGGAAAAATCACTTAATATGGTAGCTAACGCTTCGTATAATGGGGCACCAAGACGTGTGTGTTCAACATAGTCTGT
>ERZ795048.2778-NODE-2778-length-13722-cov-8.127460_pt1 | contig 13722 bp, 11 predicted proteins | sample MGYA00375132_ERZ795048 | MGnify/ENA primary metagenome ERZ795048 (study PRJEB30177, sample SAMN05720225) | activated sludge metagenome | isolation source: Anaerobic digester | place: Hong Kong | collected 2014-12-17 ...
TACGCCCTATTCCTTTTTCAAATGATGCCGCAGCATCCAGTACTCCCAGAGGGTATAGATCTCCTGTAGAAAACCGATCATTTTCTGCTTCGGGAACAGTACATCCATTTTGAGCAGCTCCATAATTTTCCGTTCATCAGATCCGGGAACATCACGAAGACTTCCCAGTGCGGCGTCAATTTTCTGCTGGTTCTGATCGATTTTTCTGTTCATGTAGGAAAAAGGAAAATCATCGGGATGCTCAACAACATGTGAATGACTCGATGTGAGAATTTTTGCCCTGTCCAGGAAAATCATTTTCGCGAAATCGATATCCTTCTGATACTGTTTCAGGGAGCACTCCCTGAAACCATACCAGGGCCCGAATCCGTCTCCACCCTTTTCAACGACATCAAATCCCAGACAACTGATATGAAAGACCCTCTCATTCATAAGAAGAAGTCCCACATGACCTTTGGAATGACCCTTCAGCGGTATTGTCCCCACAAGAAGATTATTAAATTTAAAAATATGACCCGGCCTGTATGGTGTTACCTCCTTACAGGGCTGATATCCGTTCATGATGCCGAACTGCTGCACGACAGTAAAATCCACCCCGTCATTAAAACCGAATCCTCTGTAAAATTTATTCAGATTTGTAAGATACTCATGCTCCGGCCTTGGGGCATGAATTGTGGCGCCGGCCTCTTCCCATGCGTGAACATGGGCTATATGGTCCATGTGGCCGTGGGTGCATACATAATCCTTTACCGGGCCATACTGTTCCACAAGCTGCGCAACATATTTCGGCTCAATATTTACATCAAGGGCCACTGTATGTTTGTTCCTTCCGGGCTTCGGCAGCACCAGGAGCCCGTCACAACAGCTGAACTGGGCAGGAGGATCTTCCTGATGGACAAGGAGTACCCCCTCTGCAATTTCCTTTATTTTCAAATCCTGAATCCCTGTATCAGTCATGCTATCCTCGATCATTGCATCCGGACAGGTAATAATCCTTAAACAATGCTGTTTTATACTGCACATCTACATCGTGTAAAAATAATTCTTACGACACGACAAAAGATGTCAATAACTAAACACATCTTTACAAAAATCACTATTCGTTATTACAGACAACCGGCTATCCTTCCTCAAGGTTAATCGTGTTGCTATTTTACCATCCCGAAAAACAATTTTAAAATAATGTCCACTTTTTTGTCTTTTAATCACCCTTTTTCTGGAAAAGCATGAATTCCTTCTGTATAATAATATAGAATTGTTAATTTTTATTTAAGGAAAAAGTTATGAGCGCACATGAAAAACTTTTTACGAGAATAGAAGAAAACACTGACATATCAGAAGTTGAAAAAAGAGAAATCGTATTCATTTATGCAATGAAAATATCCAAACTATGGGATTATTATAATAGAGCGTTACGGGAAATCGCCAGAATTTACATTGAAGGAATAATCACGAAAAGCGAAGCAGCCGCACTATCGCAAAGGGCATACAGGGAGATTAAATCATTAATAGCCCGCCTCCTCATTGAACAGTATTACAACACAGGGGACAGTGATATTTTCGACAGGGCCCTGAGCCTTGATGAAGAGGTTGAACTGAACACAGTATCAGTCCTTGACATGAAAGAGTTTGCTGACGGGGAGGAGGAAAAACCACGGGAGAATATTGCTGTTTTTTTTAATGGCCTTTTTATTAATTTAAAAGAATTTACCGACCGGAACCGGCACCAGCCGCACTTCAAACTGCTCATCCGCGATGATGAAATTGTTGAAAAAATCAATAAAAAGATTAATCGGTCACGATATATTCTTGCAATAGACGAAGCAACACTCGGCAGAAAGTATTACGAGGACATCTGCAACAGGTCGCGATACTATTAAACTGCTTTACATAATTCATTCATATATGCAATAATATCTCTCCCGAAAGATTGTACTGTATATATGAGGAACCCATGAAGTTTTATCAAGCCCGTCATGTAATTATTATACTTGCATTATCCGCTCTCAGCTTCACTGCTCATGCCTGCACAAACGCTGCAGAAAAACCGCCATATACCGGAACGTATAACCTTCACTTTTCAGCAATGCGTTCATTTGTTCACAGGAACAAACCTGAACTTTCACAGAAGAACAGTGGCCCTCTGGATATTACAGTTACAACCAATGACAACGGGACACAGACTATAACATTTTCCCGTTGCAGAATATTCATGGAGCCGGACAGGGAATCACATCATGCCGCCATTGTGCCAGGAGCCCATACGAACACATGCATTCTTGACATGGGCGGCAGAATCGGGGAAACCGCTGTTGCGTTTTACAACGGCACCGCTGAATACAGCCGTAATAAAAGTATGGGGCTGACCCTTTACGGTACAACATCACCGGTTGAGGAAGGCGGCCCCGAAGGAACAGTAGTTTTTACGTTCACCGGAACAATGCGAAAATAAAATATTCCGGAATCACACACTCCTATACCACAGAAGCTATTGTTTCAATAAGCAGGTCGGGATCAATGGGTTTCTGAAGCACTCCGTTAAACCCGAGAAGGTCAAGTTTCCGGTACCGTGATATTGAATCACCCATTGTGCTCACAAGATACACAGGTGTTTCACGGTCATTCTTTCTTATTTCCGTGCCGACCCGCACTCCGGTTTCCGTCCCCTCTATCATCATATCGCATAATACGAAGTCAGGTTTCTCCGAATTATATTTTTCAAGGCCTTCATCACCGCTATACGCGGTGACCACAGAAAAATTTTTCGACTCAATTACCTGCCGTGTCGCTGCAATAAAATCCGCATCATCATCAATTATAAGGACCTTTTTCTTTTCCGCCATGACATTTCTCCTGGAGCAGAATCATATCAACCCGCTTCCCCGCATTATTACCATAGGGGTAATTTTACGGAAAACAGGAACAAATATAAATGAACCTGATCACAGTATGGCAAAAATTTGCTGTTTTTCAATTAATTGTGCAGGTATAATTACATATAAAACTGGCTACCGAAGTACATCTGAGGCGATACCGATATCCCCTGCGTTCAGACGTCCCTCATGATTTTCAGCCTGCTCATTTCGCTGATTTTCCCGATGAGTATCTCATCGGTTTTTGCGAGCCGTTGCGCCAGTATATGGACCATTTTCGCCGCAAAAGCGGGGTTCCTGAGCAAAAAAGCCTTCAAATCATCAAGATTATCGAGATATGCAAGTTTTACATTTCCCAGGGCCGTTACTGTCGCGCTTCTCGGTGTATTGTTAAAGAGTGATATTTCACCGAAAAAATCACCCTTTTTCATTTCCGCCACTTCGACGCTGTTGCTGCCGTCTGAAAGTGTAATGCTCACCGCACCTTCAAGAATGATATACATCCGTTTTTCAATTTTTCCCGCCTGTATTATCCGTTCCCCATTCTGATAATGAAGTATTTTCTTCGACATAAAGGATCACCATTTCTTTTTTCCGAACTGAGAGAACTACAGTGATGAATACAATGTTCTCCGCTGCCGGTATTTTGTTGCTGAATATAGAGCAGCAATGCGGTTTTGACAAGTATTTTAATAGTATGCTCAGCGGGAATGATATTATATTTTTTTCTGTAGTACTATAATTTCTTGCATCATAACCGCCACACCGGTAACGTATCCACTTTACTTTGACTGGAGAATAAAAACAAATATGGGAAGTGCGAAAAAGAAAAAATTAAAATTTTTATCATTTGCTGAACAATATAATGACAGGAAAACATCTCCCCGGTGTCCGCATTTCGGTACCTGCGGCGGGTGCCTCTTTCAGGATTATGAATATGATGCCCAGCTTTGTATCAAACTGGACTACCTGCAATCCATATTCAACGGCCTGTGCACACTTGAATCCATTGTACCGTCACAACCTTTCTGCTACCGGAACCGTATGGATTTTGTGACCGCATTCGGCAAAGCCGGCCTCCGGAGATCAGGGAGCTACCGCCATGTTGTTGACCTGGAAACCTGTGAAATCATGCAGGAGAAATCGAATATACTGTTTAAAAAACTAAGGCCGGCGCTTCTCGAAATAGAGGGGTATAATTACCTGAATCACAGCGGGTTTCTCAGATACGCCGTACTCAGGCAGGGAAAATTTACCGGTACGACAATGGTAAATTTTGTCATCGCGCACCATGAATATGAACAGCGCCTCCTTCCGGCGATTGAAACGATTCAAGACGACGTGGATTCAATATCAATTCTGTTTAATGACGGTCTTGCGGACATGAGCTTCGGTGAGGTACATGAAATAATCAAGGGAGGACATATCGAGGAATCCTTTGACGGTATCCGGTTCAGGATTACACCGAACTCATTTTTCCAGTCAAATTCTGAAATTGCCCTCGCCATGTACCGGAGGGTGAGGGATGAGCTGCAGGGAGAAAAGGTACTGGACCTGTACTCCGGAGTGGGGAGCATCTCACTGTTCGTCGCGGGAAAAGCCGCCCACGTTACCGGGATAGAGCTTGTTGAGGAGGCGGTTGATAACGCCCGCATCAATATGGAGCTCAACGGTATAACGAATGTTGAGTTTCACTGCTTCGACGCACGCGACTACCTGAAAAACTGCACAGAACAGTATGATGCGGTCATCCTTGACCCTCCCCGTGCGGGGACACATCCGAAAGTAATGCAGCATCTCAAAAATCTCGGGCCGGAAACTATTATCTATATTTCCTGCAATCCATCATCCTTTAAAAACGACCTGCAGGAACTTGACAATTATGCAATGACTTCTTTCGAAGCATTTGACATGTTTCCGCAAACACCGCATATTGAAACACTGGCGGTCCTTAAAAGGAAATAGTGTGTATTACATTGTACAGCAGGCACCATGACTTCAGACAGCGGCGTTTCCCGAAGAATAAAACAGCATATTATTGCAAAGGAGCATACCTTTTTTGCAATAACCCAGCCCGGCTTCGAAAAAACCGCGGAACATGATCTCATAGACTCCGGTATTTCCTCAATACTTGAAACAACCACCGGAGGCATAGAATTCACGTCCCGTCTCACCGGCTGCTACACGCTGCACCTTCGCGCCCGTACCATAACGAGGGTCCTCATGCGGGTCTCCCGTTTCAAGGCTACCAACTTCACTGTTCTGAGAAAAAAAACCTCCGCCATCCCATGGGAGCTATATCTGAGTGAGGGCATTCAGTTCTCGTGCAAAATATCCTGCCGCCATTCAAGGCTGTACCATACAGGCCGTATTGAGCAGGAAATAGCGGCTGCGGTCACTGCGCGCCTTGGAGAATTTGGAATTACAGCACGCCATTCCCCGTCAGACACGGAAACGCCGGAAACCCAGAAGCTTTTTATCCGGTTCGATAACGACCTGTGCCATATCAGTCTTGACGCAAGCGGGGAACCTCTGTATAAACGGGGATACCGCCCCTTCGTCTCTGATGCCCCTCTCCGGGAAACACTCTGCGCCCTTATACTCATGGAAGCCCGCATCGGCAACTACGATACACTCATTGACCCCATGGCTGGTTCCGGCATCTTCTCAATTGAAGCGGCAATGATGCGGCGGAATATCCTCCCAGGGATACACCGTCATTTTATCTTTGAAACATGGCCCTCCTTCAGGCCGGATACTTTCAGTTATATAAAAAAACAGCTTCTGAACAGTGCCGCACATAATATCGCCCCCCTGAAAATTTACTGCAGTGACTACTCCGGTCACGCGGTAGATATAATCACCAGAAACCTTCAGGCAGGCAATCTCTCAGATATAATACAGCCTGAACAACGCGATTTTTTTTCCGGTCCAATCAATCTTCCTGACAACAGCAGGAGCCTCATTGTCCTGAATCCTCCTTACGGAAAAAGGATAACCGGCACACACGCGCAGCCGCTCCTTTATAAAAAAATCGGGGAAACCATACGCACCCTGTATCCGCGATCAGGGTATGCTGTTATTGTTCCGGGAATTGAATATGAAAAACACCTTGCTCTGCGATATGACAGGAAAATCCCTTTCATGTACGGAGGGCTTCAGGTGGCGGTGATTTTTAAAGATATGTAGTACATGTATTGTGAAAGGAAAAATCCGGGTATTTTAAAAGGGACATCATCCGTTTAAAATACCCGTGTGCCGTCATCTGACCGGATGACATCCTCGTCCCTGGCATGAAGGATTCCTGTTTGTTTTGCTTATTGGATACCCCCCTTTTGCTTTTGGTACTTTTGACTGCGTATGACAGTATGTACAATTAATCATGTTACCGTTTTTTGTTTTCCCGCGGTGTTTCCCCATTATTGTGATATTTGCAAAAACAACCGTACTGGCCAGCATCAAAAAAACAGCAATACTGAGTGAATATTTTTTCATGTGATATCTCCTGTGTATACCGTAATATTGCGAGTATGAACCCGGGGAACCGGATTGTCAACAAGAATACCCGTAACCACAACACCTGCGATATTTCGTGATATGCCTTTGTGCTCACGCAAATAACTATTGACTTTTTATTCACGTTTCGATACACAATTTTTATCCTACTAAAAAAAGCGAGTACAATGCCCGGAATAGTAACACATAACTTTATATTTCATGAGGCAGTGGAATACCTCAAAAAAAAGAAAAACCGTACATTTCTTTCCACTTCCATTGAAACACTTTTCAGCACCGAGTATTATAAACGCGCCGCGCTTTTCGGCACCATAGGCCCGAACATTTTCGACTATACCCCATTCCGGCGTAACCGTTCACAGGGCTCCCGGCTCTCTTTTATGCTCCATGACGGAGGCAGTGCTGAATTATTGAGCGCGATGCTCGACAAGACCATGGCGCATTCTGATTTCAATACCGAATGGGCATCGACCCAGCGCGCCTACCTGTATGGTTTCATATCACATATAATCGCAGATGCCCACTTTCATCCGTTCATGCTCTACTGGTCCGGCTTTCCTGATTCCCGGAAAAGGCGCGAGGCCGCGATGTACCGTGAACAAAACCTTCTTTTTGAGTATAATATAGATAATTTTTTTCTGCATTATTACAAGGAAGGCAAATTTACATATGATCTGGAATTGATGCTTCCCGTAAAAGGAGGTTTTGGCTATAAAGGTTTTGACAGTGCGGTGAAAGATATACTCCTCGGTTCACTGCATGAAGTGTTTCCCCACTACTGCAAAAGATTTGTATGGAAAAAGGGGGGCAGCAGCGACACCACGTTTTCCAAAAGTCTCGGCTTCATTGACTTCAGCAGTTATCTGATTAAACTCACCTATCGCCTTAAGCATACCAGGAACGAACGGCTGAAAAAAATAATGCAGAGTTTCATGAGAAACCGTTTTGTATATCTTGATCTGCTTGTCCGGTACCCCGAACCACGGCAGCTGAACAGGCATGTGCTGAATCATCACCGCGCGCGATGGGTCCATCCGGCAGGATTACCGGGAACCCGTTACGATTCCATTGAGGATATTCTCAGGGAATGCTCCATGCATATCGGCAACATATGGGAGGAAATTGAGGGAATGATATATGGCACACGGGACAATTACGAGCATATCCTGAAGCAGATAACAGTAAACGCCTTTACCGGGGACGAACAGGCCGGCTATAATTCATTGAAAATCAAGGAGCCCGTCAGACTGAGGTTCTGAGAGCAGCGGAAACAATCATCGGTGCCGCGTACATCATCTGTTCAGGTTCCGCAGGAGAATATCAAAACGGTCTTTCGCGAATTTCGTCAGCATGCCGGCGGGCATATATTTCAGAAGAGACTGATACTCTACCAGATTTTCTTTATCACTCACCTCTGCAATATACCGTATAATATTAAGGGCTGCATTTCTGTGGGGGTTCGTGACACTGTAATCCAGGTAACTGTACAGCACTGACAAACCAAGATACGGGTTCAAATAAATCGTACTGCAGAGCGCGAGCTCCTCACCTGATATCTGGTCATAATAGTTATAGTGATTATTTAAAATCTTGTGCGTAAGTTCATGCACCACAAACATCTTCCATATTTCCCGTTTTATCGACAGTATATTCGGGAAAGCCCTCCTGAGACAATATTTAATGTCTTCCGTAACGCGCGACCCCACAAAGAACATGGAATCCACATTTTTACCCATCATTACACGTTTCGCGATGACAAGGTCATTGTACACTTCTTCCGGGTTGATATAGACCATGTCAAAATAAAAGGTAGAGTTACTTGTAGAAAATTCATCGTAATAAATAAAGGGCTGTATGTTGTAAATCTTCTCTTTTTTCTGAAAAAGCGGATGGGCGATACTGAGAAGCTCTTTTTTCCCGAAAATACAGTAATCGAGAATAATTTTTTCCGACTGCCTGCGGCTGCTTCGTGAAAACCGCAGTATGATATTTTTCCGCTCCAGCTTTTTTTCAATTGTTTTCAGCTTCCTTCTGTTAAACTTTTCCGGATACAGGTACACATCAAACATGAGATCAGCAAATTTTTTATACTGCTGATTATTCAGGGATTTAAGATAATTCCGGTATGCCACCACATGAAACCCTTCCTTCTGCATTTCTTTAAGGGATACTGTTCCTTCCTGAATTAAATTGACAAAATGAGGGTTTTCATTAAAAAGGAGCACAATATAGGCATAGAACTTACCGTTTGTGTTCCTGATATTAATAAGGTTCAGATGATATCCCGACGCGCTTATATGCTCATTACCATGAATGTCAGCCATCAACACTGAAGGTGCAAGGCACATTACTGCCGCCAGCAGGAATATTACAGTTATTGTCAGATATTTTCTTTTCATATATTTTTAATGGTGAAAGTACATCCATCGTGAGTCAATGATACAAATTCTTCAATAAATTTAACAGCGAAATTTACATCTTTTTCAATTATTATTTGCACCATCTCAAAGAGTGTCGGCAAAAACCCTGTGTGTACGCCTGCAGTATGCTCACAAAAATCGCCCTCTTTTTTTGAAATGGTACTATTATTTCTTGCAATTATGTCCCATCATGGTAAGGTATCCCTATGAATTTTGTACATCTCCACAACCATTCCGACTACTCGATCCTGGACGGCACCATCACTGTTGATAAAATGATCGATAAGGCCTCTGATCTGGGAATGCCCGGTGTGGCCCTGACCGACCACGGCAACATGTTCGGCGCGATAGAATTCTATCAGAAAGCAAAATCCAGGGGAATAAAACCGATTATCGGCCAGGAGTTCTACGTCGCCCCGAAATCCAGGTTCGACCGCGAGGCCAAATCAAGCGGCAAGGAGAATGCTCACCACCTTATTCTCCTTGCGAAAAATATGGAAGGATACAAAAACCTTATAAAGCTGTCATCTATCGGCTATCTTGAAGGATTTTACTACAAACCAAGAATTGATTTCGAAGTACTTTCACAACACAGTAAAGGGCTGATTTGTTCTTCCGCCTGTATCGGTGGCGAAATCCCCATTCTGATACTCAAGGGACGGATGGATGAAGCCCTGCAGTCAGCATGTGCCTACAGGGACCTTTTTGGAAAGGATAATTACTACCTCGAACTGCAGGACCATGGCATTCCTGAACAGATTACGGTGAACAAGGCCCTTCTTGAAATTTCCGGACAAACCGGCATCCCCCTTATCGCCACAAACGACTGCCATTATCTCAACAAAGAGGATGCCTATTCCCACGAAGTCCTGTTATGCATTCAGACCGGAAAATATATCGACGATGAAAACAGGATGCGTTTCCCCACAACCGAGTTCTACTTCAAATCCGCTGAAGAAATGATATCATTATTCAGCGAAGTCCCGGACGCTATTTACAATACCACGCGCATCTGCGACATGATTGACCTCGAACTTGACCTGGGTAACGCGATACTGCCCCACTTTTCTGTTCCTGAAGGATTTACGCTTGATTCATATCTTCGCCACCTTGTCATAGAAGGGGCAAAAATACGTTTCGGAAGTGTTGTACCGGACGAAGTGATGCAGCGCATTGACTATGAATTAACAGTGATAACATCAATGAAGTTCTCCGGATACTTTCTTATTGTCTGGGATTTTATCAATTATGCGAAGAGAGAAAATATCCCCGTAGGTCCCGGCCGGGGTTCGGCAGCAGGCTCCATGGTATCCTACTGCCTCGGTATTACAAGCCTGAATCCCATTGCCTACAATCTGCTCTTTGAGCGTTTCCTTAATCCCGACCGGAATGAAATGCCTGATATGGACATTGACTTCTGCGCGATCCGCCGGGAGGAAGTCATTGACTATGTGAAAGAAAAATACGGAAAAGACCATGTAAGCCAGATTATTACCTTCAACAAAATGAAGGCAAAGGCGGTTATTAAGGATGTCGCGCGGGTATTCCGCATACCTTTTGCAGACGCGAACATTATCAGCAAGCATATTTCCGAATCATCCCTGAAGGAGGAACTGAACACCTCCGATGATCTGAAAAAGATATACAATGAAACAGAAAAGGGTAAAATGGTTATCGATATCTCGTTGACCCTTGAAGGACTAACGAGGTCGGCGGGGAAGCATGCAGCGGGTGTAGTTATATCAAGAGAACCCCTTACGGAATACGCCCCCCTTTATCGGGACACCAAAGACGGAAGTGTTTCTTCACAGTTTGAAAAAAACAGCCTCGAGAAAGCCGGCCTTGTCAAAATGGACTTCCTTGGCCTGAAAAACCTTACCATTATTGATAAATGCCTGAAACTGATAAAAAAACACAAGGGTGTCGATATCGACATTGATAACCTGACACTTGATGACGAGCAAACCTTTGATCTTCTCCGGGCAGCAAATACAAAAGGCGTATTCCAGCTTGAAAGCGGGGGCATGCAGAACATACTGCGTAAACTGGGCCCCACAGTTATTGAAGATATCATCGCTATTAACGCATTGTACCGGCCCGGTCCTCTTGACTCCGGAATGGTAGACGAATTCATAACACGAAAAAGAAACCCCTCCAAAGTTAAATATCTTCACCCTATACTGGAGCCTATTTTAAAAGATACCCTCGGCGTTATCGTCTACCAGGAACAGGTAATGCTCATAGCTCAGCATATGGCGAAGTTCTCTCTTGCCGAAGCTGACAAGCTCAGAAAAGCAATGGGTAAGAAGATATTCGAAATTATTAAAGACATGGAAGAGAAGTTCATCAAAGGGGCAATTGAAAACAACATAAGTGAAAAAATTGCCAGGGAGATTTTCGGCCTCATTGAAAAATTTGCGCGGTATGGCTTCAACAAATCACACTCCGCAGCATATGCAATCATCTCATATCAGACCGCATACCTCAAAGCGCATTATCCGGTAGAATACATGTGCGCGCTCCTTTCCGCGATGAAAGACCCTGACGACATAACGAAATATGTGAATGACTGCCGTGCCAATGCAATACCGATTCTTCCTCCTGATATTAACTACAGCGAATATGATTTTACCATAGAAAATAATACCATCAGGTTCGGACTTAACGCGATAAAAGGCATCGGTGAAAAAGCTATTGACTCAATAATCCATGCGCGGAAGGAGATGAAATCTTTCGCAACGCTGTCTGATTTCCTTGAAAATATAGATATTTTCAGCGTCAATAAAGGCGCAATGGAGTCCCTCATTAAAGCCGGCGCCCTTGATTCAGTTCATGCGAACAGGGCTCAGCTTTGTGCCAACATAGACCTGCTTCTTGAAACAGCCAAAAAACAGCAGCAGGATAAACTATCCGGACAGGGGAGCCTTTTTGATACGGCAGAACCAGGGGATGATGCATACAGTTCACCATATGAACTGTCACATGTTAGAAGCTGGCATGACAATGAAAAGCTTCAATACGAAAAAGAAGTCCTGGGGCTTTATATCACAGGTCATCCGCTTGCGAGATATGAGCAGGAAATTCAATCCTTTTCCTGCATTTCAATACCCGATCTCAGTGAACAAACAAATAATGAAAGTATTTCCATCGTGGGAATCATATATAATCTGAAGGTCCGTATTTCGAAAAATGGAAAGAAATTCGCAATCGGGATGGTGGAAGACATGGAGGGAACCATAGAGGCTGTTTTCTTTCCCGCCACCTATGAAAAATATGAACATTACATCACCATGGACGAACCCGTTATGCTCACCGGAAAGGTTGAGATTGAAAATGAAGCAGCAAAAAAAATAATCGTAAAAGAAGTCCAGTCATTGCGGGAAATCCGCCTCAATTCAATTACAGCGTTGCACATTACCCTCGATTCGGTTGGAACAGATACACAAATACTTTCGAAGCTCAAATCTGCATTGATGGGACACAGCGGAGATTGTCCGGTGTATTTTCATGTGGACGACAGCAAAGGAAACGCAACAACGATACTCACACATCACGCATATAATATTGCACCGAACGATGTACTCATAAAAGAAATATCCCATATTATCGGATATAATGCAATACGTTATTCACTGAAAGGGTGCAGCTGAACTCAATACGTTAAGTATTCCCGTATCATACTGAATCCTTTTGAGTTTTCAAGAATCTTGATGCTTTTATCACAGACTTTCAGTTTTATATTGGTATAATTTTTCAAATCCTGAATCAGCAACTGCGCAAGAGATGAGGCGGTGGAACCGTCAACGACACATTTTTCACCCACAGCAAGCACTATCCGTTTTCCCGAATTGATAATATCCCTGTTTTGCAGGTTGAGTATCATTGCATTGAGCTTCTTACCCACTTCCATTTTATTCCGGCTTGTCCATGAACCCACAATATGTATTTCATTCACCGGTATATTCTCATAGTCCTGATTCCCGGAAAGTTTTCTTTCCTCACCATCTATAAACACATTTTCCTGATCAACCCTGAAAACTACACTACCCGCATCAGCTGTATCATGAATGACTGATGCCTGATTGCCCCCCTTTAAAAAGACCCCCTGTTTTACTCTTTCTTCAACCTTATTCAGGTATTCATTCATCTCATCCTGAAACACATCAGGTGGTGCATTTACATTTATGACTTTAAAGTAGAAAATACGGTTAAAAAGTACAGGATTCTCACGAAGTTCTTTAATAAATGAATTCACCACATCATTTTTGGTGTTCAGCAGATCCAGGATGCGTATCGGCATGTCCTCATATTGTTTAATACTGTCATAATGCCGGTCATCCGCAAGAATGAGGAAGTTGCCACGTAACAACTCAAAACCTTTACCCCGTGATAGAATAACATGGGATATCAGCAATGTCCGTAATAGTTTTTTTCTGTCAGGATCCAGCGCGGCATCAAGTTTAAGATCAATTTCATAATCGATGACAATTGAGTATGGAATACCGACCTCTCTAATAAATTTAAACAATTCGGTTCTGATCGGGGAGGTATTCTTTACATTCGCGACTACTTTTCTGATTATAGAAAGCGATGTTAAGTTCAGAAATCGTGTTTCAATTTCCAGGTCCCGCTTTACAAATGCGTTACGCAAACTCATAAGGATACGTTTATTTTCAGTAATAACAATTACTTTTCTGGATACTGCTATATCATTCCCCATTTCTTATCAAACCCTGCCCGGTTCATTCATTTATTCTTTATTGTACGATACTATGAAAAAAAGTAAATAAAAAATTATACCCCTTTCTTTCGACAAAACCAATTCACATATACCAGTCTGGCAACATTTTCCTTACAGGAGAAATAATTTGACATTATTCCATAAATCCTGCATAGTTGTGAATTGACATAGA
>ERZ795048.2781-NODE-2781-length-13707-cov-5.374890_pt1 | contig 13707 bp, 13 predicted proteins | sample MGYA00375132_ERZ795048 | MGnify/ENA primary metagenome ERZ795048 (study PRJEB30177, sample SAMN05720225) | activated sludge metagenome | isolation source: Anaerobic digester | place: Hong Kong | collected 2014-12-17 ...
CCACGGAACTGATCCAGACCGGCTGCCAGATCACAGTGGACGGCTATCTGGGGATTGTAATCATGGTATAGTCTTTTTGCGAAATGATCCGGGGAGGCAGAATCATGGACAAAAGCGCAGACGCAGGATTTACCATACAATCGGATGATGGTGTCATCCGTTTTCAGGGAAGGATTACCTCAGAGGCCGCCGAGCCTCTCAAGGACGCATATCATAACTCAGGTGCATCGCCTCATGTAGTACTCGATTTTTCCGGCATGGAACAGATCGATGTCTTTGGGCTCAACGAGCTGATACGGCTCTATCTGCGCGCAAGGAAGGATTCCAGAGAACTCCTTGTCAAGAATCTGAGCCGGTATTTTCAGGATGTGTTCAGGGCAGCCAGGCTGGATGACATCTTTCCCCTTTCTGAAGGTTCAGCGGCACAGCCTGAAGATAAAAGAGATGATTCCCCCTGGGCAGAGCCGGTTGCCTCGCTCAAGATCTCAAAGGTCCCGCAGGGTTCATTGAACCTCAATGTCGAAGGACTCAGCGTTACCGGGCCGGTTCAGGGGTTTGGCCCGCTTTGGGAGAAGACCTATCAGATACGGTTGAGCAGCGTCTCCATATCACCCAGGGAGGTCATCGGCATATTGAAGGAACGCTTCCCCTCTTTCCAGCCTCCGCAGAACAGATTCTTTCCCTCTGATGCCGGGATAGCACCGGGAGAGGTGGTGCTCATAAATGCAAAAACGCCGGCAGGACTCATAAGTACGGGGGTATGGGTCCTCTATGCTGACGATGATTCATTCACCTTCATGACCCCGCAGGGCCACCCTGAATCAGGGTGGGTAAGTTTCAGTGCATTTGAAGAAATGGGACGTACGGTCGTTCAGGTCAAAGGATTCGCTCGCGCGAACGATCCTTTGTATGAACTGGGGTTCCGGGTTGCCGGGTCCAGGCAGCAGGAAAAGATCTGGACACATGTCCTTACCTCTCTTGCCCTCCACCTTGGGGTGCATGCATGGGTTCACCTGTACAAGACCTGTGTGGGTGACAATCTGCAGTGGGATCGCTCAGGAAATATCCGGTATAATGCCCAGATCCGGACGATGCTCTATTTGATCAAGACCATGATACTGCGCACCAGGCAATAGGACGGAGAATGACTGATAGAGACAGCTGCGATTCCCTGGTAATCGGTTCCGGTCCGAACGGGCTCTCCGCAGCGATTACCCTTGCCCGTGCAGGAAGATCGGTCACCGTGCTGGAAGCAAAGGACATTGCGGGCGGCAGCGTCTGTTCGCGGGAACTTACCCTGCCGGGTTTTATCCACGATGTCGGCTCGGCGATATTCCCCATGGCAGTAAACACACCTTTTTTCAGGACCATTGATCGGACCGATACCTTTCTTGAATGGATATTCCCGCCGGCATCGGTTGCGCACCCGTTCGACGACGGGACCGCGCTGATCCTGTATGGCAGCATTGATAAGACCCTGGAAAACCTGGGTAAAGATGCCCGGGCATATGAAAGACTGGTGAGGCCTTTTGCATCAAGGTGGGATGCTCTTGCCGAAGATGTTCTGAAACCGCTTCATCTACCCATGCATCCCCTGCTGCTTTTCTCTTTCGGTTCTCTTTCACTCTGGCCCGCGGGCATGGCGGCGAGGCTCTGTTTCAGGACACCGAAGATGCACTCACTCTTTGCCGGGCTCGGCGCACATGCGATCCTTCCGCTCGGTCATGCCTTCACCTGCGCCTTTGCCCTTATCATGGCGGTAACCGCCCACAACCCGGGCTGGCCCATTCCAAGGGGAGGTGCAGGGTCGGTATCGCAGGCCCTCATCAGATGCCTCGAATCACTGGGTGGAAAGGTCCTTACCTCACGTCCTGTCCGGTCAATCCGGGATCTGCCGGCTAAAGCAAGGGTCCTTTTCGATCTCACCCCTCGGCAGATTCTTGAGATCGCAGGCAGTACCCTTCCGGAGAGATATGCGCAGAAGCTCTCCTGCTACCGCTATGGCCCCGGGGTATTCAAAGTGGACTGGGCTCTTGACGGACCGATCCCGTGGAAGGCACCTGAATGCGCTCTTGCAGGAACGGTCCATGTAGGCGAACAATCGATGAGATAGAGCTCTGCGAAAAACAGGTATGGGAAGGTGTCGTGCCGCACAGACCGTTTGTCCTGTGTGCCCAGCCCAGCCTTTTCGATGACAGCCGCACGCCCTCTGACAGGCATACGGCATGGGCATACTGCCATGTGCCTTCGGGGTCTAACGTCGATATGACCAGACGGATCGAGCAGCAGATAGAACGGTTTGCACCGGGGTTTGAAAGCCGTATCCTTGCACGCCATGTCATGAACACCCACAGTCTTGAGGCATTCAACGCCAATCTCATAGGAGGAGACATTGCAGGCGGAGCCCAGGACTGGCACCAGCTGTTTGCGCGTCCTGTTCCCGGGGCAGATCCCTATTCCATGCCGTATCCGGGATGGTATATCTGCTCGTCGTCAACCCCTCCGGGCGCGGGGGTGCACGGCATGTGCGGATACAACGCCGCGATAAGTGCCCTTAAAGACGCAAGGTGAATGCCTGATTCGGGTGATCCGGTACAGGGGATGGAGCGATATATGACGATGATGAACAAAAGGATACGATCTGCATGGACAATGACCATTATGCTTTTGTGTGCCGTGGTCATGCCGTGTCTTCAGGGGACCTCTGCTTCTGAAGACAACCGGAAAATGGCCATTGTCGCAGGCGTGGAGTTCGACGATGTCATTGAACTCGGGCCGGAAAGGCTCGTGATCGAGGGTGCCGGCCTTCATCGGTACATGATTGTGTTGAAAGGATATGCGGCAGCATTGTACCTCGGGCAGGGTCATTCATCCGATGAGCTCTTTGACGACATTCCAAAGTGCCTGCAGATCGTTTATTTTCACCCGATACCTGCACAAGGGTTTGTCAGGGCGACTCAGCATGGATTTGAGGCGAATCTGGCCCCCGAAGACCTGGAAGAACTGAAAGATCAGATTGGTCGCCTGTACGAATGTTACCAGGATGTGAAAAAACAGGACCGCTATTCCTTTATCTATCACCCTTCTACCGGGCCGGAACTGCAGCTGAACGGGGAGATCCTGTGCAGGTTCGACAGCCTTCAATTTGCCAATGCCGTGCTCTCCATATGGCTTGGCGAAAATCCTCTGGACAAGAGACTTAAAGAGGACCTGCTCGGAAGGAAATAGAAGGGTTTCGATTCAGGGGAATCCCTGATACTGAACGCGGTTTTATTGATTTCGTCGGTTAGGTGCTTATTTCTATGTACTAGGAGGTGGAATGGATGAAAAGGCCTGAAGAGGTAAAGGTCGCCGTTGTCGGTGCCGGAGTTGCGGGTATTGTCGCTGCATATCTGCTGCAGCGAAGGTATCAGGTCACGCTCTATGAAAGAAACGATTATATCGGGGGCCATACCCATACCATTGTGATCAAAGAGGGAGAGGATGCAGGAACCCCGGTAGATACCGGGTTCATCGTGTTCAATGAAAAGACCTATCCGAACTTCATCCGGTTTCTCTCTCAGCTGGGCGTCGGAAGACAGAAGAGTTCAATGACATTCAGTTACTCATGCAGGATCAGAAATCTCTGTTACGGTACAGAAAACGCGGGAACCTTCTTTGTTCAGAAGAAGAACCTGTTCAATCCGTTTTTCTGGCAGATGTTCTTCGGTATCCTCTCGTTCAACCGGACAACCCCGAGACTGCTGGATAAAGGCGCTCTCAGAGGATTTACCATGGGCGAATACCTCAAGAGCCATCGTTACAGCACCCGCTTCATCGAAGACTACCTGCTGCCTGTTTCCGCGGCGGTATGGTCCGCCCCTGATGTGAAGATGCTCGATTTTCCCATGGAAACCTTTGCCCGGTTCTTTGCTAATCACGGACTGTTCTCTGTCTTACAACATCCCCAATGGTATACCGTTGCAGGGGGATCTCATTCCTACGTCAAGGCATTTCTCAGGGAATTCAAAGGCGATGTGCAGGAAGGCAGGCCGGTAGCGAGCATAAGAAGGACAGAAAAGGGCGTAGAGGTGCAGACCAAAGACGGGGCAAGGGAGAGATTTGACAAGGTGGTGATCGCTGCACATGCGGATGAGGCGCTTTCTCTGCTTGCAGACCCCTCGGATGAAGAACAGCGCCTCCTGTCAAGGTGGCAGTATTCAGACAACAGGACGGTCCTTCACACCGATACGACCTTCCTGCCGCCCGATCCTGTTGTGTGGTCTTCATGGAACTATGTCAGGACCCGTGAGGTCTCATCCGGTTCGCCGGTAAGTCTCACATACTACATGAATCGGCTCCAGAACCTGAATGCCAGGCACCACTACTGCGTAACGCTCAACACAGACAGGGATATTCCTTCCGGGCATCTGATACGGGAGATCATGTACACCCACCCCCTGTACACCTTCGATGCCCTGTCCAGCCAGGATTCCCTGAGAGAGATGAACGGGGCGAACAATACGTTTTTCTGCGGTGCATACCTGGGTTATGGTTTCCACGAGGATGCAGTGAGATCTGCGATCGAGGTGGCAGACAGATTCGGGATAACGCTATGAGGTCCAGGATATACCAAGGATACGTCGAGCATGTCCGTTACCAGCCTGTGTGGCACAGGCTCAGGTATCCGCTGTATTTCTACGGCATCGATCTCGATGAACTGACAGAGCTGGATAAGAGCACCCCGCTTTTCGGATACAACCGCTACCGCGCGGTTTCCCTGTATGACCGCGACTATTTCGAAGACGTCTCAGGCACGATCAGGGAAAAACTCATGCGGCATCTTGAAGATTCCGGTCTTGCCGGGGACGTCACCCGAATCGTCATGATAACCTCGGCCAGGTTTCTTTCCCATGTGTTCAACCCGGTGAGCTTCTACTACTGTTTTTCAAAGGACGGCACGGCCGTCTGTGTGGTAGCCGAGGTGAACAACACCTATGGTGAACGTCATGTCTATGTGATGAAGAATGAGGCGGCCCCTGGTGAGTATCCTCTGCGCTGCGTGGCCGAGAAGGCCTTTTACGTCTCTCCGTTCAACGATATGCAGGGCAGGTATGAGATGAGTTTTTCCCCGCCAGGGGGTGAGCTTGAGATCCACGTGGATCTTTACAAGGCAGGCGAGAAGATCTTCACGGCCGGGCTGTTCGGAGACGCCCGGGAACTTACGCTCATGAACCAGGCCTTCATCCTTATCAGGCATCCGGTCATCCCCCATCTGACCATCCCGAGAATCTATTTCGAGGCGGCAAAGCTCTCTTTTCTGAAGAAACTGGGCATGCACGACAGGCCTGCCCCGGTAAGCCCCATGACCATCAGGAAGATACCCCCCACGGCGCTTCAGAGACAGAGCAGGAAGATCCTCGAGGGTCTTCTTGCCGGGATCGGCAAGGGAACCCTTGAGATCGTTCAGACCGACGGTTCCGTGAGATCTTTCGGCGGCCGTGCCCCAGGACACGCCGTCAGGATCATGATCAATGACAACCGGTTTTACCCGAAGGTCGTCCTCGGCGGCGAGGTGGGTCTGGGCGAGGCATTCATGGAAGGATACTGGGACAGTGATGATCTGGTCGGGCTCATTGAGGTCCTTATCGACAACAGAGAGGCCATATCCGAGGGCGATACCGTTTTGTCTGCAGCACCAAGAGCGCTTGATCGTGCCATGGATTTTCTCCGGAGAAACACGATGTCGGGCAGCAGAAAGAACATCAAAGAACACTATGATCTGGGCAATGCGTTCTTTGAGACGTTCCTCGATAAGACCATGACCTATTCGTGCGGTCTTTTCCTGTCCGAGTATGACACCCTCGAGCAGGCGCAGAGGAACAAGCTGCATGCCATCATCGACAAGGCGGGCATCAGCGAAGGCGACCACGTGCTCGAGGTCGGATGCGGCTGGGGGAGTTTTGCCATAGAGGCGGTACGGCGAACAGGCTGCAGGGTTACGGGCATCACCATCTCACGTCAGCAGATGGAGTATGCACGACACAGGGTAAGGGAAGAGGGACTCGAAGAGAGTATCGACATCGCGTTTGAGGATTACCGTACGGTCAGGGGCCTCTTCGACAGGATTGTATCCATAGAGATGATCGAGGCCGTAGGCCACCGATACCTGGGGACGTTCTTCGCCTCCTGCGACCGCCTCCTTGCCCCGGGTGGCGTGGCTGTGATCCAGGCCATCACCATGCCGGACAATCGCTACACAAAACATATGCAGGCGAGCAACTGGATCAAGAGGCATATCTTCCCCGGAGGCCACCTGCCGTCGCTGACCGCCCTGTGCAATGCCATGACAGCACATTCCTCGCTCATGATCCAGGACGTGGAAAACATCGGACTGCACTATGCAAAAACGCTCAGGAAGTGGTGCCGCAATCTGATCGATGCAGACGCCGTGATAGCGGCAATGGGATTTGACCGCTCGTTCAGACGTAAATGGTGGTATTACTTCTCGATGTGCGAGGCCCAGTTCGCGAAAAAGGTGATCTCGGATCTGCAGATCGTGCTCGCCAGAGAGGGCGCTACAAACCTGCCTGGATGAGCGGAATGCGTGATTCTTGAGATCGTCAAGGGAGAGCTATATGAAACTGACGATATGCGGGATAATCCTTTCAGGTATGCTGGCAATGCTCGTATTCGGCTGTGCAGGCCATGAGACAAAGGAGGCGTTTGATATGCACAAGTATTATCAGGCCCTCGAAGAAACCGCCCCCGGAACCATTGAACTGCTTGAACACGGTTCTCCCCTAGAGGACAGTGCGGTCCGAGGCTTCAAGGAATTCTACACCATCTTCTCTGCAGAACGGATCAAGGCCTCTGTGAGAGATGTCTATGCACAGGACGCATATTTCCGGGACGGATTTCGAGAGGTAAGAGGCCTCGACAATATCGAGGAGTATTTCCTCGATACTACCGAAGCCGTACATGAGTGCATCTTCGATATCCAGGACATGGCATACAATGACGGAAACTACTATTTCCGCTGGATCATGAAACTCACCCTGAACAGGGACAGGGAGAACCCTCTTGAAACCAACGGCATGTCGCATGTCCGGTTCGATACCCGGGGAAAGGTGATCTTTCACCAGGATTACTGGGAGACAGCCGCCCTGTACGAACGGCTGCCCGTAATCGGTGCTTTCATCCGGTACGTGAAGAAACGGATCTGAAGAGATGATGCCTTTTGTATAAACACCTTTTCCCGCTGTTCATGCGCCGAACATCTGCATGCCGGACAGGGTGTCCCTGATGGATGCGGCAGATGCGGTCAGGAGATCGCGCTCCTCATCACACAGAGGTATGGCAAGAGTCTTGATGATGCCGCTTCCTCCCAGGATATGTGGCAGCGACAGGGTGATATCGGGTATCCCTTCCACCCCGGTCTTTTTTGTGCATACGGTGAGTATGGAGCGCTGATCGTGAATGATGACATCTGTGATTCTGGCCAGGGCGCTGCCTATGCCGTAATATGTGGCGCCTTTGCCCTCAATGATGTGAAAGGCGGCACCACGCACTTTTTGATCGATATCCTTTTTTACCTTATCATCCAGAGAACAGTTCTGGTCGCGACAGAACTCCTCCAGCGACATGCCGCCGACCCTGACCGCAGACCAGGCAAGTACCTCTGTTTGTCCGTGCTCTCCGATTACATAGCCGTGTATGTGCTGAGGGTCTACCCCCAGATGGTTTCCCACAAGGACGCGAAACCTTGCTGTATCAAGCGTTGTACCCGATCCGATGACCCGGGTGGAAGGTACACCGTCCCTATGTGCATAGTATGCTGCAATATGGGTCATGATATCTACCGGGTTGGTGGCTGCCACAATAACGGCATCCGGGGCATAAAGCAGGATCTGCGGGATGACCTTCTCGAATACCGCAGCATTGCGTCCCAGAAGTGCGATCCGCGGCTCTCCGGGTTTCTGGCTCACCCCTGCTGCAATGATCACCACTTGGCTGCCAGAAAGATCGGAATATTCGCCTGGGACCACCTTGAGCGGGTGGGCAAAAGGCACGGCATGAAAGATGTCGTTTGCCTGCGCTCTTGAGCGTTTCTCGTCCGCATCAACCAGTACAATCTCTCTGCCGATGCCGCGCATGACAAGTGAATATGCGCAGGTAGCCCCCACAAGCCCGGCGCCCACGATACCGATTTTCATAAATTCCCCTTTCATTCGGCTCGTGTTGAAGAATTCCTGCGTGATACTGTTACGTAGTAAGGGTCTGAATTAAAAAAGCAAGAATATCCGATGATGCCGCAAATGGTTACAAGTGCCCTCTTCCTTGGAGGAAGAGGGCAAACTATTACTTTTTAGCTAACCCTGTGTCAGCGGTACAAGGGTAAGTTCCACCCTGCGGTTGAGTTCTCTTCCCTGTTCTGTTGAGTTGTCTGCTATGGGGCGGGTTTCGCCGTATCCTGTCGTCATGATACGCATACGGTCGATGCCCTGGGCCATGAAGTACTGGCCAACACTGCCGGATCTTCTCTCCGAGAGGCTCTGGTTGTACTGGTCGGAGCCGGTTGAATCCGTGTGTCCTGCAATCTCGATGAGGGTCTTGTCGAACTCCTTGAGCACGAGCACCACTGAATTCAGGACATCGTAGAAATTGGCCCTGATATCTGCAGAGTCGGTATTGAAGGTCACGTTGCCCGGCATGTTCAGGATGATGTTGTCGCCGTCGCGCGTAACGCTGACTCCGGTGTTCTGCAGCTGCATCCTGAGCTTTTCTTCCTGGCGGTCCATATAGTAGCCCACGCCGCCGCCGGCCAGTGCACCGACACCGGCACCGATAAGGGCACGCTGCCTGCGCGCACGGCTGTCCTTGCCGGACAGTGCGCCCGCTGCAGCACCCACGGCAGCGCCGATGGTGGCGCCTGCAGCTGTCTTGCTGATCTTTTTCTCTCCTGTATATGGATCAGTGGCACATCCGCAGAGAAATGCAATGATAATGGCGCCTGCGATCATACGGATACCGGTATGCTTCTTCATATCTGGTTCCTCCTGTTGAACTGTGATCTCTGAAATGTTCAATACCGATAGTCTAGTTTCCGCGCAGGGGATTGTAAAGGGGAAATCTGCAACTTTTTTGTATATATCAATACCCCCTTTGTTTCCGTCACATATCTGTGGTACGAGGTCTGTGATGAAACAGCAACTGATCATAACCCATCCAGGCAGTGCCCATTTTGACGAGGTCACGGCCATAAGTCTGGTTCTCGCCGCATATCCTGATACCCGCTTCATTATCGAGCGGCGTGTGCCGACACAGGCGGAACTCGATGATGAACGTATATGGGTGGTGGATGTGGGTGAGAGGCACGAGCCTGAAAAACGCAATTTTGACCATCATCAGAGGCTTTCCTGCCCCGCATCGTTCGTTCTTGTCGCAGATTACCTGGGTCTGTCAGAGACCATGGCCGTACTGCCGTGGTGGGATTTCAAGGACAGTGTGGACCGTTTCGGGCCGGTCAAGAGCTCTGAGGTGTTTGGTGCAGGTGATGACCTGATAAACCGCAATCCCGTTGAAGACTGGCTTACCGAAAGCTTTTCCAAAGATCCGCAGAAGAGCCTGGATATGCTCAGGGATTTCGGTTCTTATATTGTCGGGCATGCCCGCACGCTCAAGAGCCAGATAGATTTCTGGAAGACATGCCGCCGTGTGGTGATCTCCGGCGTTCCCGCAATGATAGGAGAAACCACTGAATCTGCAGGGCTCGAGGAATTCCGCCGCCAGGTAGACGATCCGCCGGATGTGGTCATCTCTTTGGCCCGCCGTGGCGAGGGCTGGCGGCTTTTCCGCTATGAAGGGACTGCTGTGGATTTCTCTCGTATTGCTGAGTTGCCGCAGATTGAATTTGCCCACAAAAGCGGGTTTATGGCCAAAACAGACGGCCTCCTGCCCATCGAGGAGGTCATCGCCCTCGTAAGCAGGGCTGTGATCCGTTTATGAGTCGCAATGCTTCTCACTGACCATCGCCAGCAGCTGATCCGGGGTTCTTCATGTATCGATGCCTGTCTTCCATGAAGCCCTTGTACACGCGGTAGATATCAGTCTCTTCGTAGGATACCCGCCTTATCGGGACGTGGTCGAAACTGAAGATCGAGGCCTCAGGACAGGCGAGCAGGATCGGCGAATGGGTGGCTACGATGAACTGGGCATGTCCGGCACTGCCCATGCTTGTTAGGATTTCGAGCAGCCTGATCTGGTTTTTCGGGGACAGCGCGGTTTCAGGTTCGTCAAGCAGGTAAAGACCCCTCAATCGATAACGGCTCCTGAAAAAGGAGAGGATCGACTGTCCGTGAGATTGCGTCATCAATGACCTGCCACCGAAGAGATCGAGGATCGCCGGATCAGAAGCAGCCCATTCGTCGAGGATCTGGGCAAATGACTGAAACACGGACGAACCGAAGAACGAACCCGGGACCATGCCGTCGGCCCATTCAACACGAATGTGCCTGAAGAAATCCTCTTCGTAGGGATTTCTCTCGAATCTTCCCCGAGACGGGCCCCGCCAGATCGTGATGCCGCACCTGTGCGCAATGGCCTCAAGCAGGGTGGACTTGCCTGTGCCGTTTTCCCCGATGAGTACCGTCACCGGTGTGGTAAAGATCAGTTCCCTGGTCTGGTGAAAGATGGGCAGGTTGAAGGGATACTTCTCTCTTGTCGGGAAATCCTCCGGGTGAAGGGTTACGTTTGTTATGTGCATTGGTTTTCCTCGCTGGTTTGTCCTGTCCGGCTTCTGGTTCTCGAAGGGTTATGCTCCTGTACCTGATATCCCGAACGCCCGCCTCTGCCTTTTCATCTGTTCAGTCGACCTCGATGATAGCCCCGCAGTCCTCGCAGCGGTAACGGGTCTTTTTATTGTTGCTTGCCCTGATCTCATCAAAGTCGTAGCGCTTTTTGCCCTGCACCTCGTAGCATTCCGGGCAGAAGCCGCCCTGCAGTTCCTCGGGAGATAGTACCAGGTGGCAGTGGGTGCACCTGAGCCTGGGTTTCTCGTCCGGCAGCAGAACGAGGTTCATGTGCCTGCATGATGTCATAGTTCGTTTCCTTGAAAAAAGTTCATGTTGCATTCTCACAACCGTCGCGGTTATCCGATCGCTGCAGTCTCCATAGTATGGATATCCTGATCTTACAATACCCTTTTCGGTGGAATTCAGATCTTACCATGGTTTCTGCCCGGCCGAGAAGCTGACTTGACCTCGTGATGAAAAAACGCCGGGACAAGTTGCCGTGTTCTGTCGGGTTGCCGGCAACAGCCACCCTTTCAAAGATGGACTGTCTCAGGACAGGACTCAGCTCTCAACGGTGCCTGTATTCCCCTTTGCCGATGCGTTCTTTATCGGCAGGGGTATAAACGCATCAAGCCCATGGCTTAGAATTCTTCAAAGTCATCTATATCCACTGAAGAAGTCGGTTTGGCCTGGGTGCGCGGTTTTGCAGGAATAACCTGTTTCGGCGGCGTTGTCCTTCCAGCCCTCGGTGTCTTCTGAACCTGGCTCACCTTGAACCGCTCGACGGTGTTGGCGAGTTCCCTTGCCTCATTGCTGAGACTGTCCGAGGTGCTTGCAAGCTCTTCCACTGTAGATGCGTTCTGCTGGGTAGTCATGTCTATCTGTCCGATGGCCCGGTTCAGTTCGTCCACACCGCTTGCCTGCTCGTTCGAGGCTGCCGCGATCTCCTCCATGACCAGGGAAAGGCTCTGGATCCGGCTGATGATCTGCTCCAGGGACTCGCCTGATCTTTTGACCATGGTGTCTCCGGCTGCGATCTTGTTTACCGTATCGTCGATCAGTGTCTTGATCTGGCGGGCAGCATCTGCAGATCTCTGTGCAAGTGCGCGGACCTCCTCCGCCACTACCGCGAATCCCTTGCCGTGTTCTCCTGCACGTGCAGCCTCTACCGCAGCGTTAAGCGCGAGAAGGTTTGTCTGGAAAGCGACTTCGTTCACTGTGGTGGTGATGTTTCCGATCTTCTTTGATGCCTCGGAGATCTCGCTCATGCTGCTTATAAGCTCCTGAGCGGCTTCTCCGCTGGTATTGGCCATATGTACCATTTCATTTGCCTGCTCGCGGCCGTCAGAGGCATTCGAGGCGTTCTGTTTGATGGATGAGGTCATCTCTTCAATGGTTGCTGCAACTTCTTCGATCGCGGAGGCCTGTTCCTGAGTGGCCTGGGAAAGTCCCTGCGAACCTGCGGAGACCTCCTGCGTTGCGATGTCAACCTGTCTGGCGGTCTCCTTGACCTGCGTGATGACCTCTTCGAGGTTTGCTATAAACCTGTTGAAACCCCGGGCGATTTCGCCAATCTCATCGGACGAGGCGGCAGGCAGACGACCGGTAAGATCCGCCTCGCCCTGTGCGATCGTATCCATCTTCTCGGAAATTGCCTTTGCCCTGTTCGCGATGTGGGTGGATATGAATATCCCGAGGACCGCAACGATCAGGGATATGACCGCAATGAAAAGGTACATCTTTATCTTCATGGAGGTTACCTCGGCAAGGATCTCATGCTCGGGGACCCCTCCCCACAGGATCCAGTCGAGGGATTCGACATATGCGAGGTAGCTTACCTTCTTTTCGCCGCCGAGTTCGTATTCGAACAGGCCCTGTCTGTTGTTCGCGGCATTTCTCGCCCATTCGTAGGTATCATAGAGGATCTTGTTGTTCATGAACTTTTCATTAGGATGATACAGGACCGTTCCGTCCGGCTCCACGATCAGGAGATACCCTGTATCAAAGTATTTCTCCCTGGATGCATCCTTGATGAGGTCAGCCTTCAGGGACTTTTCGAGCTCGATCTTGATGACATCGAGGTTGCCTTCTATTGATTGTCTCCTGAGCTCTGCCATTTTGGCGAAGTCCTCCACCTTGGCCTGCAGGTACTGGATCGCCTGTTTCTTGATGATGGCGCTCGAGGTGGTCCCCACATAGAGTATTGAAAGGATAAGAGGGATAAGGCCCACACACAGGGAGAACACGGTCAGCCGTTCCTTCAGTTTCCACTGCATCTTCATTGCTGCACCTCCGACAGTTCTTTGTTCCCGATGTTAACAGCAAGGACGAAGTCTTACCTGTATAATCGGTAAAATAACGGCAATTCTTGATCGGGGCAATAGTACGCGGTAGTAAAGAGCTCAGACTGAGTGTTTTTGCATCTTCTGTGTTCATCTTCTAGACGGCATGCCCAAGACTCGGGTTGCCATCAGGCAACTAATTCGGGGAAGAATCCATGCGCCTGATCTTCGTCCGTATAGACCCGCTCAGCACACTTTCCATGAACTCGTCTGCCAGGTATTTCCCGTGGGAAGCCGCTTCCTTCCAGAAGGAGATCCTCTCCTCGTCGCGGCCGTCGAATGTCTTGAAGTCGGCCCTGTCCGGTATGCGGCCGTGAGGAAGGCGGGAAACGAACTCAGGCGAGGGTGTTACCATGAGGATGTCCTTGGTGTGATCCGGGTCGGCGTTGCGGCCGGGCATGTTCTTGTCGAACCATCCCGGGATGAGCCTGGTCGAGAAATGCGGGTACAGGATAATGCCGTGTTCCGCTTTTGGACAGAACGATGCCGGGTGGTAGTCCAGGATGCCGCCGTCGCGGTATATGCCTGCCTGTGCACCTGCTATGTCCCGTATCCCGTCCATGACCAGGGGGATTGAACCTGTGGCAAGCAGG
>ERZ795048.2784-NODE-2784-length-13696-cov-4.647900_pt1 | contig 13696 bp, 13 predicted proteins | sample MGYA00375132_ERZ795048 | MGnify/ENA primary metagenome ERZ795048 (study PRJEB30177, sample SAMN05720225) | activated sludge metagenome | isolation source: Anaerobic digester | place: Hong Kong | collected 2014-12-17 ...
GTACCTCGGCCCTATTCCATCTATTGTACCATTGAACAAAGGACTGAATTCAAACCCAACCTTAAGTGATTCATGTACATCCTGGTTTGTATATGCAATGTAGCAACTCTTATGTTTAGAATAATCAACCGGGAATTCGAGATAGCTGAATTTTCTTTCCTCAAAATCTCCCTTTTGTTCAATAAGTTTGGTAAAATCAATACTTCTGCCATCGATCCTGGCGGGAGTACCCGTTTTCATTCTACCCACTTCAAACCCGGCTTCGGATAACTGTTCACTCAAACCGTAGGAAGGGGGCTCCCCGATCCTTCCTCCTTTTAACTGAACCTTACCAATATGCATCAGTCCATTTATAAAAGTTCCGGCAGTAAGAATTATGGTTTTTGAATGAAAGGAAATTCCCATGGAGGTGACAACCCCTTTAACAACCTTCTCTTCCATTAAAAGACTCACAACTTTATCCTGCCAAAAATCAAGATCTGGAATACTCTCAAGCACCTTTCTCCATTCAAGCGTAAAAAGTGCCCGGTCACATTGTGCCCTGGGACTCCACATGGCAGGACCTTTTGATCTATTCAGCATCCTGAATTGGATCATTGACCGATCCGTAACAATACCGGAATAACCCCCCAGTGCATCAATCTCGCGCACGATCTGTCCTTTTGCAATTCCTCCCATAGCAGGATTGCATGACATCTGGGCAAATTTCGTCATGTCCATTGTAATCAGCAGGGTTTTGCTACCCATATTTGCGGCTGCTGCTGCAGCTTCGCATCCGGCATGGCCTCCCCCAACAACTATTACATCATAGATTTTTTCCATTTTTTAAACCATCTAATACTCCAAGGGCAATATCTTCTTCAGATCTCATTCCAGCTCTTTCATCATCAGTTCCATCATTAAAACCAATTAAATGAAGCACACCATGAATGATAACCCTGTGCAATTCTGACGCAAATCCTACTTGATACGCTTCGGCATTCAATCGTACCTGATCAATACTTACAAAGATATCACCAGAAATCTTATTTTCTGATTCATAATCAAAAGTAATAACGTCAGTAAAATAGTTATGGTTTAAATATTTCCTGTTAAGATTTAGCAGGAAATCATTCGAAGTGAAAATAATATTTATGTCTCCAGGAGAAAAATTATGGTTAGAAAGAATATTTCTGATCCAGGCTTTTAAGATTGTAGATTCTTTAATTTTAAAATCAACATCCTCGTTGTGGAAATATATGGCCACTAAACCTTGAATTTTAATTCCACCTGGCGACCATCATCCAGAAAAGAAATCTCATCCGATAAGCGTTCCATTAGAAAAATACCCCTTCCATTGAGTTTTTCCAGATTCTCAGGAGCCGTAGGATCCGGAATATTTTTATAATCAAAGCCAGGACCCTGATTTGCGATCTTTATTATCAGCGTCCCGGTATCACTATCAATGACAATACTTACTGATTTATTCGGATCACATTTGTTTCCGTGTATAATAGCATTGTTTGTAGCTTCCATCGTAGCAACCAGAATGTTACCGTAGACTTCATCCGGTAAATCCAGTTCCATGGAAAGATCATCAATTACTTTTTCAACAATCCGAAGATTTTCGGTAGTCGAAGCTATTTCTATATCTTTTCTCATTATTTATCGCTGGAAAATATGTATACGTTTACCCGGGAAAAAGGTTACACTTTATTTGCTAATCCAGAGCTCCGGATCCAGGTACTCATTTGACTTCGCAATATAGAACTGTAACTCTGAAATATTCTCGTTTACGGCAACTTTTCCCAAAGGTTGCTTTGTATACACTTTATCTCCGGTTTTAACCTTCAGATCGATCACATTTTGATAAACAGTCATATATTCTCCATGCTGAATAATTATGGCATAATTGGCCCCCAAAATAGCAACAATACTTTTTACTTCCCCGTCAAAAACAGCCCTGGCAACAATACCCGGATCGGAACTTATCTTTACTCCCAGGCTGTTAAACTTTAATCCAGCAATAACAGGATGATCGTTTACACCGAATTCCTCCGTGATTACGCCAATTTCAACAGGCCAGGGCAATCTTCCCTTATTTTGAACAAAGTTATTACTTACCAGTTTCTGCTCAGGAGTTAAAGAACTATACAAAGATTTACCGGCATTCTTACGAGCCTCCTCCTCAATAATCTTTCGTATTGAAGACTCTATTTCATTACGAATCCTCTCCTTTTCAGCAATCTCAGACCTGATTTTTTTCTCATCCTGGGCCAGCCTCCTCACCATATTATCCCTCTCGATTCTTTCTCCCTCAAGGTCCCTGCTTTCCCTGGCCTTTTCAGAAATTAAAGCTTCTTTATCATTCCTGACCTTTAAAAGTTCTTCTTTACTTGATTCAAGCTCAACTACCAATAACTCCAGTTCCTTAATCTTCCTTTCCCGGTAATCTTTCAGATACTTCAGGTATTTAATTCGCTGATAAAACTGATTTAGATTCTCACTCGCAAAAAGGTACATTAACTTCTCCTCTTCCGTGTGGTTTTTATAGACACTATAGACGATTCTTGCATATTCATCTTTGCCTTTTTGAATATAATTATCCTGCTTTTCAATCTGTTCTTCTAATTCATTAATCTGATTATCCAGCAGGTTGATCTCGGCATTAATTGTATTTATTAGTTTTCTCCTGGATTTAATACCTCTTTCCACAAGAGAAAGCCGTTTTAGTGAAGAAGTTTTCTCCTCCTGTGTTTTTCTAAGTAACTGCCTGGCCTGTTCAAGTTCTTTTACTGTAGAGGCTTTCTCTGCCTCCAGTTCGTTTCGCGTCTGGCAGTTTGCAAAAACCACAAAGGCAAGCAAGAGTGATATGAGTAAAAACCTTTTCAATTAAAGAAGTATAAAATCATATTTTGCCTTATTAACCTTAAGGTCAATTTCTAATATTTTATTCAATGTTAGATTTCCTCCCCGGGCTTTTATTGTAATATTATCAACGATAAAGTTCGAATATAGGACAATTTCCCCATCCGCAGCAAATTCACCAACAAGATATTCTCCGGTCTTCTTTTGAAAAAATTCGAAATTATGTAAATCCTGGTTTACCCTATTTACTCTTGCATACTTTGCTATATCCTGAACTGAAAAATCATAAACCAATAAATCGTCTTTACGTACAGCTCCCTCTTTCTTTCTACACCTGATATTCTTATCCAGTAAAAATTCCAGATCATTAAAATTCACTGGCGGCGGATTTCCCATTGAATCATTTTTCAGAATAAAAACCATCTTATCTATACGATTAATTAAGACCGTACTATCCTGAAAAACACCAATACGAACGATTTCAAATCCCGCATTAGAAGCAGAGAGAAAAATAATTGAATCTGGCACATAGTATAAAACAAGCTTAGCATCATAAGAATCATCATTCAATGAAACTTTTGCATCTATTTTATTGATATACAGCGTTTTATACACTTCTGCGTCCGAGCAATCCGCAATCCCTTCATTACTGGAAATGAGATGACGTTGCTGACCACAGCCAACCAGCAATAAAGAAAAAAGACTTCCAAGAATAACGTTAGTTCTCACTATTTGTATCAAGAGATTTCAGTCGGTTAAGAATTTTCTCCTTCTCTCCACCAAGGATAAGCGCTTTTTGCAAATAAGCCCGTGCAATATCAACACTACCCAATGATATATGAATCTCAGCAGCATGTTCATTTACATCAGGATCATTATTCCCTCCTTTATCAAGTGCCTGGCTAATATAGTATTCTGCTTCAGTAAAATTACCCATCTTATATAAAATCCAGGCAAACGTGTCCAGGTATGTAGCATTTCCAGGATTATTGACAACTGTTTCATAGCTAAGCTGCTTTGCCTCCTCAAGTGATTCTCCCCTCAGTGACAAATAGTAACCAAAATTATTCATCACTACATAATTGGCCGGATAGCTTTTTATAATGAACCTGAAAAGGCTGTCAGAAATTGTATACTGTCCGAGACTATTATATGATTCGGCAATTAACACATCGGCCTGTAATTTCATATCTCCAGAAATATTGTCTATAGAATCCATTCTACCAAGAGAATGTATGGCCATTTCAAATTTATTCAGTTCGAATTCTGCGATACCTTTATAAAAATAAATATCAGCACTATCAGGAAAAACGGAAATTGCGGTATTACATATTGTAAAAAGATCCTGATTCCTCCCGGTATAATTTGCAAGAACAATTCCCTGTTTCCAAAGTGCATAGCGTTTCTCTTTTTCAACCAGCACAGGCATCAGCGCATCCAGGGCTTTATTAAAATCTTTTCCCTGAATAAAGAAATCTGTTGCAAATAAAAAAACATCTCTTTTCTCCGGGTATGTTTCCATCATTGTTTGAAGCATGGCTTCAAGGTAAGAATGATGCTCCCTGTTGAACGCATCATCAGACAAATAATAACTGAGAATAGCCATCTTTTTGTCATAATCAATTTCCTTACTGCTAAAGGATTTATTCAAATAATAGAGACTATTATCGGTCTGTCCTTTTTCCCTGAAATAATCAGTAAGATTAGTAATGGCAAAAATGTTTGTACTGTCCAGATCCATTACTTTCAGGTAGAAATCAGCAGCCAGATCTTTCTGTTTGCTTTTTGTAGCCAGTTCGGCTGCAACAACATAATAATCGACTGATTCAGGAAAGAAATCAATAATCTTTTCTACTTCAACCAAAGCATTCTTAAAATCCCCCTCTGATTCATATATACTGGCCTTTAAAAGCACAACCTTATCAGAGAGGCCATAACGATCTTCAATATTGTCAAGTATTTTAAGGGCCTTCTTCCCTTTTTGCTGTCGAAAATACAAGTTAGCCAGCTGGAACTTATATTCTATTTCCTGAGGAAAAGCATCAATCCTGTCAAGAAGCAATTTGGAAGCCTCCTTAAAGTTCTTTTCCATTACCAATACTTCAATATAACTATCAAAATACCAGCTTACATCAGGGTACAGGTTATAGGCTTTTTTAAGGTGAGTTTCAGCCGCATCAAGGTCTCCCAACAAAGCAAGCAAGGAACCTAATTCATAATGAGCAGCAGCTACATTATCATTTTCTTTTAAAACAACTTTATATAATTCAATCGCACCTGGAATATTACCCAAATTCTTTTGCTTTACCGCTTCGATTAAAGCGTATTCATAATCCCTTGAAGACTCCTGCGACATTGCAAGGCCAGGAATTAAAAAGCAAATAAATATAAGTATATTCCTGTTTATCATAATTTTAACTTCTACCTGTATGACCAAAACCTCCGGCTCCCCTTTCCGAATCATTCAACACCTCAACCTGCTCCCAATCAATGGTCTCATGCCTGGCAATAACCATCTGACAAATTCTTTCGCCAGGTTCAACCGTAAAAACATCAGAAGAAAGATTTACAAGAATCACACCAATTTCACCACGGTAGTCGGCATCAATGGTGCCAGGCGTATTCAAAACGGAAATTCCGTGTTTTAAAGCCATACCACTACGGGGCCTTATCTGAGCTTCAAATCCGGCCGGAAGTTCAATGTAAAGACCGGTAGGAACCAGCTTTCTTTCCAGTGGCTTAAGTGTAATGGGTTCAATATTTGCAGCACGCAGATCCATGCCGGCGCTGAAGAGTGTAGAATACGCCGGTAGCGGATTGTCAGATTTGTTTACAATTTTTATTTTATCCATTGCAATTATGTTTGTTTATAGGCTAAAAAAGTCTTCCTTTCTCCAACGAAAAAAACCGAAATCGCTATCAACATAAATAGCGGTTTTACCACCCAGTAGGAAGAAAAACCATGTTTTCCCAACTCAAAATCAATAAAATACAAGGATAAAATAACAACAAAGTACAATATTATCCTTTTTATATCATACGGAATACTATAGTGTTTCCTTGAGAGCAGGAAAGATAAGACGACCATTACAGTATAGCAAATCAGGTGGCCCCAGGCAGAAGCCACATAGCCGTATTTCTTCACAAATAAGGTATTAATAAGAATGGTTAATCCAGCACCAATAAGCACGAGTACAGCCCCTGTAAGCGTTTTATTTGTCAATTTATACCAGATAGACAAATTAAAGAATATACCCATTACAAGGTTCGCAAGCAAAATTACGGGAACGATTCCTACACCCTCGCGGTATGAGCTACCAATGAATAGTTTAAAATAATCGATATAAAGCATTACACCGAGAAATATCAGAAGTCCGGGAATAATAAAATACTTCATCGTGTCGGCATACAACTGCTTTGCGTCCTGTAAATGAGCTTTTGAAAAAAAGAAGGGCTCGGCTGCATACTTAAACATCTGGACATAGAGCGTCATCAATACGGCAATTTTATAATTAGCCCCATAAATACCCAGTTGGGACATGGGATCCGACGCCGGATCCAGCAAATGTTTCAACAGAACACGGTCAAGGGCTTCATTAATGGTACCGGCAAGGCCTGCAATCAACAAAGGATAGCTATACTTGAGAATGGTACGTAAAAGTGTAAAATCATACTGTCCCTTGAAAAAGGCAAAAATCTCACCTGAAAGAAGTAGTAATTTTAAAACAGAAGCAACAAGATTGGATATCAACACATAACCGACACCAACTTCAGGACTGTAAATTGATTTAACAAATTCATTATCAATATGATGCGGACAGTAATAAAGAAAAAACCAGTTCAGTCCAATATTAACACTAACTTCCACGATACGGATCAGGGCATATTTAACCGGTTTATTGAGAAGGCGAATACGTGCAAAAGGGATAGCTGTAAAGGCATCAATTGCGACAATCATAGCCAGCCATCGGATATACTGGGGAAACTGGCTATACCCCAATCCACCGGCGATGGGTTTTACGAACACAATTACTAGTAATACAAAAAGAACCGAGGTGCTAAATACCGTGCCCAGAATGCTTGAATAAACATTGTCTTTGTTTTCACCGTTACTGGCATAGCGGAAAAAGCCGGTTTCCATTCCATACGTAAGAATTACCAGTAAAAAAACCACATAGGCATACAGTTCGGTCACAACTCCATACTCACCTGTAGCAAACACGCGTGTGTAAAAAGGTGTTAATAACAGGTAATTCAGCAAACGGGGAAGGACGATACCCATTCCGTATACTGCTGTTTGTCCAAAAAGCTGTTTGATAGGATTCACTTTCCAGTAAGGATATTTTCTATCGCTTCATTAATGGTTGCAAAGGTAAACTTATATCCGGCATTTAGCAGTTTTTGAGGCAAAACAGTTTGACCCCTGGTTATTAATTCAGCGGCATTTCCAAGCATTAAATTGAGAACAAAAGAAGGAACAGCAAAAAAAGCAGGACGCTTCATCTGCCGGGCAAGTGTCTCTGTAAAAACCTTATTTGTAACAGGTTCTGGAGCAGTAAGATTAAATATACCTTCCTCCTTGTTATCCAGTAGAAAATAAACAGCCTGAACCACATCCTGAATATGAATAAATGAATATACCTGTTTACCGGATCCAATTTTACCCCCCAGGCCAAGGTTGAACAATCGAAGCAAAAAAGGAAGCGCCCCTCCTTTTCTACCAAGAACCAGACCCAGACGAATTATTTTCAGTTTTACCTCCGGGTGAACCTTTTCAGCTTCATTTTCCCAGGCTGATACAAGCCCCGCCAACGTAGACTCTCCGAAGAAATAATCTTCTTCCGTATTGATGGTATCATATTTGTATATACCAATGGCAGAAGAATTAATAAAGACACCGGGTTTAATTTTGCAGTGTTCAATTGCTTTTACAATATTTTGCGTTATGGTAATACGGCTTTCCCATATCAGTTTTTTCCGTTTTCCTGTCCACCTTTTTGCGATGGGATACCCGGCAAAATTCAGCACTGCATCCGTATTCTCTAAACTGTTTGCAAGAACTTCATTATCACCATATAAGAGTTCTCTTGACAGAAAAATGAATTCATTATTGCTGCCGCCGGAAACAATTGATGAACCAATAAATCCGTTATATCCTGCAATAGCTATGCGCATAATTCATAACTTCGTAAACAACAATAATTCGCATATTGTTATATTCAATAACAAAAATCAATAATTATGAAACGTTTGTTCATATTAAATGTTCTCCTGGCAATCTTCGTAATTCCCACATATTCCCAGGGAAATGACGCACCCAAGAACCAGGTGATTGTAATTGAAACAAGTATGGGAAATATCGAAATACTCCTGTATGATGATACTCCCCTTCACAGAGATAACATGATAAAACTGGCAACAGAGAATTATTACAAGGACCAGATTTTTCACAGAATTATCAAAAATTTCATGATACAGGGCGGGGACCCGCATTCGGTTGGTGCGCCAAAAGGTCAGCGACTTGGAACCGGGGGACCCGGGTATAAGATTCCCGCAGAATTCAGGGCAAATCACATTCACAAGAAAGGTGTTATTGCTGCCGCCCGTATGGGAGACAAAGTGAATCCAAACAAAGAATCTTCCGGATCGCAGTTTTACATTGTCCAGGGACAGGTTTACACACCCGAACAACTGGCAGCGATGCAGTCTGCCGGTCAACGAAGGCCCTTCACTCCAAAAGAAATTGAAATATACTCAACGGTTGGCGGAACGCCTCATCTTGACGGTGCTTATACCGTTTTTGGAGAAGTAATTAAAGGCATGGATGTGGTGGATAAGATTGCAGCTGTAGCCACTGATAACTATGACCGTCCCGTTGAAGATATTGTCTTCAATATCAGGTTAAAATAACTTGCTTATTTTTTTAACTTTGCGTTCTGAAACCAGTGAAATTGTTTCGGATAAGCAAGATTTCACAGAATCTAATTGGATCTGAGAAGTTTACCTTCCGTATAGTTCCCTGGTAAACCTGAATTTTCAATATTGAGATTTTCCTCTTATGCTAGACAGGATCAAAGAATTATATGAAGAAGCGAAGGCATTTGTTGCTGACAGTCCGGACAAAGCTGAAGAACTGCGAATCAAATACCTGGGTAAAAAGGGACATTTGAACGATCTATTTGCTGATTTTAAGAATGTTCCCAATGAACTGAAGAAGGAAGTCGGCCAGAAGATTAATGAACTCAAGCAATTCGTCTCTGAAAAGGTAGAAAGCGGAAAAGCTTCAGGTGACCAGTCAATGGTTAAAGGAAGTATTCCGGATCTTACCGTTCCGGGCGTTTCCATGCCGGCCGGATCGCGACATCCCATATCCATAGTCAGAAACCAGATCATTGATATTTTCACACGCCTGGGATACAATATTTCCGAGGGACCGGAGATAGAAGACGACTGGCATGTTTTCTCAGCCCTGAATTTCCCACCGGAACACCCGGCCAGGGATATGCAGGACACTTTCTTCATAGAAAAAGATCCGGATGTTCTCCTACGGACACATACATCTTCGGTTCAGGTAAGGGTTATGGAAAACAGCACGCCGCCCATTCGTACCATTTCACCGGGACGTGTATTCAGAAATGAAGCTATTTCAGCCAGGGCTCATTGCATTTTCCACCAGGTTGAAGGTCTTTACATCGATAAAGATGTTTCCTTTGCCGATTTGAAACAAACGCTGATGCACTTTGCTACGGAATTATTCGGAAGTGAAACCAAAACCAGGTTCAGGCCCAGCTTTTTCCCTTTCACCGAGCCTTCAGCAGAGATGGATATCAGCTGCAAGATCTGTGGAGGAAAAGGCTGCAATGTATGTAAATACACCGGTTGGCTGGAAATTCTCGGTTGCGGTATGGTTGATCCGAACGTACTGGAATATTCAGGCATTGACAGTACCCAGTACACCGGATTTGCATTCGGCATGGGTATTGAGCGTATTACAATGCTAAAATACGAAGTGAAGGATTTGCGCCTTTATTTCGAAAATGATGTACGTTTCCTGGAGCAGTTCTCTTCTGCCTTCTGATTATCAGTCTTCCAGAACAATTTCATGGGAAACAGGAAAAGCAGCTGAATAATTGGCTGAAACCCCGCAATACCTGTCTTTTGATAGATCTACAGCTTTTTGGATTTTATCCAGGGGAAGATCTTTTCCTTTAAACTTATAGATAACCTTCATCGAAGTATATTTCTTCGGATGTTCATCTGCAAGTTCGGCATCAATTTCAATGGAAAGGTTATCATATTCGACCCGCATCTTTTGAAGGATTGAAACCACGTCCATGCCGGTACATCCAGCCAGGGCCAGCATCATGAAGCCTTTTGGCCTGGGAGCAGAGTTTTTACCTCCCACGGATTCATCCGCATCGATATATACTTTGTGCCCGTTCATTTCAGTTTCAAAGGCCATTCCTCCCAGATAGTCAAGATTGAGTTTTGTTTTCATGCCAGATTTTCTAATTATTCGTCATTACATTTATATCAATTATGCAGCGAAATTGTTCATTTTGATATAGCACACGCAAGCTCTGAAGAAAAAAAAATCCCGGGTATACCGGGATCTTGAATGTATCAGAGATAAGTAATTCTATCAGTCGATATAACGGTTAAGCAGAATATGTCCGAAGAAGCCAAAAACAACAAGTATCAGGCTTGCAAGTAATTTTCCATTTGACTGGTTTTCTGTCCAAACAGAAATACTAAGAATTAATACACCAACAATAATGCTTAACAGACCAAGATTCTTGAGAATATCTTTCATTTTGGGTTGCTTTTATATTCGAGTCAAATATAATATAAATATCAAAACAAACGGTTCTGAGTGTCCTTATATTTTCCCAAATGTATATAAGCTAATTCAGTAACTTCGCGACCTCTGGGTGTTCTTTTAATATATCCTTCTTTGATCAGAAAGGGTTCATAGACTTCTTCTATGGTCCCGGCTTCTTCCCCGACAGCAGTAGCTATGGTTGTTATTCCAACAGGCCCACCTTTAAATTTATCCATTATGGTCAGTAAAATCTTATTATCCATCTCATCCAGGCCGGATTTATCGATGTTCAGGGCCTCAAGGCTAAACTTTGTGATTTCCAGGTCAATATGACCACTTCCCTTTACCTGCGCAAAGTCTCTTACCCTTCGGAGCAGGGCGTTTGCAATCCTGGGGGTTCCCCGGCTCCGGGAGGCAATTTCGCGGGCTGCTTTTTTGTCGATCTGTATATCCAGGATTCCGGCTGAACGGGTGACAATTCCTGTAAGAATATCTGCATCATAATATTCCAGCAGAGAATTGATTCCAAACCGGGCCCGTAACGGACTGGTAAGCAATCCCGAACGGGTAGTTGCTCCGATCAGGGTAAAGGGATTCAGTGTGATCTGAACCGATCGTGCTGCCGGGCCTTTATCAATCATGATATCGATACGGTAATCTTCCATGGCTGAATAAAGGTATTCTTCCACGATGGGAGAGAGGCGATGAATTTCATCAATGAACAATACATCGCCATCTTCCAGACCGGTTAGCAAACCAGCCAGATCACCAGGTTTGTCAAGTACCGGGCCTGAAGTAGTTTTAATATTCACACCCAGTTCGTTGGCAATAATATTCGATAGCGTAGTCTTCCCCAATCCCGGCGGACCATGCAGAAGCACATGATCCAGTGCTTCATCACGGAGTTTCGCCGCCTCTACAAAGACCTTCAGGTTGTCCGTAATTTTTTTCTGACCACTAAAATCTTCGAAGGTTAATGGCCGTAACTGACGATCTATTTCCCTGTCATTGCCAGTGATTTCCTCCTTACGGAAACTATAACTTTCACTAAACTCCATCAGTTGATTACTTTCACGTCATTTTCGGGAAGATTGACTTTCATTCCGTTAATTCTCACTTCCTTATTATTTCTGTATGAGACGGATAATTCTATTTCACCTGATTCATCATATTTAAACCAGGTTCTATCACGAATACCGTCTTTGTAATATTGTTCTTCTTTTATGGTACCATCGGGATTAAAATACAACAACCTTCCATCCGGCAATCCACGAACATAATTTCCTTCAAACTGCTTACTTCCATCCAGATAATAGTGTGTCCATTTACCTTCCCTTAATCCGATCAGGAAATTCCCTTCTTCCCTGTGATCCCCTACAAGGTAGGTCCATTTTCCATCTTTTTCTCCATTTATATAATTTCCCTCTTCGATAACATTACCAGCTTCATCATACTCTACACAGTATCCGTCTTCCTTTCCATTAAAATAATTTTCATCCCTCCATAATTGCCCTGAATCATAATACCATACCCATCTTCCATTAAATCGTCCGTTCAAAAAATTACCTTTTTGTTCTATTTTACCAGTTGGAAAATAAAAAATCCATTCACCCTGTCTTCTGTTTCCCCTGTAACTTCCTTTGGCTCTAACGGATCCGTCGGGATAAAGATCAATCCAATCTCCCTTCCTGTTTCCCTGATCATCCACAATACCTTCTGAAGTTTTCTTACCCTCTTCGTTGTATATTATGGAATTTATAACTGTTCCAGTTGAATCATACATCCGGTGAATACCAATCGGAACGCCATTCCTGTATCCACCTGAAAAAAGGATATGTCCATGTTTATCAAAGGTTCTTCTGAAGTCTATAATTTCTTTTGCTTCCTCGTCAATCTCTTCTGTTATCGTACCATGTTCGTAGCGTAAAGTCTGCATCAATTTTCCATCCTGGTCAAACTCCCTGAAATAGCCATGCAATTCATCATCCATGAAATTTACTTCCTTCTTCAGGCTCCCATCTTCAAAAAACTCTTTATAAGTACCCTGCTTTCTACCCAGGTTATCTGTTCTGTTTATTCGTTCGCGGCTAACCAGGTAATTATCCTTAAACTGTTTCAACGTGATAATTGTACCTTTCCGGTCATATTCCCTGGAATAAGATTCTTTTTTCCCTCCCACAAAATTAACTTCCTCCTTAAGTTCTCCCGTATTGAAATAATATTCAGACTTACCTTCTTTTTTATCATTGATATACAACTCTTTAGACAGGATAGTCGGTTTTCCGGGATTATTCGGATTATCGTAGGTATATTTTATGGAATAACCGCTTTTCTTTCCCCCCTTATAGTTTATTACTTCTACAAGATCACCGGCCTGATTGTAGAAATTCCAGGTACTATCCAGCAAACCGTTTATACGGGTACCTTCTGATTTTACTATGCCAGTAACATAATAGGTTTTCCAATAGCCATCGGGCTGGCCGTTAACCAATTTTCCTTCACTGGCAACCTGACCATTGGGATATAAAATCTGGACCGGCCCGTTTTGCACGTCAAACTGACCTTCAAGCTGCAGAAAAAAGAGCAGAAAAAGCAAAGAAAAAACGCTATGTAATATTCTGTATTTCATCGGTTAAAAATATTACAAACCAAGCCTGTCGGAAATTTCCAGCATTCTTGTTATGGATCCCCTGGCTCTGTCCATCAGTTCTTTTTCCATAATTATTTCAGGGATTTCATATTTCAGGGTATTATAAATCTTTTTTAAAGATATCAATTTCATGAATTTACAATCGTTGCAAGCGCATGTTGAATCTTTGGGAGGTGCGGCAATGAAATTTTTATCAGGACTGGCAAGTTGCATCTGGTGAAGTATTCCTGATTCCGTTGCCACGATATAGGTTGTTGCATCATCTTCCTGTGAAAATTTAAGCAGGGAAGAAGTTGAACCCACATGATCAGAAACAATACGAACAGGTTTTTCACATTCGGGATGAGCAATGATCTTAGCTTCGGGATATTGTTTCT
>ERZ795048.2785-NODE-2785-length-13696-cov-4.467048_pt1 | contig 13696 bp, 12 predicted proteins | sample MGYA00375132_ERZ795048 | MGnify/ENA primary metagenome ERZ795048 (study PRJEB30177, sample SAMN05720225) | activated sludge metagenome | isolation source: Anaerobic digester | place: Hong Kong | collected 2014-12-17 ...
TGGAGGATGTATGAATCTTGAATGGAAGTATAAAAGAATATACTGGAAAGTAAGAAAGTATCTGGATGTACATTTAAAGATTCGTTTTTCAAGAAATCGCTATAATGGACAACAGATTTTATCCATAGCGGATACAAACAATCAATTGGAGCAACTGATTGTTTCTGGAAAGCCATTTGCTGTTGGAAGAATCGGCGGAACGGAATTGAAAGCGATGGTTGCCTGTCAGAAAGAATTTCATGATCTTAAAGAAAAAGAAAGCTGCAGGAGTCTGCTTATATGTCTATCCGGCTTTTATGGTGATATGAAGGAATTTGAGCGCTTTGGAAAACTAATGGAGATTTCGCTGAAAGAAATAGATCTGGTTGGAGTCTGGTATAATCAGATGGAAGACTATATGCTGAAGCATTATGCGGCCAATACAACTAAGTATGGGAAGTTAGAGGGATTAGAGCCGTGGTATTGTAAGGAGAAGCCGTGGAGTCGTGCATTAAAAGGCAAAAAAGTAGTGTGTATTCATCCTTTTGCAGAAAGTATTATGGCGCAATATGAGAAACGAGAGCAATTATTTCCGGGTTTAGAGATTCTTCCGGAATTTGAGCTTCGTTGTGTGAAAGCAGTGCAGACGTTATTTGGACAGGAAGATAAGAGATTCGCTTCATGGTTTGATGCCCTGGACTATATGGTAGAAGAAGCGATGAAGGAAGAGTTTGATGTTGCGCTGATTGCCTGTGGTGCATATGGATTGCCATTGGCAGCACGATTAAAACAGAAAGGCAAACAGGCGATACATGTTGGTGGTGCGTTACAGCTATTATTTGGTATTCGAGGCAGCAGGTGGGATGATTTTGAGGAGTTGAATACAGTATATAATGATGCCTGGCAGTATCCATTAGCCTGCGATCAGCTGACGACCGGAAATGATAATGTTGAGAATGGATGTTATTGGTAATGGAGCAAAAGAAAGAACAGAAGAAAGTATTAATTGCAAATGGATGCTTTTATCTTGGAGTTCTCTGTGAACTCCTTGTTTCTGTATCCGGCTATGCGTACGGAGGATATAAGGAACCTTGGATTATTATCCTGGGAATGCTGTTATTCTCTGTAAAAATTCTTCTGACTATGCATTTGAGACAGGACTGGCCGGTGTTCCTTGGCTGTGCGGTATTTGGACTTCTCTGTTTCTGCTTTCAAGGTTCGGCGTTAGTGTTAAGGATTGCACTGATTTTATTAGCCGGAAGAGATCAACAGGCGAAAAAAGTGATGAAACTCTTTTTCTTTGGAACATTGGCAATAATGATTATAACAGCGGTTTTATCGGTGTTGGGACTCCATAATACGATGAGTCTGACGCAGGTATTTCGAAATGAACCAGAGACCAGATACTGTTTTGGATTTTTTCATCCGAATGGATTTTCCTTTTTCTGGATGAAAGTACTTGCTCTTGGATTTTATTGTTACTATGATCGCTTAAAGTGGTGGGGATATTTCATCAGCTGCAGTTTGGGCTTTGGCTTGTTTTTGCTCGCAAACTCCAAGACGGGAATTGCAGGGTGTATCTTATTGATGATGGGTACAATTGTAATCCGCTATTGTCATAAGACGTGGGTGAATCAATTGATTTATTATGCCGGAGGAATTTTGATGGCATCAGAGATTGCCCTGGTACTTATTACGATGTATTTTTTTGAAGCACAACCGGGAACAACAGCAGGTGTCGGAATCTGGAATGTCTTTAATATTTTGACCACCGGCCGTTTCTATTTTATTCATAAAACAGCAATGGAAGTCCCGCTTCCATGGTTTGGATATCAGGGATTTATGGAAGCCACGGAGGTTGGTTTTGTGAATGCCCTTTATAATCAGGGAATTCTCTTCTTTGGTATTTACCTTGTGATTTTAGTATGGATTTACCGTAAAATGTATCAGAAGAAGGATTCTATGGGAATGCTGTTGATTGTTGTATTTACCTTTTATTCACTGGGAGAAGCCTTTCTTCCGTATGTTAATAAAAATGTAGTATTAATGCTATGCATCGGAGTGATTCCGGCATTAACATTGAAAAGAAGTAAAGATAAGGCGGTGGCAGAACATGAATGAAATGCGAAAGATTAAGATCAATTATGTGGATTTCTGGCCGGGATTGGACAAGAAAGATAACTTTTTCTATAATATTCTGGTTCACTATTATGACGTGGAAATCAGTGATTCTCCGGATTATGTTTTCTGCAGTTGCTTTGGGAATGAACATTTCAAATATACCAACTGTGTAAAGATCCTATTTCTTGGAGAAAATATAGTTCCTGATTTTAATCTTTATGATTATGCAATGGGATTCCACTATATTGATTTTGAAGATCGATACTTACGATTGCCGCTTTATGTATTGTATAGTAAAAAAATTATTAATGCTGCACTTACGAAGCATACATTTACAACCAAGTATTATCTTGAAAAGAAAAAGTTTTGCAATTTTGTTATTTCGAATCCTTATGCAGCAAGTGAGAGAGATGCTATGATTGATGCGCTAAATCAGTATCAGACGGTTGATTCTGGAGGAAGATATCGAAACAACGTTGGGGGACCGGTTGCTGATAAAATGGAATTTGTTAAGAATTATCGATTCACAATGGCATTTGAGAATTCATCCATGAATGGATATACAACGGAAAAGATACTGGAGGCATTTGCGGGAGATACCATTCCGATTTACTGGGGAAGTTCCAGAATTGCTGAGGAGTTCAATCCGGAGGCATTTATAAATTGTCATGCGTATTCCTCGTTCGATGAGGTGATACAACGTGTTCGAGAGATTAATGAGAACGAGGAATTGTATTTACAGATGATAACTGCACCAATGGTTACGAAAGAGAGCCAGGCAGTACAATATTTAGAAGATGGATATGCAGATGCTTTTTTAAGAAGAATTTTTGATCAACAACCACAAATGGCTATTCGAAGAAATATGGTATATATAGGACGTGATTATCAGAAACGTTTAAGTGATGATAAGAAGATAGAAAGCATCCTGAATGTGATTCGTAAACCAATACACTTATGGAATAAAAAGAAAGCACAATGGAAATCGAGAAAGGATAAGAAGTAAATGAAAGCTGTGGAATCAAAAAGCAGAAATCTATATGGTAGGATGATGATAATCAATGCCTTGTTTTTTTTGCTTTTACATTTAACATTTGTTGGATTTACCAATGATGATGCTTTTTTTGTTATCGTAAGGAGCCAATGGGATTCTTTAATAGATTTACTGATTCACCGATATCTTGCAGATTCCTCCCGGGTATTATCAGAAGCGATTCTATTTACGCTAATCAGACTTCCCTTTCTTGTGTGGCAGATTCTGGATACTGCAATCTGTATTTTAGTATATCACTCCTTAACTGTGATTTTTGTAAATGATAAGAAGAGTAAAAACAATGTGCTTATTTTTCTGCTTTTTGCATCATATCCCTATATGCATATGGGGTCGGCCGGATGGATTTGTACATCACTCAATTACATGTGGCCGCTGGCTGCTTTCTTATATGCGTTTAGCGGCGTGGTAAGGAGAGGCAGAAAAGAGAAAATATATCCGCTCCAATATGCAGCTTATATTGCAGCAATGATATTTACAGCAAATTGTGAAATGTCTGCGACTGTATTGTGCATGATGTTTATGGTGGTATTCATTGAAGCTGTGATAGAAAAGCGCTCTGCCTGGTTTGAAATACTTGGAGTGTTGATTGGCATTGCGGGAATATTATTTGCCATGTTAGCTCCCGGAAATGGGGAACGAACGATAATGGAGGCCGAGAACTGGATGCCTGAGTTTTTTGACCTGAATCTGTTAGAAAAAGCCAGATTGTGTTCAGTATTTGTATTTGAGCATTTTGTTGCAATTCCCGATGTGATTTTCTTTCTGTTCTCAGGATTGCTTGCGGTGACCGGATTGGGCAAAGCGAAAAAGAATTGGCAGAAGATTGTTGCAGTGATACCGCTTCTGATAGATGTTCTCTTTACAGGTTATTATTTTGTGAAGGATTTTCTGTTGGGACATAAGCTAAATTATGATTTTGAGAATCCGGCTATTTATATGACGGATTGGAAAACGATGATCATACAATTGTCGGAAGTTACAGGACTGTTATTATTTATTATTACGGCAATTTATACAATATGGAATGTTTTACCGGAACAAAAGGTAAAGATTGGAGCAATCTGGGCACTGGCATGTGGATTTGCTGTACGTATGGCCTTGATGCTGTCGCCAACAATGTTCGCTTCGTGGCATAGAACTTTGATTTTTCTTTACTTTGCTTTTGCTGCCAACATTATACTTCTTGCGGGACAGTGTAAGAAAAGGTGGATGAAAGTAATGATTTATGTTATTTTATTCATAGGAATTTTGGTGAATTTAATATTAACCGTAGGGTTGCAAATTAGGAAAGCAGTATAAATACTGATGAAAGAGTTTATTAGAGATAAAAATGAGAAAATCGATACTTTGTATGTCATATTGATTAGTTTCCTGTCAGCCTTTGGAATACTTATATTTTGTACAAAGTGTTCTATGTTATATCCATTTCAGGATGGAATGGATACCAACTGTTTTTTTACAGTTGGGAAGGCATTGACACAAGGAAAAGTATTATATCGTGATATCTATGAACATAAGGGACTAATTCTTTATCTGATTTATAGTGTGGCATATCTGATTTCAGAAACAAGTTTTATAGGTATTTTCTGGTTAGAAGTATTTTGTGCTACCATTTTTCTGTGGTACGCTCACAAAACACTTAGACTCCTGACTGGAGAATCACAGTATTGGTCAATTCCGATTTTGGCATTTATTGCATATACAGGTTACAGCTTTTCCTATGGAGGACAGATTGAAGAGCTGGTATTGCCGATTCTGGCATGGGCATTATATACCTTTATAAGGTATATGTTTGATTTCCAAAAGGGAGAGAAAATGTTGTCCTTGGTAAAAGTATTTTTCATGGGACTATTTACAGCAATTCTGTTCTGGATGAAATATACACTTACCGGTTTTTTTCTGGGATTGGTTTTGTTCATGGTGGTTTTACAGATTCGCGAACGCAACATGAAATACCTTCTGCGATGTGCGTTATCCTTTATATGTGGTTTTTTATTAGTTACGATACCGGTTTTGATATACTTTAGTTGGCATCATGCACTGTCGGATTTATGGCAGGTTTATTTCTATAACATGTTATTTCGGTATAACAATAGAGATATTGGAATGAGCCGTATAGAGTACTCCATACGTAAGATTCTACTGACATTTTGGCGTAATAAGCGATATTCTATTCTGATTGTAATTGGTGTAGCATGGTTTACCATGCAGAAGAAACTGAAGAATTGTACAAGTTTCAAAGTGGGATTATGGATGATTTGTATAGTTACTACATTTGGCATTTTTTACAGTACACAGTATAATCGCTATTGGGGAGAAGTGCTGGTGGTTTTTTCAACATTGGGGTTCGTGCCGGTATCCATGCTGATTAAGAAGGTTTTTTCCAAAAAAAGATATGGGATACAACACTTTAGCAGTATCGTAATATTACTTGTTTGTATTATGATGTCTAGGTTGTTTAGCATGAATTCATATCTTCTTGACTATAGTAAGGAGGATATGCCGCAATTCATTTTTGCCGATATTATTCATAGTGATGGGCAGAATGGCCAGGCAATTATGAATTATGGATGTCTGGATCTGGGGATGTATACGGTGTTGAATGTTGTTCCGGAATGTAAGTATTTTTGTGACTATAACATAAATCTTCCGATTATTTATGAAACACAGAGGGAATATATTGGCAGCGGTCAGGCAGATTATATCGTGACCCGTTCACCATTGGATTTTGCGCAGGATTTGTATGAACAGGTCAGTTATGTGGAGTTTGAACTTGAGTTTGAGAATTATATTCAACCATACTATTTATATAGAAAAGTAAACCTTTAAAATAGGGTATTGCGGGAAGGTGTGAGCAAATGGCTATGTTGTCTATTATTGTACCATGTTATAACGAAGAGGCTGTAGTTGATCGTTTCTATGAGGTGATGCAGGATACATTACAAAAGTTGCCGATGCAAAAGGAATACATTTTTGTTGATGATGGTTCTAAGGATAAGACGCTGGAACTCTTGCAATCATTAAATAAGAGAGACCCTTCGGCGCATTATGTTTCTTTTTCAAGAAATTTTGGAAAAGAAGCTGCTATCTTTGCAGGGCTTCATGAGGCTAAGGGAGATGCGGTGGTCGTGATGGATGTGGATCTTCAACATCCACCAGAAACAATTCTGGAAATGGTAGAGTTGTGGAAGGAGGGATATGAGGTGATTGAAGGGGTAAAGAGCAGTCGTGGACGTGAGAGCATAATGCATCGCGTTATGGCTGGTTCCTTTTACAGTCTCATCAGTCGTTTTATGGGAATGGATATGAAGAATTCTTCTGATTTCAAATTCCTGGATCGAAAGGTGGTGGAGGTTCTGTGTTCACTTCGGGAGAGAAATACTTTTTTCCGTGCACTTTCATTCTGGGTTGGTTTTAAAACTACAAATATTCCCTATGATGTACAGGAACGTGTTGGTGGGACTACGAAATGGTCGCTGATTTCTTTGGTGAAATATGCTATACAAAATATGATTTCATTTACCTTTGCCCCTCTCTATATGATAATTACCGCAGGAATCATTTTTGTGATTTTGGGTCTTATGCTGGCGATAGATGCAATTGTTGATCACATTAATGGGATTGCGGTTGCGGGATATCCGACACTGGTCGTTTTACTGGTATTTGCAACAGGATGTATAATGTTCTCCATAGGCATTATCGGAGTCTATATTGCGAAAATATATGATGAAATAAAGGAGCGCCCACAGTACATTGTACGTGACCGGGCTTGATGCGAATTGAAATGACATTTACAACTATGGCATTTGCCATTTTTATGGCAATTACATTTGTACTCTATTATCTGGTACCAAAAAAATTGCAGTGGATTGTTCTTCTTCTGGCAAATGGATATTTCTATTATCAGACAGGATTGAACAGTGCATTGTTTTTGTTGGGGACTATTCTGGTTTCTTATCTTGCCGGTATTTTAATTGAGAGAACAGGACAAAAACGGTGGGCAATTGCAGTAACCCTGATTTTGTTTGTTGCGCTTCTTGGAATTATGCGAATGCCTTTTGCAAGCTTTATCATGCCACTTGGGCTGTCGTTTTATACTTTACAATGTATTGGATATTGTATTGAGGTCTATAGACAGACGACACCGGCAGAAAAAAATCCTGCCAAATATGCACTGTTTATCTCTTTTTTTCCACATGTTTTACAAGGCCCATTTGCAGACTATAATGAATTGAAGAAGCAACTTTATTCAGAGCATCCATTTGATTATGAACGATGTGTGAAAGGCTGTTATCGAGTTGCATTGGGATTGATGAAGAAATTGATCATAGCTGACCGAATTGGCTATGTAATTGATACTGTGTATGAAAACCCAACGGATTACTTTGGAATGACAATATTTCTTGTGATGGTTTTATATGCAATTCAATTGTATACTGATTTTTCGGGATTTATGGATATGGCATTAGGATGTGCATCGATGTTGGGAATTACTCTTCGAGAGAACTTTAATGTTCCGTATCTATCGAAGTCCATGGCTGAATTCTGGAGAAGATGGCATATTTCTTTGGGGTTGTGGTTTAAGAACTATGTTTTCTATCCTGTGCAACGAAGCCAGTTATGTACAAAAATACGAAAAGATATGAAGAAGAAAAAAAACAGATATGGGATGAATGTGCTGCCAACAGTTATTTCGCTTACTGCAGTCTGGACTTTGATAGGCTTATGGCATGGTTTTGACTGGAACTATTTGTGTTATGACTGGTTTTGTGGATTGATTATCATTATTTCAGAACTGTTAAAACCATTATATGATCGAATCAACCATATGAATCCGCGATTTGCTTCTTCCAGATTCATGGATGCCTTAAGAACGATTCGAACCTTCCTTTTGGTTGTATTTTCGTTCCTGCTGTTTAGACCGGATACCATGGAAACATCGATTATACTTTTTCGTAACTTGTTTTCCCAAATTGGTTTTTATGCAATGGCAGAGTTTATATACTGGCATATTTATGACCTGTTCCTGATTGCGTTACCGTTAGTTATTTTACTTATTGTGGATGTACTTGCCTATAAGAAAATTGATGTGATGGATAAGATGAGAAAGTGGAATCCGCTCTTGCGATATATCATATATATTGCAGGATTACTGCTCCTCTATATTACCAGAGGAGATATGGCGAGCGGAGGATTTGCATATTATGTATTTTAGCAGAGGCGTGAAGTGAAAAAATTATTTTTGTTTATTGTAAAGTTAATATTGGTCATGGTACTTACAATTGGTGCATATCAATTGACTTTCTGGTATTTATGGGACGCACAGGCAGGTCCTGATGCGTATGAAAATGCATATCAGAAAGCTCTGTTGCTGCAATATCATGCATTGGAATCTGAAGAACGCTCACCTGAGGTGATTGTCTTTGGTTCTTCTTATGTTCCGTTTGGAATCGACACAAAAGTCATGGAGGAGGAATTAGGCAGACCTGTTCAGATCCTTGGCGTTGAGGCTTCCATTGGAATTCCTTTTCTTGTAGATGTTCTTTATGATACAGCCAAACCAGGTGATACAATCGTATATATGCTAGGAAAGTCCAATTGGTACAATGAAGATTTTATGGTAATATCTGCAGCGCTGGAGAGTGATAAGACACTACTGCACCAGTACTGGGACAGCCGAGATGATACCCTTTTAGGATATCAGAATAAAATGATCTGGCGTAAGCTGTATACGTTAACCTGTGGAAGAATGATAGAAAGTATCAGAAGCGATATCTCAAAAAAGGAACAGGTATATGAATTATCTTCCTTTGATGAAAATGGTAATATGATCGTAAACCGGCAAGGAACACTGATTAGTACTGATGTCTCACCAAGTGATACACTTAACTTTTCGGATATGGAAGTTGAGACGCTGGATATGTTAAATGAGTTTTATGACTGGTGTGAGGATAACGATATTACGTTCGTGATTGCTTATTCAATGTACATTGACGGGTCGTTGGTGGAGACAGAGGAGTCACTGGCTGTTTACCATGAACAAATGACAGACTATATGAACGCAGATATACTGTTAACACCGCAGGACTACTTTTTGCCGGTGGATGATTTTTATAATCACAGCTGCCATCTGAATTCGGAGGGCGCAAGAGCTTATTCAGCGATTTTGGGAGAAGCTCTGAATCAGTATCTAGACGAGAAGAGTGACACAGAGTGAGAAAATCAGAGGTGCAAAAATGTTTCCATCATTGATCGAATTAAAAAAATATAGTAAGAAAGATATGTCAAATCTACAGGAATATCGGATGGTGCTACTGGGGGATTGTGCCACACAGCATCTGGCACAGGCGATTCGTGGATATGGCTATGTAAACAAACTTAAGATTTCACTCCTGGACACTGACTATGATCAGATTATTGCACAGGTTATGGATCTTACATCTGAGCTATATCAATATCATGCAGATGCAACGATTCTCTGTATGTGTGTGGAAAAACTTTACGAGCGGTATTGCAAAACTGCTGTGGAGTTAAGAAATCAGTTTGGTAAGACCGAGTATGAAAAAATTGCTCGGATCTGGGAAACACTTCGAAGAAACCAGAGCGGAAAAATCCTCCAGTTTAACTTTCCTGAGGCCGATGATCGTTGTTTTGGTAATTTTGGAAATAAAATGAATATTTCTTTTATTCGACAGTTAAGAGAACTCAATCTTCTGCTGATGGATGGAGCAGCACAACATAAGGATACGTATATTATTGATATCTCTTTCCTGCAGAATCTCTACGGAAGAAAAACACTTCATGATGAAAAACTTTATTATGTTGCAAAAATGCCTTTTTCCATGGAAGTTTTACCTGCAATCGCACATGAAATTGTGACGGTTGCTTCAGTATTTCGGTCAAGATTTGCTAAGTGTATCGTGTTGGATTTGGATAACACTTTATGGGGGGGCGTTATTGGTGATGATGGTCTGGAAGGAATTCAGATTGGAGAATTGGGATTGGGGCATGCTTTCTATTCTTTTCAATTGTGGTTGAAGGAATTAAGCAGAAGAGGAATCGTGCTTGCTGTTTGCAGTAAAAATGATGAGGAGAAAGCCAAGGAACCGTTCTTAAAACATCCGGAGATGGTGCTTCGTCTGGACGATATTGCAATGTTTGTTGCCAATTGGGAGGATAAAGCAAGTAACATCAGAAAGATTCAGAAAACATTGAATCTGGGAATGGATAGTTTTGTTTTTCTTGATGATAATCCATTTGAAAGAAATCTTGTAAAATCTATGATTCCGGAGATTACAGTACCAGAATTGCCGGAAGATCCGGCTGAGTATGTTACATTTCTTCAGGAACAGAATTTGTTTGAGACAATTAATTTTAGTGAAGCTGATGCAGAACGAACCAGGCAATATCGGGAGGAAGCTCAACGAATCAGTATGCAGGAGAATTATCTGTCATATGAAGAATATTTGAATAATCTCAAAATGGAAGGCATGGCCAAGGCTTTTGACAAGTTTCATATACCGAGAATTGCGCAGCTTACCCAGCGCTCGAACCAGTTTAACCTGCGTACGATTCGTTACAGTGAGGAGCAAATTGCAGAAATTGCATCAAACAGTGATTACCTGACTCTTTACTTTACATTGCGGGATCAATTTGGCGATCATGGTCTGGTTAGTGTTGTTATCATGAAGCGGGAAGAAAATAACTATTTTGTAGATACATGGCTTATGAGCTGTCGGGTTCTAAAACGCGGTATGGAAGAGTTTGTTATGAATTGCATGGTTTTGGAGGCTGGAAAACAAGGCGCAGAGTGTTTAATCGGAGAGTACAAAAAGACATCAAAGAATGCCATGGTGGAACATTTGTATGAAGAAATGGGATTTGAAACGATGCCAGATGAGCGATTCCGACTGAGACTAAAGGATTATGTACCCAAACAGGTATCTATTTTAAGGGTGGAAAGCTAATTATTTGGCGAAAGATATGTTTTATGATAGAATAGAAAAATGCAGGTTGAATGTAACACTGTAAGATGTATATCAGGGAGGTTATTATGACAAGAGCAGAAATCCTTAGTAAGGTAAACGATATTTTTCATGATGTATTTGATGATGATACAATCGAGGTTTTTGAGACAACAACATCAGATGATGTTGAAGATTGGGATAGTCTTATGCATATTACACTTATTTCGGAAGTGGAAGCTGAATTTAACTTTAAATTTCAGATGAAGGATGTTGTGGGCATGAAGAATGTTGGAGAAATGCTTGATATTATTGAAAAGAGTATGAAATAGCATGAATCATTATGTGTTTAGTGAAATACAGATTGGTACAACTGAATCCTTTGAAGTAACCGTGACACCGAAGCTGCAGGAAGAATTTACGGCGATGTCAGGCGACATCAATCCGATGCATCTGACCGATGAATATGCGAAGAAGCATGGATATGATCACAGATTGGTATATGGAATGCTGACGGCATCTTTCTATTCCACTTTGGTAGGAGTATATCTTCCGGGAGAACATTGTGTTTTTCATGAAATCAATACGACATTTAATGCACCAGTATATGAAGGCGACAGACTGAAAGTGACTGGTACGGTTATGGAGTTACACGAAGGATTTAAAAGGATTAAAATAAAAGCTTATATTACCAACCAGATGGGGAAAAAAGTATCAAGAGCAACGCTGGTGGTTGGTTGTACAGAGTAAGAGCGAAAAGAGTAAAGAAAGGCAGGGGGGAATAGAATGAGAATAGATGAGAGAGAAGTCTATTTAGTGATAGGGGCATCTTCGGATGTAGCACTGGCATATATCAGACATATTGCCACAAAATACAGAAAGAACTGTAAATATCCACCATTGGTTCTTGCACATTATTTTTCAAATCGAGAGATTCTGACTTCACTGGCAGCAGAATTGCCCAGTATTGAACTGATTCCCATACAGGCGGATCTGCGCGATGAAAATCAGGCATTAAAACTGGTTCTTCAGGTTGAGAAGTATGTAAAGTATCCTCATTATATTTTGCATTTTCCGGCGATGAAGTTTGATTATATGAGATACCGGGAATTGAACACGGATTACCTCAGATTGGAATTAAATGTTCAGCTATATGCATTTTTGGTAGTAACAAGAGCCTTCCTTCCGTTGATGCATAAGGATTATGGAAATCGGGTATTGGTGATGTTATCCTCTTATGTGGAAGATGATATACCACCCAAGTTTATGCCGGATTATATCATTGCAAAGTATGCATTGCTTGGAGCTATGAAGTCTGCAGCGGCAGAATATGGCGGAAAGAATCTTAAAATAAATGCAATATCGCCGATTATGATGGATACCAAGTTCCTTGAGAAAATGGATCCTCATATTAAGGAGTTAACCGTAATGAAGAGTTCTATTGGCAGAATCCCTCGACCGGAGGAACTTGTTCCTTACATTGACGAGATGCTGGATAGTGCATATATGAAAAATGGGTTTAATCAATTGATAGATGAAACCTGCTTTGAATCGGAGGAATCAGAGAATGATTAAGGTTGCGCTTCTTCTGGAAGACCAGGGGTTTGCAAACATGAATCTTTCGCGACCGGAGGAAGGTAATCCGGGTGTTGGCGGAACCGCATATTGTTTTTTGCTGTTGGGAAGATATCTGGCAGAAGAGAAAGATACAATTGAGATTACCTTTTATCATTTTAATGAGAACAATCTTATGAAATGCAAGCAACGTCGTGTAAAATCAATTGATGATGCTCTTGCACAGATGAAGAAGGATGGTATTGATATTGTCATCCTGAAGAATCTGCAATCCGACAAGACTTATGATATGATTGAAGCTGCTGGGATTAAGACAATAATCTGGGCACACAATTTTCTGACATTTTCTGAAATGAAATTATTTGCCCGCTGTGAGACAATCAAGCGGGTAATCTGCGTTGGCCGGCAAATGTATGACTACTATCTGGATGAGCCGGTAATTCAAAAGATGGATTATGTTTTTAACATATTTCTACCGCCACAAAAAGAGATTCCACGAACAATTCCATATGAAAAGAACGTCACCTATATCGGAAGTCTGGTCTATGAAAAGAATTTTCATGTTTTGGCGCAGGCATGGAAAGAAATCGTGGCAGCAGTTCCTGAGGCAAAACTACAGGTCATCGGCTCTGGTCAGCTCTATAGCAGAGAATCCAGTCTGGGACAGTATGGAATTGCGCAAAAAGAATATGAAGATCTCTTCATGCCGTATCTATGTACACAGAACGGGGAGTTGATGCCCTCTGTTGTATTTCATGGATTGCTGGGAGATGAAAAATACCAGGTGTTTGCCAACACAGCGGTTGGTGTTGTCAATCCGATGGCTGCGACAGAGACATTTTGCTTGTGTGCAGTAGAGCTGGAGTCCTGTGGTATCCCTGTGGTTACACGAAGAAAAAATGGATTGTTGGATACCGTGATTCATCGAAAGACAGGTCTGTTATATCGTGACGCTAAGGATTTAGCACGAAATGTGATTCGACTCTTGAAGGATCAGGAACTG
>ERZ795048.2787-NODE-2787-length-13691-cov-6.872397_pt1 | contig 13691 bp, 15 predicted proteins | sample MGYA00375132_ERZ795048 | MGnify/ENA primary metagenome ERZ795048 (study PRJEB30177, sample SAMN05720225) | activated sludge metagenome | isolation source: Anaerobic digester | place: Hong Kong | collected 2014-12-17 ...
GCATGAGCCGGACTATGTCAGAGGAGGGACGGATTGTCATATTCAAAACGTGCCGGGGGCGCGTGCGGCCAGCGCAAGGCGGCCAGCGCAAGCCGGTTTTGCTGGACGGAAAAATAGGGGGGGCGTAGCATGGGGATTCTATGGAATTGTTGATCGACAGGGCCCGGGGCTACAAGGGCAGCGTGGTGCTGCCGGAGGGACAGGATCCGCGCGTGATGAAGGCGGCGGCGGAAATCACGCGCCTGGGATTTGCCCGCGTATCCGTGCTGGCGACCCCGTCCGAAGCGCAGCAGGCCTGCGCGGCGGCGGGGGTGATTCCGTCGGGGTTCGAGATCATTGACCCGACGGCGCCTCCCTGTTTCGAAGAGCTGGTGGCGGCCTATCACCGCAAGCGGGCGTCCAAGGGGCTGACGGAAGACCAGGCGCGCGCGGCCCTGAAAAACCGCCTGTATGTCGGCGCCATCATGATCGAGACGGGCTACGCCTCGGGCATGGTGGCCGGCAGCATTGCGTCCACCCCGGACATGCTGCGGGCGGCGTTTCACTGCGTGGGCACGGCGCCGGGCATCAAGACCGCCAGCAGCTGCTTTCTGCTGCGGCTGAAAACGCCGACAATCGCCGGCGAGAATACGCTGCTGTTTGCCGATTGCGGGGTGAATCCGAATCCGGCGGCGGACCAGCTGGCGGAGATCGCGATGTCCACGGCCCAGACGCACCGGGCGCTGATCGGGACGGCGCCGCGGATGGCGCTGCTGAGCTTTTCGACGCGCGGGAGCGCCAGGCACGAGCTGGTGGACAAGGTGGCGAAGGCGACTCAAATCGCGAAGGGTCTCGCCGCGAAGTTCGACCCCGGCATGGTCGTGGACGGCGAACTGCAGACGGATGCGGCGATCGTGCCGCACGTGGCGGCGCAGAAGGCGCCGGACAGTCCGCTGAAGGGCGCGGCCAACATCCTGATTTTCCCCGACCTGCAGGCGGGCAACATCGCCGTGAAGCTGGTCGAACGCCTGGCGGGCGCGATCGCGCTGGGGCCGATCCTGCAGGGGCTGGCCAAGCCGCTGAACGACCTGTCCCGCGGCTGCAGCGCGGAGGACATCGTGGGCGTGGCGGCGGTGACGATGTGCCAGGCGGCGGCCATGGGCGTGCCGGCGGATGTCAAGGACAGCGGCGTGGCGGCGGCGCCGGCGGCGGAGGCGTGCGCGGCCGGCATCCTCTCCGACGACGAGATCGAGGCCATTGCGCGCCGCGTGGCGCAGGATCTGCTCTCCAGCCCGTCGCTGGCGCAGACCCTTCGCGGATGGTAAGAGGAGCAACACATGAAACAGATTGATTGGAACAGCCTGGGATTCGCCTTCATGGACACCAACTGCCACATCCGGCATGTCTGGAAGGACGGCGCCTGGAGCGAAGGCGAACTGGTGGAATCGCCGTATTTGAATATTCATATCGCGGCGACGGCCCTGCACTACGGCCAGGCGGCGTTCGAGGGGCTGAAGGCGTTCCGGCGCAAGGACGGCAAGGTCAGCCTGTTCCGGCCCGAAGAGAACGCCAGGCGGATGGCGGTCACGGCCCGGCGCACCTGCATGGCCGAGGTGCCGGAGGAGCTGTTTGTCGAGGCGTGCAAGCGGGTGGTGAAGGCCAACCTCGAATACGTGCCGCCCTACGGGACGGGCGGTTCGCTGTATGTGCGTCCGCTGCTGATCGGCAGCGGGCCGCAGATCGGCGTGGCGCCGGCGGACGAGTACACGTTCATTGTGCTGGTGACGCCGGTGGGGCCGTACTACAAGGGCGGCCTGCAGGCCGTGAAGGCCATCGTGCTGGACGACTACGACCGCGCGGCGCCGCAGGGCACCGGGCATATCAAGGTGGCGGGCAACTACGCCGTCAGCCTGTATCCCCATCTGGAGGCCAGGAAGGCCGGCTATCCCGTCGAATTGTATCTCGACGCCAAGGAGCACAAGTGGATTGACGAGTTCTCGACCAGCAACTTCCTGGCCATCACGAAAAACGGGACCTATGTGACGGTGAAGTCGAAGTCCATTCTGCCCAGCATCACGAACCTGTCGCTGCAGCAGATTGCCAAAGACCTGGGCATTCCGGTCGAAGTGCGGCCGATCGCGTTTGAGGAAATCTCGGAATTCGCCGAGGTGGCGGCGTGCGGCACGGCGGTGGTGATTACGCCGGTCTGCCAGATCGAGCGCGCGGGGAAGGTGTACAAGACGGGGCCCGAGACGGGCTGCGGTCCGGTGCTGGAGAAGCTGTACAGGACGGTCCAGGGCATCCAGTACGGCGAGCTGCCGGACACGCACGGCTGGAACACCGATGTCGAGTAGCCCATGATGACCCTCGAACAGCAGCTGGCGAAAATCACCGCCCGCCGGGTGGATCTGCACAGCGCGGACGAACTGAAAAACCGCCTGGCCAGATCCATCGCGGAGAACAAGCCCCTCCGCATCAAGATGGGGGCGGATCCGTCCGCCCCGGACCTGCACCTGGGGCATTGCGTGGCCCTGAACAAGCTGCGCGACTTCCAGGACTGCGGGCACACGGTGGTATTCATCATCGGCGATTTCACCGGGATGATCGGCGACCCGTCCGGGAAGTCCGTCACGCGTCCCCAGCTCTCGAAAGAGCAGGTGCTGGAAAACGCCAAAAGCTACCAGGACCAGATGTTCAAGATCCTGGATCCGGCGCGGACCGAGGTGCGGTTCAATTCCGAATGGTTCGGGCCGATGGGGTTCGAGCAGGTGATCCGGCTGAGCGCCAAGGTCACGGTGGCGCAGCTGCTGGCGCGCGACGACTTTTCCAAGCGCTATGCGGCCAACCAGCCGATCTCGCTGGTGGAATTCCTGTATCCGCTGGTGCAGGCCTACGATTCCGTGATGGTGCAGGCCGATGTGGAGATCGGCGGCACGGACCAGCTCTTCAACCTGCTGCTGGGGCGCGAAATCCAGAAGGCGCACGGGCAGGAGCCGCAGATCGTGCTGACGATGCCGCTGCTGGAAGGCCTCGACGGCGTCAACAAGATGAGCAAGAGCCTGGGCAACTATATCGCCGTCAACGACACGCCCGCCGACACGTTCGGCAAGACGATGAGCGTCAGCGATGACCTGATGTGGCGCTATTTCTCGCTGGTGCTGTGCCTGCCGGAGGAGGAGATCGCCGCGCTGAAGGCCGCGGTCGCCTCGGGCGCGCGGCATCCGCGCGACGTGAAGGACGAACTCGGCCGGCGGATCGTGGCCAGGTTCCACGGCGACGCCGCGGCGGCCGAGGCCAGCGCGGAATTCGCGCGGGTCTTTTCGCAGAACCAGCTGCCGGCGGACATTCCCGAAGTGGTCGTGCCTGCGGCGACCATCGGTCTTCTGACGCTGATGGTCAAGGCCGGGCTGGCCGCCAGCACCAGCGAAGCGCGCCGCCTGGTGCAGGCCGGCGCGGTGAAGATCGGCGACGACAAGGCGACGGATTTCCGCCTGGAGATTGAGCCGAAAGACGGCGTGGTCATCCGCAGCGGCAAGCGCGGTTTCGCGAAGATCAAGATCGGGGTTTGAACCCCGGGTCACCCACGCGTCATTTCACGGAACATCACGGGCGCCAAACCCCGCGGGATGACGGGGTGGGGCGGCCGGTTTCCGGAAAAGGCATTTTGTTTTCATTTTTCGCTTGCCTATCCGGTCCGGCGGCCGTATGGTGCCGGACGAATCGCACAAAACCGATTGCGGGGTGGAGCAGCCCGGTAGCTCGTCAGGCTCATAACCTGAAGGTCCTTGGTTCAAATCCAAGCCCCGCTACCAATTTCAAAAGGCCGGAACATCTGTTCCGGCCTTTGGCATGCGGAGGGATTTCCGGGATGGGGCGCGGCCGGAGGGGGAGGGGTCAGTAGCCGCCGCCGAGGCCGCCGGGGAGGGCGGGGGCGGTTTCCCACGGCTGGCTCATGTTCCAGGGCAGTTCGGATTCCTGATCGGCGGTGGTGGCGCAGCCGGCGACAGCCGACAGCAGGGCCAGGATCGCGGCGAGGCGCAGACAGGTCACGGCCAGAGGGACGGGATCGCGGAGTAGGTATTGATCTCGAAGACCTGAAGGGCCACCACGGCGGCCAGCAGCAGCACGGCCAGCAGCGTCATGACGGAGAGTCCGTTAGAAGAGAACATCGTCGCCCTCCTTGATGGCATCCTTCTGGAATTCCGGCAGCACTTCGGCAATGGAGACGTTGTCGCGCACCGCGCTCAGGCGGATCTTGCCGACCATGTTGTCGTTGCGGTGAACGATCATTTCGGCGCTGGGCTGGGCGCCGGCGATGGTCCCGATGTCGATGATCACGAAGTTCCAGTCGGCGTTGGCGTAGATGATGGAAGCGGTGGTGCCGGGTTTCATCGTGATGGTGCCGGCTTCGGCCTGCTCATATTTGGCCAGCTGGTTTTCCAGCATGACGTTTTCCTCTTCCAGCTGGGCCACCTGGTCTTCGAGTCCGCCGATCCGGTCGTTGAGTTCCGCGATCTGGGATTCGAGGGAGGCCTTTTCATCCTCGAGGCCGGCGATCAGGTTGGACTTCTCGACGAGTTCGGCATCCTTGGAACGGATGGTGTCGTTGAGCTGGACGATCTGGGTGCGGGCGTCTTCGAGTTCGCCGCGGGTCCGTTCCAGGTCCGCCCGGGTGTTTTCCAGATCCTGGCGGGTGTTTTCCAGGTCGGTCTGGGTGTTCTGCCAGCCGGTCAGGACCGCGGTGGCCAGGGTGTTGGCCAGGTTGAGTTCGCTGTCGAGGCGGGGCAGTTCTTCAGTTGTCCCGGCCTTGAGGTTGTTGGCGCTGAAGCGCACCTGGGATTTTTCTTCGTCGGTGAGCAGGGAGGCCTCGCCCTTGAGGGTATTCACGACCCGGGTGATGCCGCCTTCCAGCTTCTGGGTGCGGTCCTTGATCAGTGTCCGCTTGGGAAAGAGCACAAAGCCCTGGATGCAAACAGCCGCGACGGCCAGCACCAACACAATTACAACAAGCGGCTTCAACAATTTGGCCATAGTGTCCTCCAAAAACGGTTGTGGGCGCATTGTGGGTCATCGGCCTGGGGATGTCAAACTCCAAAACAAGGGTTCGGAAGGGGTTGGACATGAAACCGGCGCGGCCCCCGCGAAGGGGTGCCGCGCCGCCGGGGCGGGCTTCCGTGCCGGGATCCGCCCGGGGCCGGGAAACCGCTGCGGGCTAGGCGATGCGCCCGGGCTTGAGGAGCTTGCCGTGGGAGATCACGTGCAGCGGGGCTTTGTGATAGCGGAAAGCTTCGCAGACGCTCTTGGCGTCCAGCACGACGAGGCTGGCGTTGTTTTTCTCCCGGAGTTCGAACTTCGGCAGGTTGATGCACTTGGCGGCATTGACGGTGACGAGGTCGTAGAGCGTCTCCATCTCCGGGAAGGTGGTCATCCACAGGAGGTGGGAGGCGAGGAAGGCGACCTCGAGCATGTTGTTCTGCCCGTACGGATAGTAGGCGTCGGAGATGTCGTCCTGGCCCAGGCAGACGAGGTTGCCTTCCGCGAGCAGTTCCTTGACGCGGGCGTGGAGGGGTCCGGTATGCGGATCGCTGACGACGCCCATGCCGGCCTGCTGCAGCAGGGCGGAGACCTTCTTGAAATAGGGCGTGGGGTAGAGGCACATGGCGCGCGCGTGGTGCGCGAGGGAGCGGCCGATGCGGCCTTCCTCGATGGTACGCACCGCCAGCATCTCCAGGGTCTTGAGCGTGGGGTCGCCGGCGTCGTCCACCAGCATGGAGATGTCCTTGTCGTAGGCGATGGCCAGCTTCATCATTTCGTCAATGTGGGTCTGTTCGTCGCGCTCGGTGAATTCGATCCAGGGGATGCCGCCGACGACATCGGCGCCGAGGTCCATGGCCTCCTTCATCAGGTCGACGGTGCCGGGTTCGCGGACAACGCCGTCCTGCGGGAAGGCGACAACCTGGACATCCACGACGCCCTTGAATTCGTCGCGGGCCTTCAGCAGGGCCTTGAGGCCGATCAGCTTGGCCTTGGAATCGACATCGGCGAAGGCGCGGATATGCAGATTGCCGTTGAGGGCGGCGAGCTTGAGGGCCTTGCGGACATTGGGGAGGATCCACTTTTCGTTGTAGTTCGCCTTGACGCGGGCGGCGAGTTCGATGGCGGTCATGGCCCCGCCCATGTCGGCGCCGTGGTAGGCGCTGAGGGCCCTGGAGTCCATCATTTCCAGCGTATAGACCTTGCAGAGGTGCAGGTGGGTGTTGACGAACGGCTCGGTGACGAGGTTGCCGGCGGCGTCGATGACCTTGCCGGCCCTGGCGCGGACGGGTTTCTTCGTGATCTTCTGGATGACGCCCTTTTCGATGGCGATGTTCCAGAGTCCGGATTTGCGGCGGAGCTGCGCGTTTTTGATGAGAATGTCGTACATGGGGGGCCTTTCGGGGTTCAACGGTTCAGGGGTTCAGAGGTTCAACAGTTCAACGGTTCAGGGGTTCAGGGGGCAGGGAACAGAGTTCAGGGGAAATGAATCCTTTTTGTGTTTTTCGCGAGTTTCGCAGTTTCAGGTTTGGGCCTTCATGTATTGCTGGGCGAGTTTGGCGCCTTCCCAGATGGCTTCGTAGCCGGTGCAGCGGCAGAAGTGGCGGGAGAGGGCGGTCTTGATTTCGTCGTCGGTGGCGTCGGGTTTTTTCGTGTAGAGCGCGTAGAGTTCCATGACGATGCCGGGGATGCAGTAGCCGCACTGGACGGCGCCGGCTTCGATCAGGGCCTTCTGAATGGGATGGATGTCGGCGCCGCGGTTCAGGCCTTCGATGGTCAGGACGGCGGCCCCGTCGAGTTTGGCGGCGGGCAGGAGGCAGGCGCGCTTGGCTTCGCCGTTGAGGACGATGGTGCAGGCCCCGCAGGTGCCGTCGTCGCAGCCGCGCTTGGTGCCGGTCAGGTTGAGGTGTTCGCGCAGGACATCGATGATCTTGTCGGCGGGTTCAACGGCGACGGACTGGGGCGTGCCGTTCAGGGTGAACTGGATGAGGTCGGCCATGGGGGCTACTCCTTGGGTTGGGCGCCGGTTCCGCAGGCGGGACAGGCGGGATTTCGATGGGCATGGACAGGGGTGAATTCGGCTTCGAGGCCGTCGTAGGTCAGCAGGGTGCCGGTCAGCAGCGCCCCGACGCCGGAGAGGAACTTGACGGCTTCGAGGGCCTGGAGGGAGCCGATGACGCCGGGGATGGGGCCCAGGGGCCCGGCGTTGGAGGGCGCCTCGGGGGCGGGGGCGGGCGGCGGCACGGGGAAGACGCACCGCAGGCAGGCGCTCTGGCCGGGGCGCACGGTGAGAATCTGGCCGCAGAACGCGGAAATGCCCGCATGGACAAACGGCTTGCCCATTGCCACGCAGACGTCGTTGATCAGGTACTTGGATGCATAGTTGTCCGTGGCGTCGAGAATCAGGTCGTAGGGGGCGAAGAGCTCCCGGGCGTTGGCGGCCGTGAGGCGTTCGTTGTGGGCCGAGAGCTGCACGTGGGGATTGAGGGTGCGCAGGCGGGCCACGGCGGAGTCGGTCTTGGGGCGGCCGATGTCGGGGGTGGCGTGCAGGATCTGGCGCTGGAGATTGGAAATGTCCACCCGGTCCGAATCCATCAGGCCCAGGCGGCCGACCCCGGCCGCGGCGAGATAATAGAGGGCGGGCGAGCCCAGGCCGCCGCAGCCCACCACCAGCACGCGGCCCGCGCGGAGCTTTTCCTGGGCATGGCCGCCGAAACCCGGCAGGTCGAGATGGCGCGCGTAGCGCTGGCGTTCTTCCGGGGAAAAAGCCATGGCGGTCAGGGGGCGGGCGTCCCCGGGAAAAAGCCCTGACCGCCGGACAGCGTCCAGATGGCGACGGCGGCATAGACCAGCAGGCCCAGCACGGTCAGGAACAGGCCGATGATGTACATCCAGCCCCAGCAGGCGAAGAGCGTCTTGAGCCTGGAAAAGAAGGGGATCAGGTCCGGGGAGACAAACGGGGCGCGGCCCAGCGCGGCCCGGGCGCCCAGCGTGGCGCATCCCGCCAGCAGCATGGGGATGCCGTAGAGCATCAGCGCGGGCGGAATGGACAGCAGGATGGTCATGACGCCGACAAACGCCATCCAGGGGCGCAGGCTGTCCGGCAGGGGCACCTTGCCTTCGCTGCCCGACGGCGCCTGCAGGGCGGCAAAGGCGTCGCCGGCGGGAATCCAGTTGGCCAGGCCGTCGTGCCAGACCAGCGTCGCGGGGGCGATGTCCCCCGCAATAAACCGGGCGCGCACGAAGGCTTCGTCGTGCGGGCCGCTTTTTTCGCGGGTTTTTGCGATCACATAGTACCAGGATGCCATGGTCGATCTCCGGACAGCCCAAGATAGGATAAAACGGATCGGGAAGCAAAGAAAAGAGTTCCGCGTCTTGCGGGCGGGGGCGGGGTGTGGCAGGATGGCGACTCCACCCGATGGCAAGGAGTCCCGTATGACCTGGAAACTGTTTGCAGCAACGTTCTGGCTGATTTTTCTGGCCGAGCTGGGCGACAAGACCCAGCTGGCGGTGATGCTGCAGAGCGCGATCCATGGCCGGGCGGGGGTGTTCTGGGCCGCCAGCCTGGCGCTGGTGCTGTCCACGCTGCTGGCGGTCTTTCTGGGCGGGCTGATCGCCAGAGTGGTGTCCGAGCGTGTCATTCATGCCGTGGGCGGCATTCTGTTTCTGGTGTTCGGCCTGATCATGGTGTATTCGGCCATCCGGCCCGGTCCGGACATCGCGCCCGTTCTCCAGGCCGTGGAAAAACCGGCCGAAGACTGATGGGGCCCGTGCCAAACCCCGGTTTGCCCGGGCCGTATTCAGAATCCAGAATTCAGGATTCAGAATGAACAGCCGCTGAACCGCCGTCGCGGCGGATTCCACGCCGTGGAAAACTAGTTTCCATGGCGTGGAAAACGGTTAGGATGCGGCGCATGAGGATAAGGATGCCAGTCCTGGGGATGGCCGTTTTATGCGGCGCGGCGCTGGCGGCGGCGGAGCCGCCGCCGCCGGAGCCGCTGAGCCTGGACGAGGCCATCGAACAGGCCCTGGCGCACAACCGCGATCTGGCGAAGGGGGCGCTGGATGTGCGGGGATACCGCCTGGCGCAGCAGGAGGCGCGGGAGTCGGTGCGCGGCTTCCGGGTGGTGCCCGAAGGGGCCGCGGGCATGGGGCCGGACGGCGAAGACTGGCGGAGCGGGTTGCGGGCGGAAGCCACCGGGCCGGCCGGGACGCGGGTCGCGCTGGCCGCCGCCGTTCGCTCCGTCGAGGTGGACGAGGCCGACGAGATGCGCCGCGGCGAGGTCCGGGTGGAGATTTCCCAGCCGCTGTTTCGCGATTTCGGCTCGCTGGTTCGCAACGAGCCGGCCGTGGCGGCGGGCGAAACCCTGCGGGCGGCCCGGCGGGCGTGGGAGCGCGACCGTTCCGCCCTGGTGCTGCGGGTGGTCGAATTGTACGAAGGCTTGATCTACCGCCGCCGGCAGATCGAACGCGACGAAGAGTTGGCCGTGCGCCTGGAAAAGCTGTGGGCGCTGGCCGATGCCCGCGAGCAGCAGGGCCGCGCCACGCGGACGGAGGTCATGCGCCTGGATTTCCAGCGCGGGGAAGCCGACGCGCGGCTGGAAACCGGCCGGGCGCGGCTGGAGATCGAATTCCAGGAGTTCGCCAACCTGCTGGGGCTGCCGCTGGATTCGGCGTTCCGTCTGGCCCCTCCGCCGCTGCTGGACCTGGATTTGACCGACCCCGGCCGGGCCCTGGCCGTGGCGCTGGCCGAACGGCCGGATTACGCCCAGGCGCTTCAGGAGATCGAAACCGGCGACCGCCAGCTGCGGCTGGCGCGCCGACGTCTCCTGCCGGATCTGCGGCTGTCCGCCCGGCAGACTGCCTATGGCGAGGGGGCGGAATGGAGCGATGCCGGCCGTCTGGACCAGGAGGACTGGTTTGTCGGACTGGTCGCCGACGTGGACCTGAACCGGCGCGGCTCGCGGCTGGCCGTTGCCCGCGGCGAAACCGATGCCGAAGGGCGCCGGCAGGCGGCGGAGATCGTGCGCCACCGGCTGGCGCTGGAAGTGAATTCCGCCCAGACCGGCTATCGTCGCGCCCGGGCCGAACTGGATCTGGCCCGGCGCAACCGGCAGCTGGCCGCCGGGCGCGCCGAACTGGCCCGCGCCCTGTTCGAGGCGGGGCGCGGCAGCGCGGATTCGGTCTCGGATGCCGAATCCGATCTCAGCGGGGCCGAGCTGGCGGAACTGGCCGCCCGGCGGGAGGCGTCGGTATCGGCCTACCGCCTGCTGCATGTGCTGGGCACGCTGGTGCCGGCGCCCCGCGATCTCCTGGCCGCGGAACTGAACGAAAGAACCGCAGATGAAAACTAGACTGGGAAGACTGGCCGTCCTGGCGGCCCTGGCGGCCGGAGGATGCGGCCGGGAGGCGGAACCCCTGCGCATGGTCGCGGTGGAGCGGGGCGACATCCGGGCGGTGGTGCCCTTTCACGGCGAACTGGAGGCGCGGCACGTGGAGCGGATCGCCGTGGGCGTGCAGGGGTCGGCCGTGCTGGCGGAACTGGTTGAAGAAGGCGCCCGCGTGGCGCCCGGCGACGTGCTGGCGCGGTTCGATGCCGCCCAGATCCAGCAGGACCTGGCCCGGCAGGAAAACGAGTGCGTGCGCGCCCGCCAGGAACTCGACAGCCTGGAACAGGCGGAACTGCCCCTGGAACTGCTTGACATGGAAGCCAAGCGCGAAGAACTGCGCGCCGAAGCCGCCGCCGAAGAGCGGTTTCTTGAATCGGCCCGCGGGTTGCAGGAGAGGGGACTGCTGTCGGAGGCGGAGGTGCGCCAGCAGGAGCGCAAGGTGGCCGCGCTGCACGAGCGCGGCCGCCAGTGGGAGACGCGCATGGAGCTGACGCAGCGGCATGTTCACGCCGCGCGGCTGGCAAAAGCCCGGGCCGCGCTGGAGGCCGCGGAGCGCCAGCGGGATTTCACGGCCCGGCAGCTGGCCTTGTGCGAGGTGCGCGCGCCCGTGGCCGGGGTGGCCACCCGGGTCCCCCTGCCGGTGGGCGGGGATTACCGCACGGCGCATGTCGGCGATACGCTGTTTCACAACCAGGTGTTTCTGTGCCTGCCCGATCCCGCCGACCATGTGGTCCGCGGGTTCATCGGCGAAGCCGAACTGCCCCGCGTCCGGGCCGGCAGCCGGGTTGTCGCCGTGCCGGCCGCTTTTCCGCAGATGCGCCTGAACGGACGGGTTGAAACCGTGGGCGGCATGGCCCAGACCCGCCCCGGACAGCCGGTCTGGCGGAAATTCTTCCCCGTGCAGATTGCGCTGGATCCCTTGCCGGAACCCCTGCCGGTCGGGCTGTCCGTTCAGGCCGAGATTCTGGCGGGCGAAGAAACGGATGTCCTGTGGGTGCCGCGGGAGGCGGTGGAATGGCGCGGTGCGACCGCCGTCGTCGGATGGCAGCGGCCGGACGGCCGCATCGAGGAGCGCGTGGTGGAAACCGGCCTGGCCGGCTTCTCCCGCGTGGAAATCGTATCGGGGCTGGAGGAGGGCGACCGCGTCCGGCGGCCCTGACCATGGGCAGACTGGCGTCAGATGTCCGGGCGGGCCTGCGTACGGTGCCGGCCCGCGCCGGGCTGGTGTTTCTCAGCCTGTTCATCGGTTTTTTTGCCGTCACGCTGCTGGTGTCCACGCTCGAGGCGCTGCAGCGCCGGGCCAACGATCTGGTGGCGGATTTCGGCGCGGGATCGTTTGCCCTGATCCGCCCGCCCGGCGCGGAGGTCTCGTCCTGGCCCCGCGGGAAGGTCGCGTGGTTCCGGGAGAACCTGGGCGGGGATGCGGCGGTCAGCGGGTTGAGCCGGCTGGAGACGGCGGGGGAGGAGGATCTTGCCGTCGTGGCGGCGGATGGCGAACTGGCCCGGGTGCGCGGCTGGCGTTTTGCCGACGGGCGCGCGCTGGATGCGCTGGATGTGCGCCAGGCCGCGCGCCATGCCGTGGCGCCGGAAGCCTTGTGCCGCCGGCGGGGCTGGCGGGTCGGGGACTTCATCCAAATCGGCCGCGAGCCGTTCCGGCTGGTGGGATGCATCGCCGGGGACAGCGCGGGGCTGCCGTCGCTTCCGGCCGCCGCCGTATACATTCCTTATACGGTGGATGCGCCGGATGAAGGCGCCGAGCCCGCGCGGCGCCGGGTCGAGGCGATTTGGTTTAACGCCGATGGCGGGGCGGATCCCGAAGCCCTGCAGCGGCGCGTGGCGGCCTTGCTGGCTCCGCCCGGGGCAAGCGAAGGCGATGCCGTCTGGATCACGCCCGAAACCCTTTTGCAGGGCATCCGCCGCTGGCAGAAAACCATTGCGTGGACGGCGGGTTCCGGCAGTCTGCTGGGTCTGCTGCTGGGGGCGGTGACCCTCGCGGGCCTGCTGCTGACCGGCGTTCGCGAACGCATTCCGGAAATCGGCCTGCGCCGGGCCCTGGGCGCCCGGCGGCGGGATATCGCCGGGTTGTTCGTGACGGAGGCCCTGGTCTTGACCGTGACGGCCGGACTGGCCGGATGGGTCGCGGGAGAACTCACCCTGCGCTGGCTGGGCAGCCGCTTTCCTTTGCCCTTTCATCTGGGCTGGCAGACCCGGGGGCTGCCGCTGCTCCTGGCGGCCGGGCTGGCGCTGCTGTGTTCCATCGGCCCCGCCGTTTTCGCCGCCCGCCTGCCTCCCGCGGAGGCCCTTCGCAACGACTGATCCAGGCCGGGGGTGGGGGGGGGCATGGGAGCTGTTCGCGCCCTGCCGTCCACTTGTGCTATGTTCCGGGAAGAGAGGTGCGGTATGAACAATCCAGCCATGGAATCCACTCTGGCGGGGGCCTGGTACAGCGAGGACCCCGCGCGCCTGAAGCGCGAACTGGCCGCCTGCCTGAAGCCGGCGGAGCCGGAAGCACAGGAGAATCTGTTTGCCGTGATCCTGCCGCACGCCGGCTATGCGTATTCCGGACCGTGTGCGGCTTGGGGAGCCAAGGCCATTGCCGGGGTCCCGGGCCTGCGGCGCGTCGTGGTGCTGGGCTTCACGCACCGCCTGCACCTGCCCGGCACGGCCAGCGTGCCGTCGCGCGAGACCGTGTACCGGTCGCCGCTGGGCGAAACCCCGCTGGACACCGAGGCTTTGGCCGCCCTGCTGGAGCATCCGCGCTTCGCGGATGTGCCCGCCACCCGCCGCGGCGAGAACAGCGTGGAAATGCAGCTGCCCCTGCTGCAGGCCGCGCTGGAAAACCGGGACTGGTCGCTGGTGCCCGTGACCCTTGGACAGCTGGACGACGAGGCCCGCAGAGACGTCGCCGCGGCGCTGCTGCCCCTGATGGATGAACAGACCGTGCTGGCGGCCAGCTCCGACTTCACCCACTACGGGCCGGATTTCGGCTATGTCCCGTTCCGACGCGACATCGAAGACAACCTCCGCCGGCTGGACGGCGGCGCCATCGAACGCATCCTCGCCGGGGATGCCGCGGGATTCGCCGCCTACTGCGAAGAGACGGGGGCGACCATCTGCGGACAGGATCCCATCGGCGTGCTGCTGCGGATGCTGCCGGCGGGATTCACCGCGAGCGAACTGGCCTACGACACGTCCGGCCGCGTCACGGGGGACTTCGATCACTCCGTCAGCTATGCGTCGCTGGCGTTCTGCCGGCCGGCGTCCCCCTGAACCCGGGGAGCGCCCGGG
>ERZ795048.2788-NODE-2788-length-13690-cov-4.609388_pt1 | contig 13690 bp, 15 predicted proteins | sample MGYA00375132_ERZ795048 | MGnify/ENA primary metagenome ERZ795048 (study PRJEB30177, sample SAMN05720225) | activated sludge metagenome | isolation source: Anaerobic digester | place: Hong Kong | collected 2014-12-17 ...
CGGAGGAAAATACAGCTGATGCCCGAGATGAAGTTAATGTGGCTCTCACTAAAGGTGAACACCGGATGATTATCCGCGGGTTAGCACCGCAAACTAACTACATTTTGGTAGTTAAGGGCAGGGATAAGATTGGCAACGAAGCAACTTCCGATACTCAACGAATTACTACTGCCACAGATACAAGACCTCCACAGATTTCGGAACTCCATGTAGAAGGAGCCGCGATTCCGCCAACAGCCTCCACAGCTCAGGAATCTATGGCGCAGCTTATTGTTTCCTGGAATACAGACGAACCATCAACTTCACAGGTTGAATTCGGAGAAGGCACAGGCACTACGTACTCATCAAAGACTCAGGAAGATAGTAACCTGACGTATAATCACCTGGTTATTATTTCCGGCCTGACTCCGAGCAAGGTCTACCATGTACGAACTATCTCAAAAGATAAAGCCGGGAATACAGGAAACTCAATTGACACGGTAACCATAACTCCTAAAGCGACTGAAAATGCTCTGAATCTTGTCATTACTAATTTACAGGAAGCATTTGGGTTTCTGGGAGGATTAACTAAATAATCTATGAGTGAATACTTATTTCAAGTCCAGCAGGTTTCAAAGTCGTTCCATGTGGCTACTGCTGACGTGCCGGTTTTGAAAAACATTACCTTTGACATAAAGAGGGAAGACTTTGTGGTTATTTTTGGACCGTCAGGGTGTGGAAAATCCACATTGCTTCACACCATGCTGGGTTTGGAAGAACCCAGTAGCGGCAAAGTTTTGTTTTTGGATAAAAATCTTTACAACGGAGTCACTGAAGATGAGCGCTCGGACTTTCGGAAGCAACATGCAGGGATGGTGTATCAGCAACCGAACTGGATCCGTTCCTTGACCGTGCAGGAAAATGTAGCTTTCCCTTTGCAACTGCTTGGCGAAGACAAGAGCGTTGCCCTCGAGAAAGCGAAACAGGCTCTGGAAATGGTAGAGATGCTTGAGTGGTCTGCATACATACCCACGGAGTTATCAAGCGGTCAGCAACAACGTGTAGCTTTGGCACGGGCACTGGTTACCAATCCTGAAGTTATTATAGCCGATGAACCGACGGGAAACCTGGACTATGAATCAGGACAGGAACTCATGCAGCTATTGACCTCATTAAATAAGAAAGCCAGGAAAACTATCGTTATGGTGACACACGACCTGGAATACTTGAGATTTGCAAAGACTGCAGTGAGAATGTTTAACGGCCAGATTGTCGGAGTATACGACGAGAAAGATCAGAATAAACTAATGAATGAAATCAAAGGTAAACGCGGAAACGGTGACTTTGAACATCAGGCAAAACCGGAAAAATTAGAGCCATCAAAAAACATACAACCATGATCAAACTTAATATAAAAGGCAGAATCAGCACAATGTTCCACACCATGTATCAGATGGGGACTTTTGTATTGCTTTTAATTTTGTATATGACCGGTAAGGGCATCTCCCGCCTGGCTAATTGGAGATTTTTCCCAAAAATAATTAAAAATAGGTTATCAGGTCCATTGGCACTTTTTTATTCCAAAGCGGTTAAGATTCTGGATTTTAAACGGACCGGAACTATCTCACGTATTGATTTGATTGAACTTTCAATACGAAATATGAAAGCAAAAAAGACAAGAACTATTGTAACCATAGGCGGAATGATGATAGGTATAGGTACGATTGTTTTCCTGGTTTCCATCGGTTACGGGTTACAACAACTCGTAATCACCAGAGTAGCCAGGCTTGAAGAAATGAGACAAGCTGATATAACTCCACAAGCTGGCGGCAAGGTCAGAATTGATGACAAGACTCTCAATGACTTTAAAGATATTACTGCTGTCGAAATGTCTCTGCCGCTCATAGCTGTTGTCGGTCGGGTAAATTACCAAAACTCTGTATCTGATATGGCGGTTTACGGTGTTACCACAGACTATCTCAAACAATCAGCCATCAAACCTATTCAGGGAAAAATATTTGACAGCAACGAATTAACAGCAGAGCTTCCGGATACATCTGGAAAAGTGGCTGGTGTTTATACTGAAAGTAAGTCCGGTGAACCCGGAGAAAAAATACAGGATGTCGAATACACAATTGATCAAACAAGTTGGATCCGTGTAAGGGAAGATGCATCTACGAGTGCAAAAGTGTTGGGGTATACCAAACGTGTGGAAGGAAGTTCTAACGGTGAGGAGGTTTGGGGTGGTAAATATACTTCGGATAACGGAGCGGGTACAGCGGGTGAGTCAGAAACAGGCTCTACAATCGGGAAATGGATAAAAGCTCCTGTACTCCTCTGGAAGGAGCAAACATGTGACACGGAAACGGAAGGTGACTGCGAAGATGGTAAATATATGGTTCTTAGGGACGAGGACAGCAAACAAGCGCAGAAAGAAGGATACTTTGCTGAAATTGGCCTGACAATTAGTGGAGCCAGTATCAAATATACTCAAGTTTTAGGCGAAACTACTGATGTTTCTTCCGGAAGTGCTCAACCTGTTACTAATACTGCCACCTCTCTTGATTGGGTTGAGATTGCTTCAGAAGCAGGAGTTATTCAGACATCTGATATCAAAACAGTAGAGTTATCGGACAGTGCCAAGAAACAAGCGGTTGTTAACCGGGCAATGCTGAAAATTCTCGGCATTAATGAAAATGAGGCTGTTGGTAAGAAATTTACGGCTTCATTTGTCGTTGTCGGTGAACTACTGGCAGATCCGAAAGAAAAAATTGAGTCAGCACCGACTGAATATACCATCGTGGGAGTTACTCCTGAAGAAAAGACCCCGGTTTTCTATGTTCCCTTCATGGACTTAAGATCTTTGGGAATCAGTAACTATTCTCAAGTCAAGGTTGTAGTTAAAGACCAAACGGATCTTTCAAAAACCAGAAAGCAGATTGAAGCAATGGGGTATATTACCAGATCGGTAGCTGATACAGTTGCACAAATTAATTCGCTATTTGCGACTGCCAGAACACTTTTAGCTCTTTTAGGAATGGTGGCTCTGGCTGTAGCGGCTCTGGGGATGTTTAACACGTTAACCGTGTCATTACTTGAAAGAACCAGAGAGGTGGGACTCATGAAAGCAATGGGGATGAAATCATCGGAAGTGCAGGAGCTATTCCTTACAGAATCGATGATAATGGGATTCTTTGGCGGAGTCCTGGGGATATTTGTCGGCTTCCTATTCGGTAAATTAGCAGGACTCTTCCTATCATTCTTCTCAATAGTTAGAGGAGTCGGGTTTGTAGACATCTCCTATTTGCCGTTCCCCTTTGTGCTTGTCGTAGTGTTTTTATCTCTCTTAGTCGGCATTGCTACCGGAATATATCCAGCCAGGCGTGCAACAAAGATTTCCGCTCTCAACGCTCTTCGGTACGAATAATCTCATTCTTTTTGTTATTTTCCATAACTAATAATAACTACTCCTTGTGTGTAATTGTGCTAAAATTGTGATACATGAGAAAAACCCCAGCGATAGAATTCTATGAATTTAGTCCGATCGAAGGTATTAGTGATGAAGCCTTACTTAAAGCTGAGAAGAAAGCCCAATATAGCTTTTTCAGGAAGCAAAAAGGGTTCATCAGGTGTGAAATACTCAAATCTGACAAAAACTGGATTAGTATCAGTTATTGGAATGACGTAGAAGAAGCGAGAAAAGCCTTGGATGAATTCCTAAATCATTCCAGCTGTCTGCCTTTTGTACAGATGGTCTCCCCTAGTAGTGAGCGGAGACTATACATGCATCGAGAGTTATCTTCTAAAGTTTAGTTTTAAATATATCCCTTCAAATCACCACAAAATAACACAAAGTTTATTGAGAACTATTTTTCCCTTTACTAGACTGTAGATATTAGGAAGTAAAGCCTAACGAAACAATCGGGGCTGTGACTTTTGAATATACGCATACTCGCGTGTGTTTAGAAGTTACAGCCCTTTTTAGTTACTAAGAAAAAATGAAAACACTTAATCAGAACATCCACCCGGCAACTCTCCTTCCCATCGGAGTGATTACTGAAACCACTCAGGGCTCAGCAGTTGATAGTTATCTCTCTGATCGACCAGCTTACGACTCTGGTCTTATCGACATCGCCATCGGGAACCTCGGCGATCAAACATCCACCAAAGTGAAGATTGAAGAATCAGATGCTTCGGACTTCTCTTCAGGAGTAACTGTGGCTAAAGGCGGAGAGGAAGTTACCGTTGCGGCAGACACGGGCTACAAGATGCAGATTGAACGAAAGAAAAGATATTTCAGGGCAGTTGTAACTATCACTGCTGGGTCAACCCCATCTGCTGAAGTATATATCGGAGCATTACTGTGGGACGCGCAAAGACCGTTCCCGATTACTTAAGGAAAACTATGGAACCAGATCAAAACAAACAACCAAAAGCACCAACACAGGATCCAAATCCTGCAGACAAAAAACCTGAAGCTGGTGCATCAGCTCAACCCAATGAAGCTCAAATGTGGGACAAGGTTGACTCTCTATTCACAGTCGCCCGTAACGCATTTTTTCAGGGCAATTCCACCTTTGTGGAGGTGCTGGATAGCTTAATCGCTACTCTGCAGGACATGAAGGAGAACGAGGTACGCCCTCTTGGTGGGTTAACTCAGAAAAACAAAATGAAGTTAGAAGACCAGGAACAGCCGGAAAAAGAAGAAGAACCGGCTAATCCGAACTTATAAAACTATGGCAAGCAGTATTGACGAAAAACTTGATCGAGGCCGAGCAGTTTGGGAAATGACTCAAACCGAAGGCTGGCAGATTATAAAAAGCCTAATCGACCAAGAGCTAGAGATTGAAAGTAAGGATTTATTGGACTGTCCCATAGAGGAAGACCTTGAACATAAACAAATGATCAAGGTCTACCGAAAAGTCTTGAGTATGGTCGACAGCGTTATTAAAGAGCGAGACGAAACTGCTCAGGATTTACGAAAGGAATGAATATATGGACGAAGAACAACTGAAACAAAAAGAACAAGAAGAATTACGAGCCCTACTCGATTCACCAGACGAGGAGGATTCTTCTGGTGAAGATAAAAAGAATAAGGATGTCACTCCACCTGCAGACAATCCCGATGGCAAAGAAACGAAACCGGAAGCCGGCAAAGATGACAAGCCAAACGAAGAAGGCTCTGAGGACGAAAAGAATAAAGACTCTAAAGATAAGGACAAAGATAAAGATAAAGACAGCAAAGATCGCTGGAACGGCAAAAGCCGTGAAGAGGTAATTAAAGAATACGAAACTTTGGAGAGTCGTGTCGATGCCTTAGAAAATAAAGGTCCTGACGAAAAAGACCAATCGGAAGATGGCAAGACCAAAGACAAAGATGAAGAAAACTTAAATCTTCCTTCAGCAGATGAGCTTCAGAAGATGACTCCTTCAGACTTTGCCAAATGGGTTATCTCTCGCATTGATGATGGAGTCAAAAAGACTATCGAAACACAGGAAAAGATCCGTGAGTCAGTTCGCAAAGAAATTGCAGAAGCAAAGAAAGAACATCCTCTACAGGATCCCGACTACCGCAAGATGGTGCAAACCATTATGGATGCAGCCAGTGCTAAAGGCACGACCGTCACTCTAAAAGAAGCGTGTGTTCAAGTCGATGCTTTCCTCGGCAAGCATAAGGAAAAAGATGAAGCCGAGAATAACGATGGATCTGAAGAATTATCAGATGAAGAAAAGAGCCGGCTCAAAAAAGCCAAAGCTCAAGTTGAGAGTGGAGCGGGCGCTCCGACTCAGCCCGACGGCTCGGATGCCGAAACAAAACGCATCCAGAAAGCCCTCGCCGGAAGCGGGTCAAAAAGCTCCTTAGGAGGGTTAGGAATCTAACTCCCTATGTTATTAAAAGAAGGGAGGTGAAAAAAATATATGCCAGCATCAGCAACAGGAATCAGAGGTTCAGGTAATTTAGGGGCAACCCAAAAGTATGACGTCGCGGACGTTGTATCGCTATTGGATGTCAACCGATATCCATTGATGGCGATACTAACAAACGCTGGTAAAGATCCAGCAACCGGCGAGGGCGAAGCACTCAAAAAGAAAGAATCCACCGACCCAGAATTCAAATGGTTTGAAGATGAGTTTGGAAAGCGACAGCTAACAGGCTCAAGCACTGTCGATCCGGATGGCGGGAACTTAACTGTCACAGGGCAATCACAGTATCTTCAAGTCGGTGACATCATCTTGGTGTCTTCACAGAAATGGGTCTTTCAGGTAACCGCAATCGTAGACGCAAACACTGTAACAGTTGGTCCCGAACTCGGTGGAGCAACAGGCTCGGCTGCATCAGCAGTCGGAGACGTCTGGCTCATTGGTAATGCCAATGAGGAAGGTGCAGGTCTGCGAGATATCAAATCGACCACCATTGCCGAAGTGTCCAACTATTGTCAGATCTTCAGAACTCCAGTCGGTATCACAGAAACTGCCCGAAATACTCAAGGATGGGTGAAAGAAAATGACTTTGACTATCAGAGGCGCAAAAAAGGTATTGAACACTATGTCGATATCGAACGCACATTTATCTTTGGTAAAAAAGGCATTCTTACTTCTGGAACTCACCCCAAGAGGTTCACAAGCGGAATTCTAGGAAGGATTGCTACTTACGCCACTGCCAACGTTGACACCGAGTCTGAGTTTGACTCATGGCTCGAAAGTCTCTTTGCACACGGCAACACTGAAAAATATCTCTTTGCTTCAGCTTCGGTCGTTTCGATGATCAATGGCTGGGCAAAAGGAAAACTCCAAGTAGTCAACCCGACCAAGGCCTACGGACTCAGAATCGTTACTTACGACTCTCCACACGGCACACTGCACATCATCAAGCATCCGCTCTTAATCGGAACAACCTACGGAAACTACGCCGTTGGGTTGGACATGGAAGCTTTGACATACCGCTATCTGACAAATCGTGACACCAAGCTTATGACTAATCGTCAAAACCCTGGTGAAGATAGTCAGGTCGATGAGTACCTAACCGAATGTGGACTGCAAATGGAGCAAGAGCAACGCCACGCCATTATGAGTATCGGCGCTCTTTAAACCTAAGCATTACTGAAACCTATGAATAAAAAAGCAACGCAACGAAAGTCACTACACACTTTCTTACTCAGTGTAGTCGCCTAGGAAGGGGTGAGCGTTATCACCCCTTCAACCCAATCTGGGGTTGTTAATCAGACAAAAAAGAAAGCGAGGTGAAAAATATGACTGAAGAAAGAAACACAAAATCCATAGAAGAAATGTCAATGGCAGAACTCTGGAGCGTTGCAAAACTGCTCGGTGTCTCCAAAGACGGCAAGCGAGATGAACTGATTGCACGCATTAAACAGGCTCAGGAGCAGCAAGGAGATACCCCTCCGGCATCAACACCTCAGCAACCAAAAACTGCTAAGGCTCAAGCTCCAAAAGAAACTGTTTATATCTCTCGCTACTACGAACTCAAGTTAGTGATGTCACCTTCCTACTTAAAAGAAGTTGGTGGCAAAGTGCTCATTATTCGGGGTACTTACATTCAATTCCATGAGGGCGTGTATAAAACCACAAACCCTGAGGAAGTTGAATATCTCGATAATCACTCAAATTTCGGTAGCGTCTTTAGAAAAGTTGAAACCGCAGACCTAAAGGGCGGTAAGAGTGTTGATCAAATCTACCAAGATAAATTCAAAACTCTAGAAGAACGCGAAAAAGAAATTGAGGCTCGAGAAGCAGCACTTCGCAAACGAGAGGTCGAAATGAGTGGTGCAGAAGAAGGGGCTACCCAACCTAAGGCAAAGTCTGGAATTAGAAGTACGGCAGACCAGCCGAAGTTTTAAAAGTAAAGATCTATGGCTATACACAGTCGACCAACCTTTACGACTGCTCAGGTAACCATGACCAACCAAGATGATTGGTATCCACTCCCTTCTATCAAAGTTGGTGAAGGTTGCGAAGTCGTTATTAAAAGCAGCGCAGATAACACTGCGCCTGTAAACGTGGCTCATAACGACGATGACAGTAAGGCTGCTCCTTTTGTTTTGGATAACGCAGGAGACAGCATTTCATTGTGCATCAAAGGGACAGAGCAAATTGTGGTCAGCTCCGGCGTTGCAGGTCAAGTTGTCGAACTTATAACCGAAAAGTAAATCTATGGCTAAATTTAAACCATCACAATCCAGTATTAAAAGAGTGTTTTCGAAACTGAGAATCATCGTTAACACTGATGACGGTGAAGAAGATTACGATACAACCTGGTATCCCAATGGTTTTGCTAGTAACCAGATATCAATTGGTCATGATGGCACGGGTAGCAACGATGCAGGATTGAGATTTTTGCGGCCACTTTTACCAAATAACGTCAAGATCATTAAAGCAGTTCTGAGGGTCAAGTCTGCTGTCAACTCCACAAAACGACCCGTCTTCGTCATTAAAGGCATTAAACAACCCAGCACTCTAAGCTTCGACTCAACTCACAGACCTTCTCAGCAACCCAAAACGACAGCTACTGTTGCGTGGGTACCGGGGGCAGATTGGGCAATTAATACCTGGTATGAAAGCCCTGACATTAAATCAATTATCCAGGAAATTATCGATCAGACGGAGTTTACCAATAAAGCAATTGGTATAGCGATTGAAGATAATGCCAGCCCTTCCAATAACTATGAAAACATATGGGACTTTAACAGTGGCAACGCGAACGCACCACAACTCATATTGACGATCGATGCAAATTTGTAAGGAGGTGAAAACTATGCAAGAAAGCGATGTAGCACTACTAGAACAAATCATAAAAGCCATAGTCGCAAAGCCGGAAAAAGTTGTTATCGAAAGAAAAGTCGACGAAATGGGAGTCCTGTTATCAGTCCGACTAGATGACAAAGACGCGGGTGCCTTAATCGGCAGAGGCGGTGAAACCATAGCAGCAATCAGAAGAATTATGAAGCTCGTAGGGGTCAAAGCCAACGCACGAATAAACATCAAGTTAGATGTTCCGCGCAGAAGCAAAAACGACTATGAAAAACCAAGTATTGAAGATCAAAGTAACAATCCAAGAGAACTCTGATGACGGCAAAGAAGCTGGGTCTTCGACTTGGAATAAAGATGGTAATGCTTCAAACGTTATAACTTTGGGAAACTTCACCGGCGCTCAAACCGGTGCATTGCGATTTCGTGCTATCGATATTCCAAAGTTTTCAAAAGTTCTCCTAGCCAGGCTTCGTCTTCGCCCTGCAATCACCGATGAGACTGACTTTACAGTTAACCTGAAGATTAAGGGAATTAAAGAACCAGACCCCGCCCCATTCAAACCAAACGGCTCAAATCGTCCATCCACTAGAACCAAAACAATCAACGCAGTCGATTGGGACATTATCAGAAAATGGAACGTCCACGAATGGGTTCAAACACCAAACTTGAATCTAATCGTGGAAGAACTCATTTCTCAAAGTGGCTGGAAGCCAGGTAATTCATTAGCCTTTGTCATTGAGGATGACGGTAGCCCAGCCGATCAATCAAAAACCTGTTATGACTCCAGCAAAGGTGAAGGTTACCAGGCAGAACTTGAAATTTACTATCTCCCTCAAGGATTGCATGAACAAGTCACGATCGGATTAATCCAAGGCAACGATCGGGATGGTGAAGAAGATTATAAAAGCACTTGGTATCCAAATGGTTTTCAGAACAATATGACCACCTTTGGAGATGATGGCAGTCTAGATCCAGAGCAATCACCCAACGATGCTGGTTTTATTTTCAGCCCGATTGCAATTCCTAAAAGAGCAGAAATTATTTCAGCAAAGATACTTGTAACCAGTCCTTTCCAAAACAACGGCATGCCAAATGTTTTAATTAAAGGTCTGGCTGAAGATGATGCTGCAGTCTTTGTCTCCAATGGCTCAAATCGTCCTTCGCTACGCAATAAGACGAACGCAAAGGTTCAGTGGAACTTAGGACATGCCGAAGCAGGTGTGCTTATAGGAGATCACTGGACTGCAGAAAGTGCCTACGAATCACCAGAGCTCAAAGATATTATTCAAGAAATTGTTGACCGCCCAGGTTGGGCAGAAAGCAAGCTTGGACTTGTGCTGGAGAACTATAACTCCGGACACGGAAACACAAAATACATTTGGGACTATAACCAAGATTCAGGTAAATACGCTCCTCGACTACTTATAGCCTGGACAAAAGAACGCAGAGTAACCGCCAGAGACAAAGACGTGGAGACTTTCAATAAAGCTAACTACCCCGAGTTTATTATTGTCCACCATTCAGCCACTCCTCGGGATAACACCCGCTTTGAAACGATTAAGAAGGCTCACATCGGCTTTGGTTGGGATGATATCGGATATCACAAATGGATAGCCGGAGCCCTTGACGGAGATGGTGTGTTGATCTTAGGCCGACCAGACAATGTTATCGGTGCTCACTGCGACAGCAACAAAATGAATTACCGCTCATTAGGAGTAGTTTTGTGCGGCAGCTTCCATAACAGTGAAACCCCTACCTCCGCCCAACTGACAACTTTGCAGAAAGTTCTAGACGACTTGCGCCAAGAAAGAAGTATTCCAAAAGAAAGAGTTTTCGGTCATGGGGAAGTTCCTGAATCAGCTACAGATTGTCCAGGCAATGCCATCTTGCCCTATGTCCAGAGATATAGAGCGACCGGAAGTTTGCAATAAAACATATGCAATTACAAGAATTTAGACAAGACTTAAACGCCAGAATGACCGCCTCTAAAGTAAGCGGTTTCTGGAAAGATGCTGATAAAGATCGCTGGATTAACAAAGCGATAGTTCGGGCATGCAATTTTGCTCGTTTTAAGTTCCTAAGCAAACACGCCAGTCAACTCACAGAACTAAATCCTGATGGCTCAGGTAAAGAATCGTACTTCCTTCCTTTCGACTTTAAGCCAGGTGGCATGGTTTTCCTCTCTGTGGATGGCGAGGAGTATCACAAAGCTTCCGAGAACCAATATCTAAGCCGTAAATCAGATAACAAGATAGCTCCCACTTTTCATCCCTCACTCGACATAGTTCACCCATCTCTTCACACAGACTGGCGATGGCAAAAAATCTACGCCGCAATCGGAGATCAATATTTTATAGATCCTCCGGCTGATGTTGCTGGCAAAGTAATCGACCTCTTTTATAAACGCCGCCCAGTCCGACTCGTTGAAGAAACTGATGAACCAATTACTCCAGAGGAACTTGATGAACCGATTTTGAAACTGGCATTAGCAACCTGTCTAGCAAAAGAGCCAGGGAGAAAAAACGAAGCAGAAAAAGAAGTTATTGAAGCTCACGCCTTATTACAACAAACCAAAGATCGCGAGGACGAGGAACCATCGGCCGTCTTCGTGGGGCAGGCAAAAAGCACCCGATGGTCATAAATATATGAACGCATACAGACTTCAAGGATTTCGAGGTGGAATAGCTGATGACCCATTCCAAGGGGTTAGAGAGGCTTTTCGTTTTGGCTATGGCTTAAATATCCGAGGCGAAGAAAACACTCTTAAATGTAACCAACGATTAAAAGAAGACCTCGGTAGCGACACTGTCATTACAGACCTCATTCTCTTTTATGTTCCAGCTTCAAACGGCAGTTTATATGGTTTTGGTGACACTGGCAAGATTTATAGAAAAGCCGGTGGAGCTAGTGCTTGGGAGTTGGTCTATACGGACTCAAACGGCAAAATCACTGGAGCAGCTGAATACACCAACAATGATGGAAGCGATAACTACATTCCTTATCTCTATTGGGCGACTGAAACAAAAGTGAGCAGAATTAAACTTTCTGGCACCTGGCCAACAGATGTAGAGCACGACTGGCAAACACTTGATGGCGACCCTTCTTGGCACACCATGTCAGAAGCTCTGGGAGTGCTTCTTATTTGCGACAGCAAAGATTTAGCGATGGTCGACTTCGAAGGAGGATTTAATCGAGATGCTATCGATCTTCCTCGAAGCCATAGAAACAAATGCTTACTAGGACTGGATCAGTTAGTTGTGTTCGGCTCTACCAAGGGCGACAAAGTCGAGGAAGGTTGGCTCTGGACTTGGGACAAGATTCAACCCTCTTGGATCCAAAGAAGAATGGTGGCCGAAAGAGGTATAAACGCCCTTCTGCAAGGTGAATTCTTAATGATCCAAGCAGGAGTGCGCGGTGGTCTCTACTTCTGGGATACCTCCAACTTACTGAGGATAAAAAAGCTTCCTGGTGAGTTTGGGTGGGTAAACCCTGGCGGTGTCACAATCATGGGAGGTTTACCTTTGTTAGGAGTGAATGGAAGCGATAAATGCGGCATTTACTCTTACGGCCGACTGAACAAAAACGAACCCTATGCTCTAAACCTTGAGTACATTCCTTCTCACGGCAAAATGGAAAATGTCCTCATCGGGGCTTTAACCATGTATGAGGACAAAATCTACTGCTCCTGGAAAGACGGAACTACTTTTGGAACGGATGTCATCGATCCAGATAACAAAGCAGAAGCCCGCTATGAAGGCTTGGTGTTTGATGGTGGTGAATCATTTACCCAGAAGGGATTCAGACATATCAAGCTCGTTACAAAACCTCTCCCCAAAGACTGCACGATAGAAGTTTTCTACAAAGTGAATCAACAAGCGGAGTGGCAACTGGCCACTATGCAGGATGGCTCAGAGCTATTTGACCAAGAAGGAAGATCAAAGGCAATTTTTACCATCGAAACCGGTGGGGACGAAGATGACCCAGGTACTGGAGAGGAATACGAATTGGCAATGAATCTACACCCCAATGGAAATGACACTCCGGAAGTTATCTCAGCAACAACTTATTTCGAACCTTTAGGAGTCTTATAAATCTATGTTGACCAAAGATATTAAGAAAATAGTAACAAATCGAGAAGTTGAGGATCAGCCATTTCCTGAGGTAGTGCCTCATACCCACAATGGAGTTGACTCACCTGCTCTTGGTGCAAATACTGTCGACAGCGTCAATATAAAACCAGGAGCTGTCGGAGATAACGAGCTTGACGATTTTTCGGTCACAGAACAGAAACTAGCAGAGGCAGCCGTTGCGACACAAAAGATCCAAGATGATGCCATTACCGCCGCAAAAGTTTATAAAGCAGGATCCGTTATTACCGTCTCTGCTCAAATTGCAGAAGCAATCATTCTTACCGCTCATATAGGAACCGCCCAAATTACTAATGCCAAGATCGCTAATGCTTCAATCTCTACAGCAAAAATCCAGACAGCCGCAATCACAAATGCTGAAATAGCAGATGCAGCGATTACGAATGCAAAAATAGGAGCTTTAGAAGTTGGTAACTCACGAATAGCCAATGCTGCTATCAGCACTGCCAAAATTCAAGATGCAGCCGTGACAAATGCCGAAATTGCTGACGCGTCTATCACTAATGCCAAAATTGGTGCGCTAGAAGTTGGCAACTCTCGTATTGCAAACGCAGCCATAAGTACAGCCAAGATTCAGGATCTGGCAGTTACAGATGCCGAGATCAACGACTTAAACGCTGGGAAGATCACTGCTGGCTCAATGAGCGCTGAACGTATTTACGGAGGGACTGGATACTTCACCAGAATTAACATCTTGATGTCGGGATTAGAAGCGTTGAATGTCGCTGGGAATATAAATAAATCCGGAACATCAAACTTCTCTATTCCTCATCCATTGAAAAAGGACCATAGAT